>MWWD01000022.1_pt1 | contig 11199 bp, 15 predicted proteins | sample 1047211 | NCBI WGS metagenome assembly MWWD01 (sample SAMN06349974, study PRJNA376086) | soil metagenome | isolation source: MS2-2 sample Antarctic (ecotone) soil | place: Antarctica | collected 2015-01-13 | reverse complement strand
TTATGAGTCATCAACTCAATTAAATCACGGACAGGTTTAAAAGTTGGAGCGTTAGCAACATCGGCGGCGGTAATTCCGTGGATCGCTGTTGCCCCCTCGCTAATGGGACAAGTTGGTTTAACCAATGTATCTAATAGCGTGTTACCTGCTAAATCAATAATCCCGATCTGGACAATTTCGCAATCATAAAGCCCCGTTGTCTCAGTATCTAAAATTACATAGTTATCAGGATTGTTAACTATCTGTTTAGCTTCCTCAATTGCAACTCGCTTGTCATGATTCATACATTTACATCCGTAGTTTACTAAGTGACCGTCAATATTCCATAGCGTTGCTTAGGTAGTTGTTTCTAACTGCCATTTTTAAGAGTGTTCTCTAGTAATCGTGCCAAGAATGATATCTACAGCATGGTTCCCCCCGCTCCCCGATTCATCAGGAAAAGTTATTTTAAAATCCCCCTAGACTCCGCCCGCAATCGCCAAAACGTTAGATAAGTAAAACTTATGAATCAAGGGCTTTTTTCGCCCTTTGTAAAGCTTTCTTAACCTTGTTTCGTAGGCGCTTCTGTTTGCATAACTCGTAATCCGGTAAATCGTAAACACAGCAGCCAGCTTTAAAAACCGACTGCGGACAATCAGGAATCCTGAAATAACGATTTAAAGGTAAGTTGCAATGCAATTTATAGAAGTAGTCTTTCAGGTGTTGTCGCGTTGTTTGCGCTAATTGGCGCTTTTGTAAAGGCGATAGTAAGTTTAATCGCCTTTGGACGGTGCTTGTAGAGCGCGACTGTTTCCAAGCTATCCGTTTTTGACTTCCTCCAACAAGTTGTACATCTTCCTCTAAGTAGATATAGCGCTTTGTACGGTGAATTACTCCAGATCCATATGCTGAAGGTCGCCGCAACGCTGCACTAATATCTAAATCCTTACCGGATCGTTTCTTGCGATACTGCTGATGCTGTGATCGCCGTTGAGTCTCAAGCGCTTGTATTTCTGTAGATGCGCGCTTGAGATTTCTCAAAACTTTTACGGGCGCTGTTGCGATCGCGCCCAAATCGGTAACACCTAGCTTAACCGCTAGTTTTACCGTACTTGTGTAGTAAACTTGTACCAGGTCAGAGCCTAGATATCTTACTGCTCTAAAAAACCCTAGCTTCCAGCCAGCTTTTAGCCAACGCTTAATTGTTCTAGGAGTCCGACCGAACAAGTTTACACAATCGCTAATATTAATATCAGCCTTGCCCGATCCGTCTGTATCTATTCCTCTCGCTAGTGTCCAAAGCTTAGGCGCGTCACTCCCTGCAACTTTTCCGAAAGAATTACGCTCTCGCCATTGTCCGCAGTCGGTGATAGATGATATTATCGTTACTAAGTATTCTTCCGAAATACTTACATCCAGCTTACCTAGTAAGCATACGTTTAAAGAAACTGAGTTAAGTTTGCCCTTAACTCGTTTCGTATTGGCATAATTTTACTACTAAAAGCAATCAAAATCCGAACTATGAGCTAGGCTAATGCGCCTAGTTTGTAATTTGCGCGTATTTTATGCTGATATCAGCCTTATTTTGCCCAAATTTAGAGCCGTCATCAGACAATTAAGCTACTTTTTAAGCTACGGCGCGGCGGCTAAACTATCAATTTTTGATTCAATTCTCACTAAATCTGCTTTAGCTGTTGTCAGCAGTTCAGTGACATTATCGCTATCAACGCCGCTATACTGCCACAAAGTTAGCTGTAAACTTAGCATCCAAGGCGGCGGTACGAATAATAAGCCGTATTCCGCCGTGTAGCGCGGAAAGTCTAGTAACATTGTCCGCCGCAAGTAAACGCCTCTACTAGATAAATCAACTTCAGGTAGATCGCTTAAAGCGCCTCCCGCTCCTAACTGCAAGCGCTGGTAAATACTCCCGGCATACTTCCAGGTCGGTTTAGCATTGTTTGAAAATGCCCTAATAGCCAAAATATGCTCAGTAAATAAGAAACCGATTTCAAAAGCTGGAATCGGTGTAAAGTTGCCGGGCGTAGTTTCTAAAGCGGCGCGAGATTCATTATAAACCGCCGTCCAGTTGCCTTGGGTAGTGAATGCAACTACAGGTTTACTCATGTTTTATAAGACTTCAAAAGTTACTAAATAACGCCGTCCAACTGTGAAAAAGTCGGCGGCGGTAGTCAGTGTAACTACTACTGAAATTGAACCACTCCCATCGGCATTAAATAGATTAGAATCGCCTTTTTTTTCGTTACCAAAGGGAATCGGCGTTAACTGTATTCTTACTCCCTCTTGAGCAACTGATGTAGAACTACTTGTTACTTGTACAATGCTTTCTAGCATAATCCTCCTAAATATTTTACATACTTTTCATAATCATCTAAAATCGATGGATTTATATCATATTGCATTAGCATATCTACCAAAGTCCCTGTATCTAATTTGCCATTAAGCCAGTTAACCAAATTCGTATTAATAAAAACTTGTGTGTCTAAATCCTCAATGTCAAAGGAATCTAAACACACAAGTTCTTTTGCTGATTCTGGCAACCATAATAAAGAATCAGCCATTTTTTATCCTTCAGGTATAAAGGTAATACTGTTGCCAACTACATCGTTAAAAGTGTCATAAGCTGGTTTAGCTTTAATTGTTTTAACCACGTTGCTAAAATCATCTGTTGCCGTAGCTTTTCCTATATAAATACTTACTGAATTTGTTTGATGACGTTTATATCCCCTTCCCGTAATGCGCGATATAGAGTTAGTTGTTGCAGTAGTTACACGCCTCTTAAATAACACTTTTGCAAGTTTATTTTTAGCAAAGCTTGCGGAATCAATAATAGTGTCCCCTGTTCCTACAGGCGCGGCATCTGCATGAAATTCAGCAGTTAAACTAAGCCCTTCTGCGCCCGGTGACGGTGTTCCAGCCGCCGCCATACTCACAGCAATATAGATAGTTTTTGCTGCTTGCCCAAAGGGTGCAATGTAATAAGTAGATTTATTATAGGTAAACTTGTTAACATTTAAAGCATCATATAAAGCCTGTTTTTCTGACCTAGATTTAGCTAAATAAGTTTGATATTTATCGTATTCAGTCTTTAATTCAGCGCCGCGTAAAATATCTCTGTAGCTCATAATGTTGGATTTTTGTAGGATGTAAACACTTTTATATTACAAGAGTTATTGTGCGTAAGTATACACTGGAACCCTTAGCGTTCTATTATAATATGTAATCACATACTAATAGACTTGTTCTAAAGCAAAAGGAAGTGACAAAGTTCGGTCTACTAAATAAGTTGCGTCGGGTGTTCCTTGTATTAATAAACTTGCCCACTGAAAGCGTACTGTTGCAGTCGGTCGCCATCTTTGTTTTTTGTATGTTTTCCCTGCAATTGTTTGATTAGCAGTTGCATTAACAGATGATTTTTTCGGTTCTGTTTTCCTAAGGAATTCATCATTATAAGTGTGGTTTTGAATGCCTAAAACTTTCTTTACAACGTCTATTCCCTCAGCTTCATTAATTACATAAAGCTGCAATGAATAGCCTTGCGCTCTATCATTGTAATGAACAATAGTTTTACCTTTGTTAAATGTGTACCCTTGACCTAAAGCAAATTCACTCTTTATTTTTTTAGCCAAAGTCTCTAAGTTTGCCCTAGTAATCGTTTCTGTACTTTCATTCATTAATCTAAAACATATTTCCGCAGTAACCGGGGAATAATCTTCAACAACCGCCCCTCTATCTTGCTGAAAGTAAAGCTGAACTATAGGTTTATATTTAACTTCAATTCCTATATCAAATTGCTCTTTAGGAACACCAATTACAACAGGCGATAGGTGTACTTTCTGTACCTGATCCCTAAAATACTGGATCTTGAATAGCGCCGTTGTACGACTATCTTTAGCTCCAATAAGGAGGGAATCGCGCAATACTAAGCGCCCCGGCGTTTCGTCAAACACTTTAAAATGTCTAAAGACTTCAGCATTAAACCCTATATTTGGCGCTCTTAATAGCTTTCGCTGTTTTAACCAAGATAGATCAGCCATTAAAATAAGTCTCCCAAACTAAAGTTAGGTAAGTCTAACCCTTCCTCTTTAGCCGCCCGATCTGCTACCGCCGCCGCGTTCGCATCCGAGACAGCTTTATTAATTGTTGCGGCGTTCTCTTTAATCTCGTTGGCAGTCTCTACAATGCTTCTAGCGCTTTGGGTGACTTGCTCCAAATCTTCTGCCACGTTCTCAACTTGCTGCAATCCATCAGCTATCCTTTGCAGCCTTGCAAAATACTTACCTTTGAATCGTGCGGTCGGATCTTTAGTCTCCCAGTTGTTCTCTCCTATCAATCCCTCATCTTGTAGACCGTTACCCAATTCGCTAACCCATCTATTAGTTACTTCATTGATCTGCCCCTTCTCGTCAATAATATCGCGTATATTTCCGAACACTTGAGAACCAGTATTATAAATTGTGCTGTATGCCTTCCACTGAGACTTTATAGCTTGCCACTCAGTAACACCAAACACATTAGCAAATATTCCATCTAAGTATTTTGTAAACGCCCCTTTAGTGTCAATCGTTGCCCCGTTCGGATCTTTTATAAGCGTTGGAATAGCAAAAACATTGTCAAGCATACTGAATAGCGTTTGTCCGATTTGGTTAGACAACATCATGCAGTTATGCAGAATGCCAGCAACAGACACTAACTGTAATACTCTATCTACTGCGGCATTATTGATTAAGCCGTTAACAGCGCCGCTTATTCCTCCCTGTAAAGCCGTGCTTCCTAGCTTGGTGTTAACAACATTAACCGTCCCCCGAATACCATTTAGTAAGGCAAGTTGAGCCGCGTTAGCCGCCGCGTTACCAGCCCCTAAGAGATTACCCAAGTTAAGGTTGTTGCGTTTATTCATTACATCGGTACATCCCCCCGGCGCGGCGGTCTGGCAGTTTGCGGCGGCGGCGGCGGTGACTGCGGCTTGCTGTACGGCGGGGTTGCGGACAAAGGCAAGAGGCAAAGCTGTTATCAAGCCCCCTATCTTGCCTAGTTCGTCTAGTGTTCTTTTAGTACCCGTATTCTGAAAGTCAAGATCGCCCTGTATATCTGTTAATGTCTGTTCTATTTTCTTGGTGCTTGCGTTCGCCCCGGTCGCCGTGCTGCTAACTACAGTTGTTACGCCTTTGTTGATGTTGTCTAGCGCCCCCGTTAAAGGTATAGACAATGCAGCAATCGCCGCCCGGTTTGCGTCAATTGTTTTTTGAAATTGTGGTGCTAATGCCGCTTGATTTGCTTCTGCTACTCTATTAAAGTGTTGCTGAATCTCTGCCGCCGCTTGCTCAATTGATTTAGGGACAATTGCAGCAACGGTTCTAGTAACGGAATTAACAATTCTTGGCTCTATGACGGTCGGTAACTGCTGTATGAGAGTTACTGCTTGCTTATTCAAAATATCTTGCTCTTTTATTTGTACTTCTACTCTAGAAACTCGTTGTAGTAACGCCGGATCTAGATTTGCATCTTTTAGTTGTGTTTCTACTCTAGAAATCCGTTGCAGTAATGCCGGATCTAGATTTGCATCTTTGCCCGGCGCTCCAACTGCTCCAGTCGCGCCAACTTTTCCAACTCCATCACGACCGGGCGCGCCAACTTTTCCGACTCCATCACGACCGGGCGCGCCAACTTTTCCGACTCCATCACGACCGGGCGCGCCTGCCATACCTTGCACCCCCGGTATTGACTTAGCTCTTAAAGCTTCTTGAGCAATTGTGATCGCTTGGGTTGCGGTTGTTTGAGCAATGTTTGCTCTAGATAAAGCTGTATCGGCGGTCTGTTTTACAGCCGGTATTTGCCCTAAAGCATTACTAGCTAAATCGGTGGCAGTGTTTGCCCTAGATAAAGCTGTATCGGCGGTCTGTTTTACAGTCGGTATTTGCCCTAAAGCATTACTAGCTAAATCGGTGGCAGTGTTTGCCCTAGATAAAGCTGTATCGGCGGTCTGTTTTACAGCCGATATTTGCCCTAAAGCATTATTTGCCAGAGCGATCGCGTTGGTCGCGTCTCGTTTAGCATCCACTGCCAGCGCCCGAACATCAAGAATTTGGCTTAAAGCGCTTTCAGCTTTGGCAACGGCGCTATTTGCCAAGTTATAAGCACTACCTGCTAAATCTATTGCTTTGTTCGCTATACCTTGCGCTGTCCCTGCTAATGATAAAGCGGCGGTCGCAATAGCGCTAATCCCTGGTATTTTCGCAAGTGCTTCAGTGGCTTTGCTGTTAGCTGTTTCGGCGGTACTTCTTACGCCGGGGATTTGTCCTAAAGCAGTATTAGCTTTTTTATCTGCTGTTCTGGCTATCCCTAAACCCGTTAACGCCGTATCTAAAGCTCTGCTTGCAGTGCTTGCGACTGTATCAACATACCCTTCTAAAGCGTCTACTCTAGCCATCAAAGCATAAATAAGCCCGATTGCTGCAAGAACCCCGGCTACTGCGGCGGCTAATACAGCGATTGAGGAAACCGCCGCCGCTAACCCCGCCGCTAAAGCTGCTACTCTAGCAACCAGACCCGCTATAGCTGGTACTAACGGCGCAATAATTGCCCTTAAACCCCCTAGCCCTGCTGCAATATCAGCAACAACAACTCTTAGTAAAGCTAATCCAGTAGCTGCCGCCGTTGCAGTCCCAAAAGCTTCGCCTGCTAAAGCACTAGCCGCGCTTATCGGTGGACTTAACTTTTGATCGGCTCTATCAACTGCTTTCCTGATGATTGATTCCTCATCAACTTTCCCAAGCTTACTTACTTCAGCCCTAAGCGCGGCTAACTCAGCTTTTACTTCAGCACAACAATCAGCCATTGTTTAAACTCCTAATTTGAGACGTGATCGCCTTTATTTCTGCTGCGATCGGAGCGCAAGGCAGGCAACAATAGCCGGGGTAATCTGACTTAAAACATTTTGTTGTACCCGGTGGGCATTCGTCACCACACGCGACAGAAAAAGTAATAGGACACTTACCCTTGTCAGCAAATATTACTCGTCCTTTATGCAAAACTTTGATTATGCAACCTGGTGGTGGATTGCCACAATTATCTAATTGCCCATCGGCGCGAACAACTGAGACGATCTCAAAAGTCTCTCCAAACACGGAATTAATATTACTATCGCCGCCGCCCCTTAAATAATCTTTAGGCAGTCCGCTTGAATCTTTTGCCCTTACATTATGGTTGTAATTTGCATAACCGGGCGAGTTAGGATAATTGGTAAATCTATTAGTAAAAGTGCCTTCAATAGCTCCAAATACACCGAAGGTTTCAAAGTTATTAAGACTAACTCCAAATCTATACCAGACTGTTTTGATGTTGTATGCAACCGGGCATTGTCCCCCGGCAAAGTTAGGCGTATAACGTCCACTATCATCTACATCTATAGGTGTTCTATCAGTCGTATATGATTTATAAGCATCATTCCCAAATCTGTAATTAACTGTTGCTTTAGTACCGGGCGAACAATAAGGCATAGATTATTAACTGTTAAATTGGTTAGGAGTTAGGACAGTTGTGTAATTAATCATTACATTGTCTAATAACTCAGATTTGTTTTGTTCATAAAGAATTTTCATGTATAAACTAACAACTAGATTACTTATTAGTAGAGGCTGATTACCCGGCTCTATATATCGCCTAAATACGCTAATATAAACGTTAGATATTAGCGAGTTGCTTTCCTCTTGCAGCACTGTAAGCAGTATTCCAACTAATAAAGATTCTGCTGTACTGTTAGTTAGCGGTTGTACTCCTATACTTGCTTTGGTAATTGTCAAATGTGTTGCCGATTGACTAGCGTTAGCTCCAAAAAATCTTACTAAGCTAGACAAGTATTGTTGGTACTGCCCTATATTGATGTTTATTTGTGGTGTTAACACCAATAAGGTAGACAAGCTGTAACCGTTACTAGCGCTTGAGTAAGATAGAAATTGAAGTAAAGCGCTAGTAGCATTGCTTATACCGTTGTTTGGTTGCCCTACTAAATTTGAGACTGCATTTAATAAGTGTCCGTTGCTGCTTATTCCGTTAGCAAATACAAGGTATGTACCCGTTAAAAAATAGCCGTTGCTATTGTTTAATTCAGCTTGCAATACTGCCATTATGCAGTCCTTACCGCTAAACCTCCTGATGCAGGATTTAATAGCAAATATTGCTTTGTATCCCCCGGTATTTGAATACTGTCATAACGAGTAGTACCACTAGCAGCAAGCATGACTAAATCATCTGATGACCTACCGCTAATTCCTTGGTTAGTTTGAGTAAAAAATACTATGCCCGGTAGCAAATCGCGCCTGTTAGTTTGCACGTTTGCGTTAGACATTCTACCATTATTTAAAATAGAGTCGTATTCCGTATTAGCATAAGGATTAAAGGTAGTACTTCTTACAACAAAGTACACATTGGTAGTAAATATAAAGCAGTAATTCCAAGCGTTTAGATCCCACCATACAGGCTTATTTGCAGGAGATATAAACCCAAGTACAATCACGTTAGCCGCTTGCTGTATTACTACTAGCTTATACTCGTTAACACCATTCAAATTAACAAAATTAACTTGCATGGTGTTAACTAAAGCAGTGTAAGTAATTTCGGTACTACCGCCCGTTCCCGTATCCGTTGCCGGGTTCCAAGTGCCAAATAATTGTTGTCCTATTATAAAAGCACTTGTGACTCTTATCCGGAGGTATGTAGTTCCAAAACCTTTAGTATTGTCCAACACCACGGCGTACACTACTACCTTATCAGTGCCAGAAATGAACTCATCAAATACAGCAGTAAAACCGCTACTTAGAAACGCCGCTTTCACAGCGTCATATAAGCTTTGATGAGTAAAAGTAGGAGCTAATAAACTATCTGTTCTTACTGCGATCGCCATAGTTAATAATCATCTGGATCTATAACGTTACCCGCGTCTAACTTTTGCAGATTCACTGTAAAGCTGCTTTGTCTGTACGTTTGGTTGTTACGAGTAACTAAAGTTTGAGCGTTAAAATCTGGTAGGGCAACAGTGACACTCTGATCGGGGTTTGTTTCTGATGCTAAAGGCGTTAACACCTCTTTAGCTTTTAGCAAGAGTGCCACAAATAAGCTTTCTGCTGTATTGGTTGCAGTTGCGGTTAATCCTACCGCCGTTAAATCTGCTTTGGTTATTGTCAACGTGGTTGCGGTTTGAGTTGCCGCCGCGCCGAATATTTGAGTTAACGTTGGTTCAGCCATTTAAGAATCTCCTATAAACAAATCTAGACTAGCCTTTAATCTGTTACAAAGTGACCTTTGATATTGTATAAAGTCTTTAAGTCTTTCAATATCATAAACTTTACCCCCTTCTAACTCGCGCTTTAATTTGTCCGTGCAAGCTTCTGTAGAAGATACATATAAAGAAATTTCCTCTTTCATAAACACTTTGTTCGCTCCATTTTTTTAGCTAACATATAACGGTATGCTGTTAACACCATTAGCTTTAATAGCCTTAAGCGCCGATTCTATCTTAATCCAATGCCCTTTATCACGAATTACTAGGCATCCAGCAGATCCGGGCGTTCCTGGAACTGGATCAAAGTGCAAGCCAAAATCGCCGCGATCGTGACCGTCAACTTTAACCATAAACGGGGTTATAGGGTAGAAGTTACCCTCAACTCCCTTAGTTTTAGGCATATAGATCGGCGTTGTAGCTACGTGGTAGCAAGTTATGCCAGCTTGTGAGCAAGACGGAATCCGACCGCGCCCCCTTGCCCTGGCTGCTAACGGGCTTTGATAGCCAGCTAAACCGCTAGTTGCTAAGTAAGCTGTTTTACTTTCATCTTGGGTTAAGATGACCTTGCCATTTTGTAATCTATTTTCGCCTAGAGTGATAGCTTTATCAAACGAAAATTCTAGCTTTAAAGCGCCCATTGTTTTACCTAAATAGTTGGTGATTTTGTTTAAACTGATTGTCTTTTTGACTGAACTAAAATTGCTAGATATCCACCTAATCCAGCTTGTGCTAAGTCTAGGAACTTAGAATCAGATGACGGCTCTTTAATACAAATAACTAAACTTCCAGCAATCAACATCATTATCAAAAGTGAAACTGAGTTATCATAGAGCGAGCAACTAACTTTAGAGAACATAATGATTTGCCTTCATTCCTGCTCTTTAATCTTATGCGTGGTTACAAGAAAAATAGCCTAGTAAACTTACTAGACTATTTATGATGTGTTCGTGAGTGGTTTAAGTGTGATTGTGAAGCAATGAATCTTTAGCAGTCTTGACCGTCAATCAGGAGTAAAGCTTTTTTGATTTCTTGCTTAATAGGGCTACCGTTGTTAGCTTTCAGCTTCAAAGCGCCTTCTAAGAGCGCGATTGCACTTCTAGAGTTTTCTCTAAGTACATCGCGCTCTTGCTCAAGCGCCGCAATCATCTTAGCACTAGATTTTACTGCCAGTTCGCTTATAGCCGTTTCTGCTTTCTGTTGCAGTTTAAAGTCAAGCTTTAACTGATCGCAGTTCGGCGGTAAACAATCAACAAATTCAATAAGCCTAGCTAGAAGGTTATTAATATCGCCCTGATTTTGCGACATTACAACATATTTGTAGCTTAAAACTAATTGCTCAAGATGATATTTTAAAGGTACAGGCACTCTAATATGAGTAATCTTATAAGGTGCTTTATTGCCCTTGCCGCCGTTCAATGAAATAGCCATAAGTTAAAGGTGTTAACGTCAGTGTACTTATTTAATGTAACTGCTGTTAACGGCATTGTCAATTAATTAGTACGGTATATCATCAGTCTCTTTTTCTAAGTCTAATTGTCCCATCTCTAAGAGTGTCGCCGCCATTGATTCAAGCACTGATAGAGTTGCCTTGCAGTCTCCTATCGCAGTGTGATCGCCGCCCGGTAATTTCTGCCATTTGTAATTATTAAAATAGGGGTGCATCTCCCCTATGAAATTAGAGTAGAGTTCCATTGCACAAATACTCTCGTACTTTAAATAATTAAGGTTATTGACTTTACAGCAGTGGTATAAAACCTCGTCATCAAAACCAGCGTTGTAAATAATTACTATCTTGTTATGAGTCATCAACTCAATTAAATCACGGACAGGTTTAAAAGTTGGAGCGTTAGCAACATCGGCGGCGGTAATTCCGTGGATCGCTGTTGCCCCCTCGCTAATGGGACAAGTTGGTTTAACCAATG
>MWWD01000021.1_pt1 | contig 11356 bp, 16 predicted proteins | sample 1047211 | NCBI WGS metagenome assembly MWWD01 (sample SAMN06349974, study PRJNA376086) | soil metagenome | isolation source: MS2-2 sample Antarctic (ecotone) soil | place: Antarctica | collected 2015-01-13 | reverse complement strand
CCCGCTAGCTACACCGCATACGAGGCGTTGGGCCGCGCGCTCGCCTTGCAGTGGCATGAGGAACTGGACGAGTGGAACAAGACGTTCCCACCGGGAGATAAGGAGCTCGACGACAGCGACCGGTTTTGGGGGCTCACGGAATGGGCGCTAGGCATGATGCGGACCAAGAGCGTCTACGAAACCGTCGCGTACGAGGCTGGTTATTCGCGACGCCCCGAGTTTCTCGACACCCTCGCAGGTATGGAGGAGGCGCGTTCTGGAGGGATAGCGAAATTTAGACGGATCCTCAACCGCATGAAAACGGACGTGGACTTCCACCGCATCATCAAGGAAAACGATCTGCTTCGGGAGTTTCAGCTTGATGCGTAGGACTAAGAGCCGAAAGGAGATACGCGAGTGATTCTTAGAGAAATGAAGGGAGGTCCGGTACATGCTCGCCAGCTCACCCGGACCCCCGCACCGCACACAACCCTTAACGCAAAGTCAAAGGTGTTGCCATGACATCATACCCCAACGCAAGCCCTCGCACGCTATTGGATTCACACCGCCGGCAGATCGAGGGGTCCGGGATAGCTCCGGACGTGGCCGCTGCCCGTGGCTACCGCACGATCCGCCACCGCTCCGAGATCCCGGACGAGTTCGCAAACTGGCAGCGGCGGCTGGGCCTTCTGGTCCCGACCTACTCCCCCGACAGACAGACGAGCGGCCACCAGCTCCGGCCCGATAAGCCCATCAGGCGCAAGAACGGAAACGCCCCGAAGTACGAGACGCCGGCGGGCGCCGCGATTCGCCTAGACGTTAACCCGCTCATGCTCGAAGAGGTCTGCGGCGGCGGCGGCGACCTGTGGATTACCGAAGGTTGCAAGAAGGTAGACGCCCTCACGAGCCGGGGCCTCCCGACCGTTGGTATCACCGGCGTCTGGAACTTCGCGGAGCCTGGGAGCAAGAGCACGCGCCCGCTCCCATGCTGGCGCCACGTCCGGCTCAAGGGCCGCCGAGTGTACATCGTCTATGACGCGGACGCCCGCACCAACCCCGACATACAGGAGGCGCTGCGGCGCCTCGTGGCGATGCTCGAAGGGCTCGGGGCCGTGGTGCTCGTGGTCTACCTACCGATCGTGGATGGCGACGATAAGGTCGGCGTGGACGACTACCTGGCTGCCGGGGGGACAGTCGCCGAGCTGCGCATGATGGCAGGCCCTTACAAGCCGCGCGACGTGGGGACGGAGCGGATGAGCCGGGACGCGAAGCTCGAGGCGTCGCTTCGGTATCTGTGGCGGCGCTGGCGAGAGGGCGACTGGATGCACTTCAAGGGCACCACGGATAAAGGCAACTGGCAGCGAGGCCACACCGCCCGCGACACGATGGAGGCCCTGATAGAGCTCGCCGCGAAGAGTGGCAAGCCGGGTGATCGTGGCGTGGTGGTCCGGGTAGGACTGAGGCGACTTTCGAGGCTGGCCGCGAAGTCTGCGCCGTCCGTGGGCGACGCCGTAAAGCACCTGGAGGCGGAGGGGCAGCTAGAGATTCTGCCCCCGGAGGACCGGAGTAAAGCCCGTAGGTATCGGCTTTTGGTGCCTAGCGCAGCCCTTTACAGTATGGAGAGAGACACCGTGGGTGACGGGTTGTCAGGAGAGAGTGACCCAAGGTGTAAAGGGCTGCGCTATCCGTCTGCGCCCCGACTCCGGTACTCGTCTCCGGCCCGGCTCGGGCGCCTGGTCCGCTCCGTCGAGAACGCGAGCGGTCGCATCGTTACCGAGGCCGTCGGAGAGAATGTCTTTGTCCCTTCCGATTACAGGCCCTACGGAAAGCGGCTCGGACCACACCGGGGCGCGGTGCTCGACACCCTGGAGGCCTCCGGCGGCGAGATGCATCTCAAAGCCTTGTGCGAGGCGCTGCACCGTAAGAGGCCCTGGGACGTCAGGAGGCGCATCCTGAAACCGCTCGAAGAGGCCGGTATCATCGAATGCGAGGGCGACGTTATCAGGCTTGCCGCTGAATGGCTCGCGAGCCTCGATGAGCGGCGAGAGGGCGACGGCGAGATAGAGCAGGCCGAACGCCAGGCGAAAAAGCATCGGGAGAACGGTGAAAGCTACCGCCTGTACCTGGAGCGCGAGAAGCACGGGACGCCTGCGGCCAGCTACGCGGCCGTGCAACGCTCGCACGATCTCCGTGACCGGCGGATGAGGGAGGCCCGCGAAGAGGAGGAGCGGCGCCGGTCCCCGGTGCCTCCTGCCCTGCGGGAGCTAGTGTCAAGGCTCGTCAAACAGAATGGCCGGCTGCGGATGGGTCTGTTGCGCGGGATCGCCATGGATAAGGACTATCACTTCATCCACGTCCTTCGGGCCGTCGAGGAGCTGGGCCTGCACGTCGAGAGGTTGGCGGAGTTCGATAACGAGCCGTTCGTCTTCGCTCAGGTGGAAGGTGCGGCATGAGCCCGCAGACCATCCCGCAGATCCTCCGGTGCCTCACCCTCGGCAGATACGCGGCCACCGTCGAGGGAGACGAGCTGCGGATCCGGGGCCCGCAACCACTAGCCGGGCCGCTGCCCGCTAGCATCAGGGCCAGGCGCGACGAGCTGATCACCTTCCTGAGCGAGCACTGTGGGGCGACGTGGCCCGCCGCCCCGGGCTCGGACGCCTACAATCCGCCAACCTCAAGGAAGGGCTGGGACGCTCGGGTTCGTGAGTGGCTGCAGAAGCCGCGAGAGGAGCGAGCCCGGGAATTTCGCCAGCGGCTGCGCGAGAGGCGAGAGGGGGCGGCATGACGGACCGCCGCAACGAGCGCGAGGAGCGGGAGAGGTCCGAGGACGAACGCCGGCGAGAAGATGAAGAGAGGGAACGCCGCTCCGACCAGCTGAAGGAATCTTGGCGGCGCAACCGCCCGAGGGAGAGGAGACGACTTGACGGAGATCCTTGAGGTGATGACCCGCCCGGACGCGGATACCTGGCCCTGCCATGCACCCGGCCACTCCTTCAAGAAAAAGGGGTAGGTCCGCAAATGAACCGTTGCCGGGCAACTAAGGCGAACGGAGAGCCCTGCACGCTATCCGCTAACGGGCCGCACGGCTATTGCTGGGCCCACGCCCCGGAGAACGCGGAGAGGCGCCGCCGAGCGGCGTCCAAGGCCGCACGCTTGAAGGGCAACAAGGCGTGGACGTGACGCGCGGGGAGATAGTCGAGACTGAGCTGGGCCGGCTCATAACGAAGCGCCACGCCTCCGTCCGCTGTTGTGTTACGGGTTCGCTGCTTCCCCGACTTCGTAACAGGACGTAGCTAGTGGGCTGGGAGAAGAGGGAACGGGGCGGCCGCTACTACACCCGCAGCCGCCGGGTGGATGGCCGGGTGGTCCGCGAGTACGTCGGCGGAGGCCTCGCTGGCGAGATGGCCGCGGAGGCAGACCGCATAGAGCGAGAACGGAGGGATGCCGAGGAGCTACACCATAGGCGCGAGCTTGAGCGCCTGGAGACCCTGTTTGCACCTGTCGAGGAGCTGCACGAGGCCGCGGCGGTCCTAGCCCGTGCCCACCTCATAGCTGCCGGATGCCACAGACACAAGGGAGAGTGGAGACGTGCAAGGGGCGCTTGAGCTGTCGGACGGAGCGAAGAAACGGCTTGCGGAGTTGCGGGCCGTCTCGGACAGGGCGGAAGCCGGAGACGGGGAGGCGCGCGAGGAGCTGCGTGGGCTGGTGCGGTCCTCCTCTCCGGAGGTTATCGGAAGGGCCGCCGACATCGGGCGGAAGTCGGCACGCACGTTGGTCCGCACCGCCTCAGGCGGGGACTCCCTAATGGAGGAGGCGCTCTACGCCAAGCTCGACGCCATGAGGGTGGAGATCGCCGGCGAGAATCCCACGCCGCTGGAGGTCTTGCTCACGGAGCGGGTGGTGCTGCTCTGGATGCTTACCGCGCTGCTCGAGGCCCTCCTGGCCACGCAGTACCGGAGGAAGGTGGGCGATGCCTCAGAGCGGCTTTCGCCGGCCTACCTCCTCCAGCAGTCGCGCATCCTGGAGGCCGCCACCAGGCGCTACCTGGCCGCCATCCGGGAGCTCGCCAGGGTGAGGAAGCTGCAGGCGACCGCGCCACCGGTTCGGGCGACCGCGCAGGAGAACGTCCTGCGGGGGTAGCTCGTAACGCGCTTGATGACGGCGCTTGATGGCCCTCTGAGGGCTTGCGCGGGGGCTCCGAAGGGTCCAGCATAGGGCCGTGGGAGAGGACCGTGTAACGCCCGGGATGGCGCGGTATACCGTGGCCGAGGCCGCCGACATGTTGGGGATTACCACCGGCGCCGTACGCAATCGCCTATCACGCGGAACCTTGCGCAGTACCAAGGAAGATGGAACGGTCTACGTCTTCTTATCCGGTGACATGTCGCGGGATGCCAAGCGAGATGCCGGCGAAATACCGGGAGGTATGTCGCATTCTGAGTCCGACCCGCTCACGTCCGAGCTGCGCGACAGGCTCCGCTACGTCGAAGGGCAGCTCGAGGCCGAGCGCCAGGCCCATTCCGAGGCCAGGCGACTGCTTGCCGCTGCCCTCGAGCGGATCCCGGCCATAGAAGCCCCACAGGAGGCCGCAGACACCCCCGAGACGGTCGAGGAGGCGCCAGATAGGGCAGAGCCCCGGTCCGCTACGGGAGGGACTCAGGAGGGCGCACGGAGGCCCTGGTGGCGTAGGGTGTTTGGTGGGTGAGCGAGAACGGGGCCAGAGAGGAGGAGCGCCGGGCTGAAGAGTTCGTGAAGCTGTGTTTCGAGGTCTTCAAGCACCTGACCACCCTGAGCACCGCGGGCGCCTTGGTGGTCCTCGCCGTCTACCGCGAGCTCGGCGTCGGGGGGACGTTGCTGGGGCTGACGCTCGTGATGTTCGGGGTCTCGATTCTTGCCAGCGTGGTGTCCATGCTGCTGTGCACCACCCACTACGCTTCCTCTGCTTACGGTCCATCGGAGCTCGTTTTGGGTTGGTTGATGTTCGCGGCTGCGGGCTCCTTCGTCGCCGGCGCAGAGTCCTTCATGCTGTTCTTGGCCGAGTGGCCCCGCTGGTTGAACGTCGTCCTTCTCCCGGTGGCCCTGATCGCGCTGGTCTGGCTCGTCAAGACCCGCCCGCCCTTCCTGCAACGAGGAGGGCGTCCCGAGGGCCGAGAGGAAGTGGAAGAGCCTCCCGAGTAGAGGCGCGGCCAACCCCTATTCACCCACTTGCCGAGAGGGGGTCTGCTCGGAAGGTCGCTAAGAGGACTACGAAAAATAGTACATTTGGGGGAGGTGTAGGTATCTTGCCTTCCTACATGTTCGCTCTTGGCGACATGTAAGATATTCGTAGGTTCAGACGAGACTCTAAAGGAGGACCGCTATCACGGCTCAGGCAAAGAGCGACGGGCTGCAACTCCTTCGGGCCATCAACGCAACCCAAGCCCACGGCCAAGAGGGAGCCAGGGTGGACCCCTCAAGGGCCGCCCACGAGGCCGGGCTAGACGTAGGCGATGTCGGCTCCGATCGATACCACCACGCCCTAGGCTACCTTCTCGAGGAGGCCGCGTTGCTAGGAGACGAGCACACCGCAACCGAGGCGACAAGAGCGCAGCAACCCCACGGCTACGCACTCTACTTCTTCACCAGGCGGGCTGTGAAGATACTGGAAGGGTAGCAAGAGGAGCGTAGAGTAGTGTTCGACGCCCGGAAAGGCTCGAAGAATATTATCGGGGGGCCTCTGTGCCCTAAAGGTACCTAGGGGGCAAAAATATTCGGACCAGCGAAGCCGCTCCTGTTAAGAGTGGCGATCGCCAGCCCGTGCGACAAACCCCGGTCGTGCCATAACGCCGGTGTCTGCGGCTAGTTGTAGACCTTCCTCTGCATCGGTCCTTACCTCCTACTAGAGGTACAACGGCTTGCCCTGGCATTGTAGCACACATTACTAAACGCGATCCGCGCTCCCGGTGCGGACGTAGCCTTGTGTTCTATTCACCCACCTTCCGAGAGGGCGTGTTCTCGGCAACCAGGCTTCCGGTGTACGGATTTCTCAGAAGTTCGCATAGCCCCGGTCCAACTTGGCTGTGGTCCTAGGACCCGATAAGCTACCGTAAGGTCGAGCGTTCAGCGAACACGGGGAGGATCGATGGGCGAAAAGCGCGACAGAGACGTAGAGAAGGTCTACTCTACCTCGGAGTTCGTGGCGAAGCTGCGCAGGCTGGCCGATGCGCTGGAGGTGGGCGAGCGGTTCGAGATCCAGGTGGCCGGGGAAAGGGTCTACGTGCCCGTCCGTGCCGAGTTCAACGTCGAGCACGAGCGGGAGGGGGATGAGGAAGAGATCGAGTTCCAACTCAAGTGGACCAACTCCTCATGAGTTCTTCCTCCATGCCGGTTGCCCCGTACTCTTTAAGGGGCTTGCTAGAACCCTGGGTGTGGCACTCCCATCACCTTATGCACCCAACCTCGTAGAAGGTTTGTTCTCGGCAACTAAGGCTTCCGCTTTTCGTGGGTTCTCGGAACTTCGCGCTGGGTAGATTCTCGGAAGTCCGTATGCAGGAAAGTGCAGGGGATCTCTAACTATAGCTGCGCTATAGCAGCGCCTAGTCGGTGAGGAAAACGCCCATCAAGATAGCTACGGCAGCGACCAACAGCGCTATGGCCAGGTAAGACAGTCCCCTGGAGCGCTCCGCCGCGCCGCTGGCGCTCAGGGCCCCGGCTGCGACGAAGCCGAACCACGCTACGGCGTTCAGCGTATCGCCATCGATGACGGCGGCGAGAGCCGCGATGAGCCACAGGGCCGTGGCGATCCACATGAAGAGTCTGTGGCCTTGGGTGCCGCTTCCTCTGGTTCCGCTCATCTTCTCCCTCTCCGTGTGAACCTCGCCTAGAGCTGATAAGTATCTCATCTCTGCGGGGCTCCCTCTATTCACCGGGGTGCGTGGAAGGTGTGTTCTCGGCAACTAGGCTTCCGGTGAACGGAGTTCTCGGAAGTTCGCTACCCGCTAGCTACTCCAAGCAACGCCAAAAATCACTCATTTGGGGGATACGCTTATGCTCAGCCTCCTCGATAATTAGGGTGCTATAGCAAGCAGGGGCGGGGGTCCGATGCCTTTCTTCCTCTGCCCCCCTTACGAAAGGCGGTAGTGCTTATGAGACACACTCTTCTAGCACCGTTGTTGTCCAAAAGGAGCGTGGTGCTTTTTGGCGCGATGCTCCTGGCGCTTGCGCTCATAGCGCTTGCCATAGGGACCTCTGCCAAGCAAGCCGATGCCGCAACCACGTTAGTCACCAGGGCCTTCCACAACACCAACCAGATCACCATCCCCGCGAGTACCCAGAGTTCCGCGTCCTTGCCCTACCCCTCGATCATCAGCCCGACCTTCCCCAGAGGTACCAAGGTGCGCGATGTCAACGTGACGCTCAGGAACTATACGCACACCTGGCCCGACGACGTCGACGTGCTCTTGGTCCACGCGGGAACTAACCGCACCATCATGAGCGACGTTGGTGGTTCACTTGACGTCAACAACATCACGATAAGGCTCGACGACGAGGCTTCAAACGGCCTCCTGCCCGACTCGGGGCAGCTTACCGCCGGGGCGTTCCAGCCGACTAACGCAGCGCCTGCCGACACCTTCGCCTTCCCGGCGCCCGACCCCGCCAGCGCGAACACCTCACTCGCGGGCTTCGACACATTGAACGCCAGAGGGGCCTGGAAGTTGTTCGTTGTCGACGAGGTGCCGTCAGCCGACTCCGGGAAGTTTGCAGGAGGATGGACCGTCACTATCAGAGCGGCGGTGCCTCAATAGACCTCAATAGTAGTGTGGAAAGAGAGAAGAGGGAGGCGACGTTCTAGCTAAAGGATCTTGAGGATCTGTTCTGAAGGAGTAGGTTCGTTAGGAGGGCCGGAGCTTCACCTCCGGCCCTTTTCATGCCCTTATTCACCCTGTTGCCGGGAAGGCGCATTCTCGGAAGTTCGCGGTAGCAAGCGGACCATCTGGCGCAGCTGCATGCACCGAACAGCGGCATGGTGGCACCACTTCGGCGCCGAAACGCGTTGACTACGTGCCATTCGTTGCGCCGTTGTGTATCAAGGAGTTGCGACTCGCAACAGCGCAACTATCCGAGAAATTTCCGAAGACTTTTCTCGTAGCGCTTTTCGTAACGGTTAGCAGACGTTCGCCCGCTAGGGTGGTGGGGCAAAGAGAAACCCCGACAGAAGGAGGAAAACACGAATGTTGTTGAGGAAGAGGCTAACGGTCTTTCTGGCTGCAGCGATGACGATGATGATGATGAGCGCGGCTCCGGCCTTCGCCCACCACTGCACGAACGTCAGCAAGAACCCGGGCACAGGCTCCATGGGCACCTACAACGTCGTCACGGACACGTTCACCCCCATCAGGGAGCACGGCGGTGGTTTCATAACCGTCACGGACGGCAGCACGTTCTCCTACGACGTCTTCGCGCACAGGACTTTGCCGGAGGGGGCCATGAAAGCAGGTCCCCAAGGAGATAGCGAGTGTGACGGTGTCGGCATAGACGACGCGTTCGCCTGTCTGGGCATAGAAGAGTAGGGAGGCAAACTATAGAGGAGGGCCAGGGCTGTTAGACCCTGGCCTTTCTCATGCCGCTATTCACCGGAGTGCGTGGAAGGGTTGTTCTGCGAAGTTCACCTCACACGCGAGGGCTGCTCGGTCGCCGCGTGTTCACCGGACCAAAGCAGGTAGCCCACCGCTGCCCAAGCCACCCCGTAAGGTAACGCGAACCAAGCCGCAGCGGTCTCGGTGTTGAACAAGAGGAACGCCACTGAGCCGACTATCAGCGCTATCGGCCCCCAGCGCGGAAGCGCGTTCGTTACCAGGGTGGCCGCACCCACCAACAGCGAGCCGATCATAAGCGCGTAACTCCCTATAAGGATCAACGGCCAAGAACCGACGCTTACGACTGAGACGATGGCCCCGACCATGGCCAGAACAAAGCCTACGGTTCCAAACCTTCCATAAACTTCTCTGCGCCAGATGTGAACGCCTACGAAGCCCGAGACGATGAGCAGCAGGGAGAGCAGGATCGGAAGACTCAGGCCCTCAAAACTCCTGTAAGGCGGTGTCAGGCCTGGCCCCGAAGACCTCGATGCGAACAGTACGAATAAGATCACCCACAGTGCACCACCCACCATGGCGGCCAGCCCGCTCCAGCGGATGAGGTTTCCAGACGGCACGGCTACCCCCTTGTTTAGATCTATCCCCGACCCATACATGATGCCACCCAGCAAAGCCCAACGCATCTGGCCGAGTCTATTCACCGCATTGCCGAGAGGGGTTGTTCCCGGCAACCTGGGCTTCCGGTGTACGGAGTTCTAAGAAGTTCGTTCTACCCTCGACCTCGTAACGCTTGCCGTAACGACTGGGAGACGGTGCTGCTGTAGAGTGGCGTTGTGACAGAAGGGTCAAGGGAGCAGAGTTGAGTAAACGGTAGGATGAGCACCCGTACCTCACCACCCGCCATCACCCTGCGCGAACGCTGGCTCCTCCCTGCCCGCGTTGCTTGGGTGGCGGTGGCCGTCACGGCGCTTGCGATAATCCTCTTCAGCATTCCGAGCAGCTTCGAGCACTATCGTAGCGTGTGTACCGCCGCGTCCGAGGTCTGTTCCGAGCGGGCAGTAGGGCAGCCTACCCCCGAAGGCGTGCGAGCGTTTCAGGGGGTGGGGCTGTCGTTGCACTCCTACGCGCTTCTGAACGTCGTGGTGGAAAAAGTCTTCCAGCTGGTGTGTTTTGCGGTGGGTGCGCTCATCTTCTGGCGGCGCTCCGACGACCGGATGGCGCTGCTGGTCTCGGCGTTTCTGGTGTCCTTCGGGACGGTTGCGGTCGACTCCACGGCTGCCGAAACCCTGATCTCCTCCCAGCCAGCCTGGTGGTTGCCTGTCCGGAGCGTGGAGATCGTAGCTGAAGTTTGCTCCCTGATGTTCTTCTTCCTTTTTCCTGGGGGACGGTTCGTGCCGCATTGGACGCGCTGGCTCGCAGTCGCGTTTATCGTCAATCAAGTTCCCGACGTTCTGTTTCCGGAGTTGTACTCCCGTTCGCCCTCGCTGGAGACTGTTTCGTACTTGGTGTTCTTGGGGAGCTTAGTGAGCATGGTCTGGTCCCAGATCTATCGTTTCCTCAGGGTCTCTTCTCCGGCGCAACGGCAGCAGAGCAAGTGGGTCGTGTTCGGTTTGACCCTGGGTGTCGCGGGAACCTTCCCTTCCCAGCTGCCGGTGGACCTCTCGTTGGTCGGCGGGGACACACCGCTCACGCTACTGCTTCTCAAAGTGGGCTTCACGTTGTCCTTACTGCTCATCCCCCTGTCCATCGGCGTAGCCGTGTTGCGCTCGCACCTGTTCGACATAGACCTACTCATAAACCGCACCCTCGTCTACGGGTCGCTGACGACGGTGCTGGTTGCACTCTACTTTGGCGGCATCGTGCTATTGCAGCGGCTCTTCGTGGCCTTGACCAGTGAGCAGTCCACTCTCGCAGTCGTGGCATCTACCCTCCTGATCGCCGCACTGTTCAACCCCTTGAGACGGCGCATACAGTCCTTCATAGACCGCCGCTTCTACAGGAGGAAGTACGACGCCAGAAAGACCCTGGAAGCCTTCTCTGTCAAGCTCAGAGATGTGACGGACCTGGACGCCTTGAGCGATGATCTGGTGGGGGTGGTGAGGGAGACGATGCAACCGGCGCACGTCTCTTTATGGTTGCGCCCCGAGAAGGCGTTGAAAGGCGCACAAACAGACTAGCCGACGCCCTATTCACCGGAGTGCGTGGAAGGGGTCTTCTCGGATACTCGCTTGCAGGATATTGCATAGCCCCGGTCCTATTCGGCAGGAATTCTTATGTAGAGTACCGAAGGTTCATAGCCCGACATACATAAGAGACAGATAATACCTGCCGGACGTATTATGGCCCCTCATAGGTTAGGCCCTCAGGACCGGGGCAGAGACGTTCTCGGAAGTCCAACTTCCGCTTTACGGAGTTCTAAGAAGTTCGGCTTTAGGAGGTTATCGGAAGTTAGGGCCGTGTCGGACACCGGCGAGATCCAAGGGTTGCGTGCAGCTGTTGTGCGCGGCTATGATACACGCATTAGCAAGATAAAGCTGCGAGAGACAGAGGCTAAGAAACCCGCCCCGTATCTGGGTGCCTCGGGCGGGCGGAGCCAGTGGCGCAACCGGCTACTCCCAAAGTGGTGGCCGGTTTTGCTTTGGGGAAAGGGATAAGGAGGTGAGACTGGTCCGAAGCGCGCAAGAAGCAGGGTGGGGCAAGCAACCCAAACGAAAGGGGCACACGCAGTGAAGCGCATAGCACTGGTCCTGGCCGTAGCAATGGTCATGGCCGTTTTCGGTAGCGGCATCGCCGCAGCAGAT
>MWWD01000020.1_pt1 | contig 11392 bp, 16 predicted proteins | sample 1047211 | NCBI WGS metagenome assembly MWWD01 (sample SAMN06349974, study PRJNA376086) | soil metagenome | isolation source: MS2-2 sample Antarctic (ecotone) soil | place: Antarctica | collected 2015-01-13 | reverse complement strand
AGCATATATTGACCGAGCGATCAAAAAGGAAAAGACTCTGAAAGCAACGAAAATCGGTGGTAGGTATCGAATCAAAAGACAGGATTTAGACGAGTTCGTCAATAACCTTTAGAACGTGCCAAAAACGACCCTTTTGGGGACAATTTTACCTTTTGTTTCAATTTTTAAGACATTTCATATTATGCTCATTAAGAATTGAGGAAATGAGAAAGATTTTTCAGCACAAATATTTTGTGAGTTTACTCGCCTTTATAGCCTTAACTATGGCGTTAGTTTCTATTTCTGCTCCCGAAATAGAAATTTATAATGACAAAATAAAAGCAGAGCAGAGAAAAATAAGAAAAGAAGCCGATGGTTCAACTGGTAGAGAAATTAGCTTTTCTTCGGGCAATCATTATTCAACGACTCCTACATTTTTTGCCGAAGTAGCGCTTTTTCTCACCCTCTTTTTCAGTCTTTCACTCACAAAAAGAATAAGTTTTTCGTTGTTTTTATCGTTTCTGTATTACTGCCAATTCATAATATTTCTTGAAATCTTTTGTTTGGTTGTTGAGTTTCCCATGAGTTACTTTTACAACACTCCAGTCTATTCGATTCTCTTTGTAAGTTGTGTAATAGGTATGTCTTATTGGGAAGCATCTATTATCTCTCGATTCAGCCACCGTATTAGTTTAGGCTTAAAAAAACAAGGCAATATTTAGTATCAAAAACGCCACCTTTTGAAACAATCAAATTATTAGAAATTTGTCTCATAAACGACCCTTTTTGAAACAATTATTCTAAAAATGAATCAAAAGATATGAAGAAATTATTGTTATTACTATTTCTATTTTTATTGTCATCACAAAGTATCTGGTCACAGGTTAAAAAACAAGAAATTTCCAAATACACAAATGATAAATTCGTCATTCTTTCTTGTCGCCCAAATCTAAGTCAAACAAAAGTTTTGAACGGCAAAGCAATTAAATTAGTAAAACCGCCCTATCCGACAGAATTACTGTCGGAAAGAAAAAAAGGTGCAGTCAATGTTCTAATTGTAGTCAATGAAATAGGCGAAGTTATTTCTGCTGAGGCAGTTTCAGGATATAAAGGATTTCGCCAAGTAGCTGAAGAAGCAGCGCGAAAATCCAGATTCAAACAATTTATTCGATGTGGTAAAGCAACTGAGGTAATGGGAACAGTAGTTTATAATTTTGTTCTTCCCAAATAAAAGTTATTGATGCTTTTTAGTAATAGTGTATTTCAAAAACGCCCGTTTTTGGGACTATTTGAGGTTGATAGGAAATCTCGCAAATAACTAAATAAAATGAGTTCCAAAACTCATCCCACAATCAAAGTTTCAAAAGCCACCCCCTAAATTGGGTTTTGGGTCACTGAAAAATCACATCATCTTGGGAGTGTCTAAAACGGGCGTTTTTGAGACTTTTGGAAAAACTTTTACAATTATCATACTAGCTTGCCAATCTGCGTGTTCAAGCTAATTACTGATTTTTCACCATAAAATTTACAGATGCAACGCTGCCCCTGCCGCCATTATCAATCACCTCGACAAAAATCTGATTCAACCCGTAGCGTGGATTTTCAAGCGTAAAAGTGTAAGTATCTTTGCCAGTTTTGACCGCTTCGCCACCAAAGTATTTCTGAAATGCCTGCTTATTGTCTTCAACTTCCTTAATTGAGTATTTTTTCCCGTCAATGACATATTTATTTTCAGGATATTCAATGGATATTTGGAATTGCTGAGTGTTTACTTGAACCTTTTCAATTGTGCCGTCAGGATCAAACGCCTGTATCGTAAAAATTACCTTATTCACTTTTTCCCCTGGTAACGTAATTACGAATTCTTCTTCTTTGGGAGAAATAATCTTAACGCACGGTGGCTGATTTTTGCTTGGAAAAGTTTTCATTGTAAATCTAAAATCATTATTTTGGGGGACTGACTCAAATCTACTTGATCCCAATGAACCGCGAAAATATAATTCTTCAGTCTGGTCATCTATTCCAAGTTTCTTTTGAAGATCAGAGATCGCAATTTTCGCTGACTCAGATAATGTTTCTAATTTAGCCGTTAGTTTCGGGTCGAGTTGAGAAATATCGCCGAATTCGTTGACTTGAATCTGAATCTCCGCTGTGACTGTCTCTCCGCCTTTTAAGTCTCCAATGCGACAAACCGCATGTTTCTCCGAATTTACTCTGTCTTGGTATAATTCGCATGCTCCGCGAGATGAGGTTGACGGAAGAAGGTTTCCATATCCCTGCATCCACAAACTTATATAAGTATCCGGAGAATTTTGTGTTCCCTTATTGATTGCCTTAATAGTGACGGTAAATTTTTCTCCGCCTCTTGCGGTTTTAACCGACGCCTTCGATTCAACTTCTAAATCAAAGTTGTTTTGTGCAGAGCAAACATTTGAAGAAAATAGTAAAGAGTAAATAAACAGAAAGTTTAATACCCAAAATTTTGAATGGAGTCTAATCATATGAGATGAGCAATAAAATTCTTATTAGAATGTCTCAAAAAGGGTCATTTATGAGACACGATTTCGTTTTATTACGTTGTCTTTTTAGGGGGCGTTTTTGATACAGTTTATATTTTTACATCGGAGAATTTTCAGTCAAAAGTTTAATATCAAACGGCGGCGGATAATCGCGACATAGTAATCTTACAAATAGTTCCTCAGCAACGACTTTCACCGCATCTTCGTAATCTTCCTTTTTAACTATTTCTGAATCGACTAGTACATAAACAATAAGGTCAGCGACACTTTCGCTCCAATCCATTTGGTCTTTTTCTTCACTAGTCATTTAATTTTTTTGAAAATATATAATCGCTTAAATCAGTGTCATAAAGGGTCGTTTATGGGACTGATAAGGTTATGTTTTGTTAAGTCCAAAATCTCATCAAATCTTAATTTCACAGTATCACGAATCTGGGGTTTTCTGAGGTTTTGTTTTTTAACGCAAACTTCTGCTTACTTGAAAAAACCTTGATTATTCAAGATTGAAAAAGATTGAATAATCAATTCTCAATCACAGACATTGTGAGCAAAAACTAAGCATCCCTTTTAGCGTGTCTGATTTGTCCAATTCTCTCGTTTCTCTCTCGTTATTTTTCTTTTTTTTAGGCTGTTACTTGCTGTAACCTCTGGCGATGATAACTTACGAAACAACCGATTATCGAAAGCTATTCCGTTGAGTCGGCGGTTGATTTAAGCGAAGATAAAAAAGGCTGGAACTTTTAAGTGTTCCAGCCCGGAGCTTAGTAAAAATGTTGGAAGGTCGTCGGATGAAATTTTATCAGAATCGAGGAGAAATTGATATGGGCGATGTAATGAGAACGATTTCACCGACGCAGAGAAAAAGTCTGGAATTTGTGCGGCGTGAGTTGTCGGACGGAGAGCCGAAAGAAGTTGTCGAGTTGCAGATGAAGGCGAGAGCCGAAGGAATCCCGCCGCCACGGAAAATTCTTGGCTGTTGGCGAAGGCAGAGATAAAACAGGCTTATTTCATCGAGAGATTCAACGCCGAGCAAAACCGCGACGAAATCGAGCGAGAAATTTACGCGGCTTGGAAGATGTAAATTCTCTACAAAAAGGTTGCAGTTTGTTTTCGTCAGATGATTCGTGCGGAAATTGTTGTTTTGCCCTGTAAAATCAAGGGTTTCTCCGCCCCGGTTTGTCTGATGAAGAATGATACAAATAGTAGCTGAAAGGTAACATTTTTCAGCTGTGGTGAGTTTGAAGGAAGTATGTCGAAAGCTAAAAACTCCGACCCGGAAACTTTTCCGTTGTTTGTGTTCAGGAAGCTCAGAGAAGAAGAGCCGCAACAGCAGCAGAGCCGGACTGAAATTAAAAGTTTGCCGTTGAAGAAATTGGATTATTGGGCTGCCCTCGGAATCAAGAAAATTGTTGATGAGGCGATGACTCCCGAAGTGCGTCGGGCATTTCCAGAGGCGGAGATTATCGCGCAGATTCTCAAAAATCCTGCTGTCGTTGTGGATGCTGGAAAGGCGGAAGTTGTCGAAGCTGTTCAGGAGCGAGTCAGGTTCAATCTACTGACGAGATGGCGCGGAAGATAGAAGTCGGCGCGGACGGTCTTGTTTTGCTTGAAACTTGGGAAGCGGCTAAAAATTATTTGACACTTTTAAGTGTGTCAAATGTCAAATCGGTTGAAATTGCGAAACTTTTAGGATGGACGCTCCCACTTGAAACTTGGGAAGCGGCGACAAATTATTTGGCACACTTAAAAGTGCCAGAAGTTGAATTATTTGGAACACTTAAATGTTCCTGAAATTCAAATAATAGAAGCGGCGACAAATTATTTGTGTCTTTTAAGTGTCACGGAAGTTCAAATAATAGAAGCGGCTAGAAATTATTTGTCACACTTAATGGTGACAAATGGAAAAGAAGTAAAAAGGAAGCGGCGACTAATTATATGGCTACATTAAAAGACACAAATTATCTGGCTGATTTGAATCCGCCGGAAGTTCAATTATCTGGCTCTCTTAAGTGAGCCGGAAGTTCAATTATTTGTTCGGGAAATAGGCGCGAGAAGCGTCTTTTTTTGTGCGAAAAATAATATGATTTAAGGAATTATTTTCTTTACTTTTCACCTTAAAATGTTAGACTTTGATTATCAACTAAGTTGTTGATAATAAAGAAGTTAGAGGTGAATTATGAGCTACATATTGGATAATGAAAGTCAGTTGGAAAAGGCGGTTTTGAAGGCAAAGAAAATCAGGACGCACGTTCGATTCATTGCTTTTGGAATTTACTCGGTGCGCGGAACGAAGGGCAACTATTATGAAGTTCGATGCGAGAAGTTGCCGGGTGGCGAAAAGCTCGTCTCGTGCGAGTGCAAAGGCGGCATTGCCGGACTTGTTTGCTGGCATTCAGTTTGCGCTCTCTCGCTCCACATCGGAATTGCCCGGCAAAGAGTGGAGGTTGGAAGATGAATTTATTTACTTCAAATTTCGCGGTTGCCGGGAAGCATCCGAAGGCTGTTTGTATCGCTGTCGGGAAGCCGTTCTGGTGGAAAGGCAGAAATTACCCGGCACTCGCTCCAACCAGAGCGATGTTGAAGATGTCGTCGGAAGATTATCTGATTCTCTACAATGAGATTTTAGCGAAGCTCGACCCGGAGAAAGTTGTCGAAGAATTGGGCGATGGAGCAATTCTGTTGTGTTATGAAGCGGCTGGCAAAAAGTGCCATCGAAGATATGTAGCTTCTTGGGTCGAGATGCACACAGGGTTAATTGTGCCTGAGTGGAGCGAAGCCGGGCAGATGAGCTTTGACTTCGCCGGGTGAACCTCTGGCGGACGTTCCGCGCGGTTTGCCTGCTCTAAAAGGCGCAACCGATTTCAACAGGTTATTTCGCGCGGAAACGTCGTTGCTGATTATACAGGCGAGTTTTCGTTTTGCCGAGTTGAAAAGCTGTGAAGAGCCGAAAGGCACGAAGCGAAGGCGCGAAGCATTGCGCGGCTTTCGCATCTGTGGTAAAAATGTAATCGGTATGATGAACAAAAAAGAGGCGAGCGAGTTTTTAGGAATCTCAATCAGGCAGGTTGAGAATTACGCGAAACAAAGCAAGTTGTCTGTGAGAAAGGAAAAGGGCAAGACAGGCGACATCTCCGTTTATGACGAGCGAGAGTTGAAGCGGTTGAAAGCTGAACTCGACTCGAAACGCGCACCGCGTCCGTCAGTTGTAACGGAGAGCAACGAAAGCACCGAACTTGTTCGCGCCTCGGATTCGCGCCTTTCGGACGTATCGAGATTTGCGGAAACGCTGATGCAGATGCAGACTGGCAATCGGAAAGCCGGCAGAGATGTCGCCATTGAAAATAAGCCGTTGTTGAAGTTGGACGAATCCGCCGCGCTGACCGGGTTATCACGTCAAATTCTGCGCGATGCCATCAGAGCGGAAGAGTTGAAAGCGAAGTTGATAGGTCGAGCTTACCGAATCAAGCGCGACGATTTAGACGAGTTTATTAAAAATCTCTAATGGGTTTGTGGCTTTCGTCAATTTGGAGTAAGGTTTGACTTAGATTTTTTGATAGTTTGTAGAAGAAATTAAAAGGCTGACCGAATGATAGTAAAACCGGGAAGTCGCACGATTCATTCGTCAGCCTTTAATTTTTCCCTTCCAATTTGGAAGATGCGCTAATAGTAGCAGGAAAAGATTTCGTTTTGCAAGAAATCGTATTATTTTTTACAAGGTAGTTTGGAAAGTAACCCGTGCGACGGTGAAACCAGACTTTATAGGCTTTGACACTTCCCGGATGTCAGAGCCTTTTATTTTGCTTAATGTCCAAAGTCGCGCAACAATCAGGGAACAATACACGAGTAAGGCTGAATCTTGCCCCTACCAACGGTTTATCTTCTGGCAAACCTACTCACACCCCAATCCAGAGGGAGCGAACGGTCATAGCGAATCCTTTCGTTAAAAACTGCTTTGATTCCGTTGCCAGCGAAGATGCCGAATCATCGCTCAAACCTTCGCCTCGGACCTATCTTGATTCAGGGACAACAACTAAACATTTTCGCGGTAAAAAGAAGCGTCGAAAAACGTCTGAAACGCTTGGAATTAAACGGGCAAGTAAGTTGAAGCTGGTTAAATTTCTCGGTGAATTAAAACAGGATAATTACGCTGATTCGATGAGCAAATGTGGTGAGCGATGGTCGGCTTTGATGTGCGGTGAGCATATCGCGTCAAAGATTCCTTTCCACCGTTGCAACATTCGGTTTTGCCCGGTGTGCGCGAATCGTCGGGCGAGTCGGTTTGTTAAAAAATATCTTGTCTTTGTCGCGGCGTTCATCGCGTTGAATTTGTCTTACAAGCCGTGTTTGTTGACGTTGACGCAAAAGAAAATCAAAGGTGAGAGTAAAAAGGAAGCGCGAGCGCGGATATTGAAGTCTTTCAAACATGTTATCAGACGAAAATTCTTTGCGGAGTATTTTGCTGGCGGCATTTGGGCTGGGGAAGTGACGGAGAATGAGTCGGGCAATCATTTCCACCTTCATTTGTTCGTATTTCGGCGGAAATTCATTGATGAGAAACTTCTCAAAAGCGAGTGGGCGAAGGTGAGTCCGGGAGCGAAGAATTTGAACATAAAACTGATTGATTCGTTGGAAAACGGTTTGCGCGAGGTCATTAAATACATTTCAAAGCCGATTCCTGCTGAAAATCTGACGTTGCGGAGCGTCAAAGAGATTTTGGAATTAAAAGGTTTGCGGATGATTGACACATTCGGAGATTTTCGCAACTTTTGCCGTGATTATGAGCTTCCCGAAGATGAAGAATCGGAGCTTGTCGGGTCTGATAAGTCTGATTTCGTCGCTGGTGAATGTTGTCCGCACGAAGGATGCGGAAAGCCTTTATTTGAGCGGATTTTGACCGATGTTGAGTTGATTGATTTTCATCGAAGGCGTGAGCGTCGGGAATGAGCGGTCAATTTGTGTGAGATGCGCGGTTTTGTTGGGTTGCGTTCCGGTCGAAAGCAAAGCACGAGGAAAACCGAATTAGAAATAGATTGTTGTCGGGTATGGGCGAATCAACTTTTTAATTTTTGAAACCAAGTTTGTTTGGGCAAGTCAATATATTTATCAGATGAATCTCGAACCTCAAGTAGCAATTTTTCAGAGGTATTAAGCACATCATTGTAAAAATCTCGTAACGTATCAAGGTTGTCGGTTTCAATTTTTAGGCAAGACTGACTATATTTTATAAAACCTTTTGTTACTGCTGTTACACTCTCGAATTGTGGAGCTAAATCGCGGGCGTAAAGATCAAGTAGTGCATTTATTTTGTTGAGTGGTTTTAATAAATTAATGGCGTCTTCCCTTATTTGCTCAGGCGTTATTGGATTGCCTGCGATTCTGCGAACAATGACGTAATACTCATTAGTTGCTCGCTGAAAGTCTAAAATATTCTCGTATAACTGCTCTAATTTTGGGAGCATCAATTTATTGTGTTCCTGTGTCCTTTGGTGGCGAAGTTCAAACCACTTTATAAACCAAGTGATTACAGAGCCTAAAGAGACACCTAGCAAAGTTGCTATGACCGGAATCCATTCTTTTTCCATAAGTTTTAGTTGATAGACGAGTTCATTATAGACATGTTTTGTCGTTTGCATGGGCGTGACCGGAGAAAGTGCAGACGATAATCAAGGATTTGCCCGAATTTGTTGGGTTTTACGATGAAATCACTTATGATAATCATCATTTTCATAAACGCCCCTTTATGAAACAATCAGAGTATTATAGATTTGTGTCATAAACGACCCTTTTTGAAACAATTATTCTAAAAATGAATCAAAAGATATGAAGAAATTATTGTTATTACTATTTCTATTTTTATTGTCATCACAAAGTATCTGGTCACAGGTTAAAAAACAAGAAATTTCCAAATACACAAATGATAAATTCGTCATTCTTTCTTGTCGCCCAAATCTAAGTCAAACAAAAGTTTTGAACGGCAAAGCAATTAAATTAGTAAAACCGCCCTATCCGACAGAATTACTGTCGGAAAGAAAAAAAGGTGCAGTCAATGTTCTAATTGTAGTCAATGAAATAGGCGAAGTTATTTCTGCTGAGGCAGTTTCAGGATATAAAGGATTTCGCCAAGTAGCTGAAGAAGCAGCGCGAAAATCCAGATTCAAACAATTTATTCGATGTGGTAAAGCAACTGAGGTAATGGGAACAGTAGTTTATAATTTTGTTCTTCCCAAATAAAAGTTATTGATGCTTTTTAGTAATAGTGTATTTCAAAAACGCCCGTTAATGGGATAATCCAAAAACGTGTCATAAATGACCCTTTTTGAAACACTCAGTCTGGAGGAAAAATACCTTGAAGATTTCAATTTTTAGTCTTGCCATAATATTTTTTCTCGGCTGCCATCCAAACCCTCCTGCGCCCCAGCATTTTGGCTATGATGCAGTAGCACTAATAAAAACAAAAGCTAGTAAGCTGACCGATTCAGACATTAGAATTGAGTTAAAAGCTTCAAAAATAAAGGCGAGACAATTAGATTCTGTCAATGGAAAGGATTCTGTTTTGAGTGTCCCAGTTGAAATTACTAACTCTTCAGCACAATCAATTAGTACAAATCTTGCCCACGAATGGTATGGCGGTATTTGGACACCGACTGATTTTTACGTTGCAGTTCAGAAAACTGGTAGTGAATTGGACGGAGATTGGAGAAACGGACCAGCCTATCAAGTTGGAAATTTGGGGACAGAAAACAAAACAGTATTAAAAAGCGGTGATAAAATAACTGTAGATATTCGTCTTAATTGGAAGGGTACTGGTTCTGTGCCAACCAGCGCTTTGATAAGTGAAAATATTCCTGCTACCTATTCAATAAAGTTTTTGCTGTTTTTCAAAACTGATTTATCTGAAGAGTATTTTATATCTGAAGAATTGAAGGTTGAAGTCGAAAAATAAACTTAAATAATCAATTGACAGGGGTCTCAAAAACGCCCGTTTTTGGGACTAATTAAGATTGATAGGGAATCTTGCAAATAACTAAATAAAGTGAGTTCCAAAACTCATCCCACAATCAAAGTTTCAAAAGCCACCCCCTAAATTGGGTTTTGGGTCACTGAAAATTACATCATCTTCGGAGTGTCATAAACGGGCGTTTTTGAAACATGAATTACCTTACTAAATACCTTGTAGAAGTTTAGGTCCAGTAGTTTCACCTGTTGTTTTAACATCCCACTTCACAAGGTAAATTTTCCAAATACCTTGATTGTTTTTGATGAGATAATAATTCTGTTTAATCAAAAGTCGCTCCCTACCTTTAATGTCCAACCGCACTAACACTTTAACTTTGTTTTCCAGATATTGAATATCTAAAATTTCACCTAAATCTACCTCTCTGCCAGATATTGTTTTCGGCATCTTTTTCGTGACATACTCATACATTAAATGAGTGTCATTTTCTTCTTCATCTTTGCTCCTTTTCTCAAAAATGAAATAGTCTGATTCCTGCACTTTTACAACAAGTTTTTTTAGTTCAGTAAATTTACCCTCTTTTGCCAGTCGAAAATATTCGACTATCACTTCTTCGATAGCCGTTTTCTCACTACTGGCAACTCTTTTTTTATCTGTGTTAGGAGATGGGCTAGTGGTAGAAGTGATGTGACTATTGGTGCTTTCATCAATTGAGGTATTTGAATTAGAAACAACAGCACCATTTTTTGAGCAGCCGACCTGAAAAATAAAAAAGCTGATAATAAAAAAACTAATATATTTTTTCATACTTCTTTTGAGGGATTTGTTAGAAACTTTTGTCCCAAAAAGGGTCATTTTCGAGACGTTTGATTATTTCATAATTGGGCGTTTTTGAGACTAAAATTTAAGCAGCGAGTTTTCTGAACCTTTCGACTACGTAATCTTGGTAAATTTGAACAAGTAGCTCTCTAAATTTACCTTCGTCGCTGAACGCCGCTGAAATTGCTCGTTCTGCCAAAGGCAAGTGATCGAATCTGCCTTTGGACAACATGTGGCGTACTTCTATGACAAACTTGTCCGTTTCCGGCACCTCTTCTATGTCGTCCCAATAATCAGACAGCCTGCATAAAATCGAGACCATCGCGCCTTCGTGTAAAATTTCAACGTCGATGCCGAAAGCGTATCCAGGCGGCTCGGACAAATAACAATCGGCATAAGACAGCGGGTTAAAACTCCCGGTTTCGATATTGTGTCCGAATCCTTCGTAACTTTCTTTCAGATCGTAAAACATATAAAGAATATCCCGAATCGCAGAAATAGCATTAGGGTAATTTTCTTCATTGATCTCGTTGTTAGGTATCATTCCGATAGTTTTGAAATTGTTTCAAAAAGGGTCGTTATTGAAACGGTTTTAATTTATTCATTAAAGAGCATTTTCAGTTTTAATTCGAGTTGAAATCTCAGGTTTTCTCAGGTTTTCTTTTAGATTTCCGATTTTGTCCTTTTTACCAACTGCAATTCCTGCAATCTCAATCTTCATCAATTCCCCAACCTGAATCGTAAGTGCCGCTAATGTGATTAACTTTCGGCATCGCAAACGGCAATAATTTAATTAAGAGTTCAAGGCGTTCCTTTGGCGACAACTCCGCAAGCGTCACCGGCAGCGCGTCGAGCTCGGCGGCGATGATTGATTTAAGACTTTTGCGGAGTTCGCTTGTTACTCGGTTCGGCGTCCCGGCAGCTCGCCCGCCTGTTTTTTTTCCCGTCATCTATTTCCCTCTTTTATAGACTTCGATTTCTCCGATTCCGTCCTTTTTAGCGCGTTCGATTCGTTCGATTCTTTGCAACATATTGCAACATATTTCGCCCGCGCTTTCTTTGTTCTTTCACTGTTCTTTCACCTTTCTCTTATACACTTCTGACTCTGCCTACGACTCCT
>MWWD01000019.1_pt1 | contig 11595 bp, 14 predicted proteins | sample 1047211 | NCBI WGS metagenome assembly MWWD01 (sample SAMN06349974, study PRJNA376086) | soil metagenome | isolation source: MS2-2 sample Antarctic (ecotone) soil | place: Antarctica | collected 2015-01-13 | reverse complement strand
CGCCTGGGACCGTGAGCGCCTTGTGGATGGACAGGACCGCGGCGACGGTGCTCTTTCCCGTCTGGCGCCCGCAGCACAGAATCTTGCGGGGGTGGTCGGAGGCCAGGACGTCCCGCTGCCAGCCGTCCGGCACGATGCCGACGGAGGCGGCGAAGGCGGCGCGGTCCTCATCCACCGCAACCGTTGCGGGCGCTGGACGGTAGGCATCCCGGACCCGCCTTATCTCTCTAGCTAACGCCGAGGACACGCTTGAGCTCCTCGAACTCGCCGCGCACGTCGGACTCCTCGAGACGGCGCTCGGTCTCTATGGCCTTAAGCTTCGTGTTCTGCGCCGCGACGACCGCGTAGAGGATGGCGGGCTCGAGGTCCCCGCAGAGCACACGCTCCGTGAGGTGGTCCATCAGCTCCCTGACGGCGCGGGCCTCTTTGTTGACCTTGCCCCTACCCCCGCGAGACGCCGTTCTGCGCCGCTCCCCCGCCTTTGTGGGGTCGTGGCCTATGCAGAACTCGCCGCCGCCCTGGGCGGGCCTCTGGCACGGCTTACCGGCCTTCGTGGTGGCGCTGCACAGCCTCAAAACTCACCACCTCCCGGGGGCTTTCGTAGGGCCGGGCGCGGCCTCCAATGCGCCCGGCGCTGGATGGGCAACCCTCGACTACGGGTTAAGACGGAGGACGTGGAGCCTCTCGGGCGCTATGACCTTCGCGCCGTAGAGGTGCAAGCCTCGGACGCCGTCTGCGAAAGAGCCCTCGAGCCTGATGCCCTCGACGTCGGTTATCTGCTGGGCCAACGTCCACGCGCTGGCGTGGCCGGCAACGACGTGGGAGACAACCGGCGCGGTGCCCGTGGTCGGGACGTTGTTCGAGACGAGGATGCTCATCCCGACGACCTGGCCGATGGCGCCGTTGAGGGCCGACTGGGCGCTTGCGCTGAGGAACGTGGAGTTCTGCAACAAGAGCCCGGCAACCCACGGTGGCACGACGGCGAAGCGGTCCGAGGTTGGAACGTTGAGCTCGTCGAGCTTGACGGCGGTCTCCACAAGCTTCTGGTAGATGTTCGCGCTCGTCGCCTGCGAGGTCGCGGTGAAGTTCGTGATGCCCGCGTAGAGACCGGCGAGATACCTGTCTGCCACTTCGGCGAGCTGGTAGCCGGCCCGACTCGTCGCGGCGTCCACTATCTTCGGTCGCATCTGGGCGGTGTCTACGTCATCGACCTTGAAGGCGAAGTATTTGCTCTGGTCGATGAGCAGGGTCTGCCGGGAGTCGGTCAACTGCTCGTAAGAGATTACGGTGGAATTCTTCGCGTAGGTGCCGATGGTGAGGTCGTTGAACGAGTGGATGTGGACCCGGTCGCCGTCGGCCTGGATGTCGCCCTCGTAGTCGGTGTTCATGACGCCGGCCTGACCGAAGACGAGGCTCTTCTCGAGGGACAGAAGCAGGCGCGCAGACCAAATCTGCGGAATCATATTCGTTATTGCCATGTGAGGTGGTTCCTTTGGGATAGCAGGTTAATGCCTGCCGCGTTTATCGAGGTCTGCGTAAGACCTGCCGTTTAGAGCCCGTGCGGCTTGGACCGTGGGGTCCGACCGTGTTTATGCCGTCGCGTCCGACGTGCATTCATTATCCACGGGGGCAGCGCTGAGTGCAAGGCTTAGCAGAGCGTCAGCGCTTCGAGGATGGCTTCTGACGCTCTGCGACTACTGAAGGAGTGTCTGCTACCTCTCGCCTGCGAGGAAGCGCTGTACGCGCTCCCACGTCCCCGGCTCGTTTATCTGCTCGGGGCTCATCTTCTCGACTTCGTCGCGGGTGAGGGGCTTCTCGGTCTCCAGGACCGGCTTGGAGGACCCGCGCGAACCGGCGCCCACACGAAAGGTTAGGAGCTCGGGCATATCTCGGTTGACGGCGGCGAGCTGGCCCTGGACGGCGCGGCGGTCGGGCTGGCCGTCATCCCCGGCCGTAATCGCGTCGAGGTCAACGTGCTTCACGACGCGCTCGATGCGGCCCTCGTCGGCGACGCCGGCGGCGGCGAGTTGTTCGACCAGGGCCCTGCGGGTGTTCTCGCGGTGGTGGTCTTGCTTGAGGGCAGCTATCTCCCCATCCTTGGCTTCGAGCTGGGCCCGAAGGTCGGCGCCGCCGGTCTGCTTCTCCCACTTCTCATGCTCGCGGGCGAGCCGGCTCTTGATAGCCTCGTCGAATTCCTCTTGCGTGGTGATGGGCGTGAACTCTTTGGTGCTGGCTTCAGTCATTTTGCTCCTTCTCTTCGCGGGTCCTCTTGAACGCTTCTATCGCCTCTTCCAAGGACCGGTACTTGGGCGTGTATTCGTCCAGCTCATCTTCGAGCGGGTCTATGGGAGATACCTCGACGTGGAACTTGATTGGGTTGGCATCCGGCTGGTCCACGATGGCCTCGAATACGTCCTCAAACTCTTCCGGCGTGCGCTCTTCTTCTCGTCTGCGCCTGCTGTCTTCCTTACTCACTCGCACCATCCTTTCATCTAGGCCGCGCCCTTTCGCGCCTCTAGCCGTGCCTGGACCGCCACCCCACGCCCCGCCCGCATGTAGCGCCGCAGCGCTTGCAGGTAAGCGTCCCGGTTCCCCTCGACGGCGGCCTCGTGGGCGGCGTCCTGGTGAGGGTGGAGCTCGACGGCGCCGGAGCACTCCGGGTAGTGAAGCGCAAGGTATCGCATCGTCTCCGCGGCCTTTACCGCACACCATTCAGTATCCAAGGCCATCAGTTCGCCACCGCCATCGGGGTATCAAAGCAACCACCAGCGCACCCGAAGCCCGGGGCCTCGTCAGGGCACGTCGAGCTGTGGTAGTGGTGCATGGCGTAGACCTTGCCGGCCTCCAGCCGCGTAGCGGTCTCTTCGGCGCAGCGCTTCTGGCAGTCGGGACGGGCGTGGTAGGCGAATTCCTTGCCCGTCTCTAGGTCCTCTACGCCGATGTGTGGATGCTGCGGCTTTATGCGGCCCGCGCAGGCCGCGCACCGGATGACTCTGGGCCGGCTCATACCGGCACCTCGCACGCCAGGCACGGGCAGTCGTCGTCGTGCCCTACTCCGGTAACTCCGGTAACCCCGGTAACCGAAGCGCCATTTTCGGCATAGGTATCAGGGAAAGTAGGGTTACCGCCAGAATCTTCGCCCGGTAACCCGGTAACCCTAGCTTCGCCCCTCGCACGGTTACCAGGGTTACCAAGGTTACTAGGGTTACCAGGGTTACCAGGGTTACCGGGGGTGGGGGGGGTAGTAGGGTTAGCGGGGGAGTACCGCCCCTTGTCGTCTTTGATAAGCTGGCCGTCTCCGAGCATGGTCCACATGAGTTTCTTGACGCTGCTGTAGCTCGTGCCCGGCGTCACGTCGGATACCTCTTTCGGCGTCAGGGGTGACGGGCTGCGGTTCAGGGTTAGCAGGATGTCGGCCCGCTCTTTGGACAGGCGCACCTCTTCGGCGTCGCCCTCTATCGTCCAGGTGGCGGTGTTGTGGTTCCAATGCAGCGCGTACTCTGTCGGCTCCTCTATGTCGCGCCCGTCGATATAGAGCGTCGGGCCCTTGCTGCCGGGCGTCCGGCGGAGGATGAGGAATCCGTCCACCCCGGCTGTCAGGCCGGTAGAGGACGAAATCTCGTCCATCGGGTCGCTGGCGGCCATCTTGCGGAGGTGGTGCACCACGACGATGGCGACACCGTGCTTGGCCGCGAGGGGTAGCAGCTTCTCAAGTGCTGAGTAATCTTCGGCGTAGACGTTCGCGCCGCCGGCGGGCCGCCGCACCTTCGCCAGCGTGTCTATGACCACGAGGCGGGCGCCGGGGTGGTCCGTGAGCCACTCGTCCAAAAGCTCCGCCCCGCCCTCGTCCAGGCGCGGCCACTCGGTGTGGAGGTGCATCCCGTCGGGCGCCGGCGCTCCGTTTAGGACCTTCTTTAGCCTCTTCTGGAGGCGCTTGTGGTTGTCCTCAAGCGCCAGATACAGCGTGTCGCCCTGCTCCACGCGCCTCGTGCCGAAGGCGACCCCGCCGGCGGCGACCGCCTCACACACGCCGAGGGCCATCCACGACTTGCCCTTCTTCGGCTTGCCGACGAGCAGGGATAGCCCCTCGGGCAGCACCCCCGGGACCACCCACCGCGTCGGCTCGAACTCCATCGCCATGAGCTCGGCCGCCGTCATCGGGCGCGTCCGGTTCGCCGAGGCTGCGGCGCCCCGTACCCGGTCCTCCACGTCGCGGGGCATCCTGGCGCCCCTCACGCCTGCCTCCTGCGGTCCACGACGAGCCGGGCGGCCAGGGGCAGCACCTCGGCCCACATCCGCCGCGCCGAGGCGGCGCGTTCGTCGGCGTCCTCTATCCCCGCCAGCATCGGCTCGAAGACCCACCGGAACAGGCGGCGCATAAGGACCTCCGTTCGCGCCTCCTCCATCTTGTCCCGCATCGGCCTCTGGCGCTCCTGGCGGTCGAACCACGACCGAGGTTGCGGCGGGATGTCGTGGCCGAACGACATCAACACCTCTGCGGCGGCAACGTCGGCGCGGCCGAGACCCCACGCCAGCCGTCCGAGGTCGACCACGTCGCCACCCCGCAGACAGCCGTAGCAGTACCATCCCCTATCGCCGGGGTACACGGTGAACGATGGCGTCTTCTCGTCGTGGTCGGGCAGCGGGCAGCGGGCCGTCCACCGCTCGCCTATCCTCCGCATCTGGCCGGGGCCGCAGAGGAGGTCGGCCAGGTCGATAACCGGGACCGCCTCCTTGGCGGCCTCTATGACCGACCGCTCTGGCGCGGTGGTGGTGTTCTGGCGCGCATCCTGTAACATAATCACGTCAACAGGTCCTTTCTTTGCGGGTGGGTCTGTTTGATTTGGCCGCTCCGTCGGGGGGCGGCTTTTTCTTTGTCAATCACGCGGCACTAACCAGCCTTCATCTCTGCCAACAGTCCGCTTAGTTGGTCGCCGGCGGTCTCTTTCTTTTCACCGCGAGAGATGCGAACCACCTCTCGCATGTCTTCAGCCATCTCGCGTATCGCTCCCTCGAGTATGTCCAGCGCGCGCATGGTGTTTTCCACCTGGCCGTCAGAAAGCGCAGCCTTCGCCATCTCTACCGCTTTAGCGAGTTGGTCTAGTTGCTCAACCTCTTGTCGCAGCACGCGCGCCTGCGGATTGATGGCCGTCTCTAGGTCGGCCACGGACATGTCGAGTGCCTGCGCGAGAGCGCGCAGCGTCGGGGTGGTCGGCCTGTTGAGGTCGTTTTCTATACGGCTGATGGTGGTCATGTTCAGGCCGGCACGCTGCGCCAGCTGTACCTGCGTCAGCGCTCTAGCTTCTCGTATCTCTCTGAGTCCGTGCATCTTCAGCGCCGCCTTTCACTTGGCTCCAGTACGTCCATTTTACATCTGAGCGCAGATATTTGCAAATATCCCATGAGTTTGCTAAACTGCCCTTAGACATAGAAATGGCCCCGGCGGGAAGTTTGGCGACTTATCCCCCGGAGCCCGGCCCAGAGGAGTACACCTCATGGACACACAAGACTCTACCGTACCGCCCGTCCCGGACCACGAGCTCATCCGCGAAGACGCCCGCCTTCATCCGGAGCGGAGCTACCGCGAGCACGTCGAGGCGGCCCGGGCTATCGCCGGCCGGACCTACGTCGAGGACTTGAGGCGCATTCAGGAACGGGAGCGGGCCAACAGGGGCGACGGGTAGGGACAGGCCAGCCGGGCCGGGGTCCTACGGGGCTCCGGCCCTCGATTGAGAGGAGGAGAGGATGACTGGGAGGGTAAAGGGCTTCGCGTCCTGGAAGCCGCAGAGGCGCACAGAGCCCTTGCTGCTGGATATAGGGGAGGTGCTTTCGGAGTACCGGAAGTACTTGCCGCTAACCGTGCGGCAAGTGTTCTATCGGCTCGTAAGCAAGGGCTATCCGAAGAGCGAGGGCTTCTACGATTCCGTGCAGGACAAGTGCAATCGCGCCCGCCGCTCGGGGCGCATCCCGTTTACCTCCATACGAGACGACGGCGTTTCACGGCAAGCCGTAGAAAGCACGTTGGACCTGGAGGTTCTGGCACGGAGCCGGGAGCAGGAGCGGCTGGAGCAGGCGGAGGTACAGGACAAACTCGATGAGGTAAACGAGGCTCTGCGCGGCGCCTTCGGGCTAGAGTGGGAGTAGACGCCCCCAGCTACTACGCATAAGACCAATTCCCCGAAACTCGGATGCAGAATCCCGCATAACCCCGGTCCGATAGGCTTAGAAACACCCCCGATAGGACCCCCTCTACCGGACCGGCCGCGACAGGAATTTGCGCGATGGATGAATATGCGCGTTCGTGGTTTCAGGAAGAGTTCCTAGTTGCCGAAGATGCGCCGCCACCAGGACCGGGGCTCCGCGGCCTCGTCGGATTCTCGCGCCTCTACGGGCTCGTGTTGTGCGGGCGGGTTCAGGGCCTTCATCGCCTCGGTCATGTTCATGATGATGGTGTCGCGGCGGCGTATCTCTTCGGTACGAACGTCGAGTTCCCGCTCGAGGAAGGCCAAGCGTTCCTGCATCTCGGATATGAGCGCATCACGCTCACGGGTTGGCGCCTCGTCACCCCCGGCGTCGATGTACACATACCTACGCCCGTCCCCCCCCTTCTCCGACCGAAGCGTGCCCCTGATAACCCGCTTGCGAACGGCCTCTTTGCTCACGCCCAGGATGTCGGCGGCCTCCTTGAGCGTCACCCGCCGCGTAGCCCCCACCGTCACCCCCTAGGTTGTCGCCCATTTACGAGGGTATCTTACCCTTACCGATGGCCTTCGCGCCCGTTAGCGCAATACCCGGACCGCCTCACGCTTTTTCTGCGTCTGCCAACCCCACAGAGCAAGGCACGTAGCGAAGAGGAGGTCGTCGTGGTCGGACTCGCGCCACGGCTCGAAGACCATGTTGCCGGTGGCGATGTTGGTGTTGCGGCGGTAGTTCTTGAGCTCGTTTACCAGGGCGTCTCTGTCCTTGATGCCCTTCGCAATTCGTATATTGCCCTGCTGGAAGGCGGCCACGGCTGGGAAGACAAGGTCCTTCTTCGGTACGCTCCAGTACCCGTGCGCCTGCTCCGGCCTCTTCAGGGAGGTGTTGGAGCCCGTGACCGAGACGGCCCTGAAGTCCACCTTCGGGACGGCGCTCGAGCTCTTGCCCCGTCTCTGAAACTCGGTGCGGAGCATGTCCACCACACCCCGACCCACGCCGGTCCCGTCGACGGAGAGCGTGCAGTGCCCCAGCTCCCCGAACGCGCCCTGCGGCTCCAGCTCGCAGACGAGGTCGGCAACCCTGCGGGCGATGGTGTCGTAGGGGGTCCCAAGCTTCGGGCGCTTGAGGTAGACGAGGTCGTAGATGACCGTGCCCTCGAGGAGCCTGTTGCCCGGCGCCTGGCCCACGGGGTTGAAGAGGGCCGTCTCGGGCGGGGCGACGGTCTTCTCGAGTACGGCGACGGCCGTGGGGTCGTTGGCTTGACCGAGGTCGACGCCGACGCTGTAGCGCCTGGGCGAATACTTCGGCATCTTCGGGGGCTGGTATCCCGTGTCCCACGGTCTTACCTGGGTGCTTACCATTCGTCGTCTCCTAGTTTTATGGCTTCTACGTCTTCGCCGCCGGCCAGCGCCGCCTCTATGTCGTCGTAAGAGAAGAGCCCGCCCTCGGTGTCCAGCCACTCGCAGAAGAACTCCTGCCTGAAGAACTGCTCGGGCATCGTGCGCCTGAAGACCACGAGGTCCTCTTGCCGTATCCGGGGCGTCTCGTCCGAGCGGACCATGACGCGCTGCCAGTCGTCGCCCGAGTGGTAGAGCTCGTGAAAGAAGCCCCTCTTGCCGCGTGGGGTGGACAGAAGGACTTGCTCGCCCCGCGTGGCGATGAGGGCCGGGAGAATCCCGTGGTAGTCCATATCCGACACGCCCGCGGCCTCGTCGACGACCAGCAGGTCGACGGAGTAGCCTCTGGTCGTGCGCTCCACCGCCGGCAGGGCCTCTATCACCGAGCCGTTGGACAACTCAAGGCCGGTCCTGCGTTCGGAGTGGGCGGGCAGCGGGTAGCCGGCCCGCTTGTAGAGGCCGGCAGCCTTGGAGAACAGGAGCTTTGCCTGGCGCTCTCCCGGGGCCACGACCAGGACCGTTGCGCCTGGGACCGTGAGCGCCTTGTGGATGGACAGGACCGCGGCGACGGTGCTCTTTCCCGTCTGGCGCCCGCAGCACAGAATCTTGCGGGGGTGGTCGGAGGCCAGGACGTCCCGCTGCCAGCCGTCCGGCACGATGCCGACGGAGGCGGCGAAGGCGGCGCGGTCCTCATCCACCGCAACCGTTGCGGGCGCTGGACGGTAGGCATCCCGGACCCGCCTTATCTCTCTAGCTAACGCCGAGGACACGCTTGAGCTCCTCGAACTCGCCGCGCACGTCGGACTCCTCGAGACGGCGCTCGGTCTCTATGGCCTTAAGCTTCGTGTTCTGCGCCGCGACGACCGCGTAGAGGATGGCGGGCTCGAGGTCCCCGCAGAGCACACGCTCCGTGAGGTGGTCCATCAGCTCCCTGACGGCGCGGGCCTCTTTGTTGACCTTGCCCCTACCCCCGCGAGACGCCGTTCTGCGCCGCTCCCCCGCCTTTGTGGGGTCGTGGCCTATGCAGAACTCGCCGCCGCCCTGGGCGGGCCTCTGGCACGGCTTACCGGCCTTCGTGGTGGCGCTGCACAGCCTCAAAACTCACCACCTCCCGGGGGCTTTCGTAGGGCCGGGCGCGGCCTCCAATGCGCCCGGCGCTGGATGGGCAACCCTCGACTACGGGTTAAGACGGAGGACGTGGAGCCTCTCGGGCGCTATGACCTTCGCGCCGTAGAGGTGCAAGCCTCGGACGCCGTCTGCGAAAGAGCCCTCGAGCCTGATGCCCTCGACGTCGGTTATCTGCTGGGCCAACGTCCACGCGCTGGCGTGGCCGGCAACGACGTGGGAGACAACCGGCGCGGTGCCCGTGGTCGGGACGTTGTTCGAGACGAGGATGCTCATCCCGACGACCTGGCCGATGGCGCCGTTGAGGGCCGACTGGGCGCTTGCGCTGAGGAACGTGGAGTTCTGCAACAAGAGCCCGGCAACCCACGGTGGCACGACGGCGAAGCGGTCCGAGGTTGGAACGTTGAGCTCGTCGAGCTTGACGGCGGTCTCCACAAGCTTCTGGTAGATGTTCGCGCTCGTCGCCTGCGAGGTCGCGGTGAAGTTCGTGATGCCCGCGTAGAGACCGGCGAGATACCTGTCTGCCACTTCGGCGAGCTGGTAGCCGGCCCGACTCGTCGCGGCGTCCACTATCTTCGGTCGCATCTGGGCGGTGTCTACGTCATCGACCTTGAAGGCGAAGTATTTGCTCTGGTCGATGAGCAGGGTCTGCCGGGAGTCGGTCAACTGCTCGTAAGAGATTACGGTGGAATTCTTCGCGTAGGTGCCGATGGTGAGGTCGTTGAACGAGTGGATGTGGACCCGGTCGCCGTCGGCCTGGATGTCGCCCTCGTAGTCGGTGTTCATGACGCCGGCCTGACCGAAGACGAGGCTCTTCTCGAGGGACAGAAGCAGGCGCGCAGACCAAATCTGCGGAATCATATTCGTTATTGCCATGTGAGGTGGTTCCTTTGGGATAGCAGGTTAATGCCTGCCGCGTTTATCGAGGTCTGCGTAAGACCTGCCGTTTAGAGCCCGTGCGGCTTGGACCGTGGGGTCCGACCGTGTTTATGCCGTCGCGTCCGACGTGCATTCATTATCCACGGGGGCAGCGCTGAGTGCAAGGCTTAGCAGAGCGTCAGCGCTTCGAGGATGGCTTCTGACGCTCTGCGACTACTGAAGGAGTGTCTGCTACCTCTCGCCTGCGAGGAAGCGCTGTACGCGCTCCCACGTCCCCGGCTCGTTTATCTGCTCGGGGCTCATCTTCTCGACTTCGTCGCGGGTGAGGGGCTTCTCGGTCTCCAGGACCGGCTTGGAGGACCCGCGCGAACCGGCGCCCACACGAAAGGTTAGGAGCTCGGGCATATCTCGGTTGACGGCGGCGAGCTGGCCCTGGACGGCGCGGCGGTCGGGCTGGCCGTCATCCCCGGCCGTAATCGCGTCGAGGTCAACGTGCTTCACGACGCGCTCGATGCGGCCCTCGTCGGCGACGCCGGCGGCGGCGAGTTGTTCGACCAGGGCCCTGCGGGTGTTCTCGCGGTGGTGGTCTTGCTTGAGGGCAGCTATCTCCCCATCCTTGGCTTCGAGCTGGGCCCGAAGGTCGGCGCCGCCGGTCTGCTTCTCCCACTTCTCATGCTCGCGGGCGAGCCGGCTCTTGATAGCCTCGTCGAATTCCTCTTGCGTGGTGATGGGCGTGAACTCTTTGGTGCTGGCTTCAGTCATTTTGCTCCTTCTCTTCGCGGGTCCTCTTGAACGCTTCTATCGCCTCTTCCAAGGACCGGTACTTGGGCGTGTATTCGTCCAGCTCATCTTCGAGCGGGTCTATGGGAGATACCTCGACGTGGAACTTGATTGGGTTGGCATCCGGCTGGTCCACGATGGCCTCGAATACGTCCTCAAACTCTTCCGGCGTGCGCTCTTCTTCTCGTCTGCGCCTGCTGTCTTCCTTACTCACTCGCACCATCCTTTCATCTAGGCCGCGCCCTTTCGCGCCTCTAGCCGTGCCTGGACCGCCACCCCACGCCCCGCCCGCATGTAGCGCCGCAGCGCTTGCAGGTAAGCGTCCCGGTTCCCCTCGACGGCGGCCTCGTGGGCGGCGTCCTGGTGAGGGTGGAGCTCGACGGCGCCGGAGCACTCCGGGTAGTGAAGCGCAAGGTATCGCATCGTCTCCGCGGCCTTTACCGCACACCATTCAGTATCCAAGGCCATCAGTTCGCCACCGCCATCGGGGTATCAAAGCAACCACCAGCGCACCCGAAGCCCGGGGCCTCGTCAGGGCACGTCGAGCTGTGGTAGTGGTGCATGGCGTAGACCTTGCCGGCCTCCAGCCGCGTAGCGGTCTCTTCGGCGCAGCGCTTCTGGCAGTCGGGACGGGCGTGGTAGGCGAATTCCTTGCCCGTCTCTAGGTCCTCTACGCCGATGTGTGGATGCTGCGGCTTTATGCGGCCCGCGCAGGCCGCGCACCGGATGACTCTGGGCCGGCTCATACCGGCACCTCGCACGCCAGGCACGGGCAGTCGTCGTCGTGCCCTACTCCGGTAACTCCGGTAACCCCGGTAACCGAAGCGCCATTTTCGGCATAGGTATCAGGGAAAGTAGGGTTACCGCCAGAATCTTCGCCCGGTAACCCGGTAACCCTAGCTTCGCCCCTCGCACGGTTACCAGGGTTACCAAGGTTACTAGGGTTACCAGGGTTACCAGGGTTACCGGGGGTGGGGGGGGTAGTAGGGTTAGCGGGGGAGTACCGCCCCTTGTCGTCTTTGATAAGCTGGCCGTCTCCGAGCATGGTCCACATGAGTTTCTTGACGCTGCTGTAGCTCGTGCCCGGCGTCACGTCGGATACCTCTTTCGGCGTCAGGGGTGACGGGCTGCGGTTCAGGGTTAGCAGGATGTCGGCCCGCTCTTTGGACAGGCGCACCTCTTCGGCGTCGCCCTCTATCGTCCAGGTGGCGGTGTT
>MWWD01000018.1_pt1 | contig 11687 bp, 12 predicted proteins | sample 1047211 | NCBI WGS metagenome assembly MWWD01 (sample SAMN06349974, study PRJNA376086) | soil metagenome | isolation source: MS2-2 sample Antarctic (ecotone) soil | place: Antarctica | collected 2015-01-13 | reverse complement strand
TCCACAGGAACCCACGTGCTAGGTTGCGGGAATACGGGCGGGCGACGCCCCAGACGCCGGAGGTTGCGGGCAGTGGAAGAGCTAAAAAGATTGCGGGTATTGCGGGGTTTTACCCAAGGTGAGCTTAGCAGGACCACGGGTGTTGACCCTTCGACTTTGTCCCAAATCGAGATGGGCCGCCGTTGCCCGTCCCTCCACACGCTGGAAACTTTGGCCGGCGCCCTGGATTGCGAAGTAAGGGATTTCCTACCGCACGGCTACACGCCTCCAGGTAAGGGTCCGGGACCAAGGCCCGTGGTTGCCGTGTAGAGATAGAAAGCCCCTCCAGCGACCCAATCGCTGGAGGGGTAAAGCACCGAAGCCAACCCTTCCCCTTTAAAGTCCGGAGGCTCCAATGCTGAACCAATACTACAACGTTGTTCCCGAACGTACCACTATCGTTTCTCTGGCCCCGGAGGCCGCCGCCGATACTCTGTCCAAGGCGCACCGCCGGATGCTCTTCGAGGAGTCCGGCATAAGCCCCGACGTGGCCGCCGAACGCGGCTACCGCACCGCCCGGACGCGCTCGGAGGTCCCGGAGGCCTTCAAGGATTACCAGCGCAAGCCGGGCCTAGTCGTGCCGATGTACAGCCCGGACGGTGAGACGGTCGGCTACCAGCTGCGCCCGGATAAGCCCCGCAAGGGCGGCCCGAAGTACGAAACCCCCAGCGGCATCTCGCCAGTGGTTGACGTTCACCCCAAGATGCTCCAAGAGGCCCGCAACGGCTGCGGGCCTATCCTGATAACCGAGGGGGCTAAGACCGGCGACGCGGCTACGAGTCGCGGGATTTGCACCGTAGTACTCGCCGGGGTGTGGATGTGGTGCGTCCCAAAGGTCAAGCCGTACCGGCTGAAACCGTGCTTCGACCATATCCGGCTCACTGGCCGGGATGTGTTCGTCGCCTTTGACTCCGACTGCATGTCCAAGGCGGGTGTACAGGAGGCTTTGGCGGCCCTGGTAGGGGCGCTGGAGGGACGCGGTGCCGTGGTGAGGGTTATCTATCTTCCCGACGCGGCGGATGGCTCTAAGCAGGGATTAGACGACTACCTTGTAAGCGGCGGGACCATCAAAGAGATGTTCATGCTCGCCCGCGACTTCTCACCGGAGGATATAGGCGAGATTCGTCTATCGAGGGACCAGAAGCTGCGAGCGGCGGTTCGGTATCTCTGGGGCCAGTGGCACGATGGCAACTGGATGGAATTCAAGGGTACGGAGGATAAGGGCAACTGGCAGCGCGGCCACACCGCCCGCGACACCGAAGAGGCCCTGATTAGGCTCGCGGCGAAGTCCGGCAAGCCGGATGGACGCGGCGTGGTGGTACGGGTGGGACTCCGGCGGCTATCGAGGGAGGCTGCGAAGTCTGCGCCGTCCGTGGGCAACGCCGTCAAGCATCTGAAGGTCGCCGGGCGCTTAGAGATACTTTCCCCGGAAAGCAAGGGTAAAGCCCGTAGGTATCGGCTCATCGTGCCTAGCGCAGCCCTTTACAGTATAGAGAGGGGCGACGCCAAAAGCGCAAGGGTGGGAGAGAGTGAACCCAAGTGTAAAGGGCTGCGCTATCCGACTGCGCCACGTCTAATGTGGGCGTCTCCGGCTCGTCTAGGGCGCTTGGTCCGGCGCGTAGAGGGTGCTACAGGCCGCACCGTTACCGTGGCCGTCGGCGAGAACGTATTCGTCCCGTCGGATTACAGGCCCTACGGGAAGCGTCTTGGACCCCATCGCGGGGCCATCCTGGACGCACTCGGAGACGCCGGAGGGGAGCTCCACATCAAAGAGTTGTGCGAGGTCCTGCACCGTAAGAGGCCGTGGGACGTTAGGAGGCGCATCATAAAACCGCTTGAAAAGGCCGGGATTATCGAGTGCGAGGGCGACGTTATCCGGCTCGCCGCTGAATGGTTGGGGCGTCTGCAAGAGCGGCGAGAGTCCGACGGCGAGATAGAGCGGGCCGAGCGCCAGGCCGAGAAGCACCGCACCGATAGCGAGAAATACCGGGTGTTCATGGAGCGCGAGAAGTACGGGACCCCGAAGGCCAGCCGCGACGGCGTGAAGCGGTCGCGCGAACTCCAAGAGCGGCGGATGAGGGAGGCTAACGCACCGTCCGGGACACTTGCGGAGCTTGAGCGCGTACCCGAACCCGCACCCGCGCTCGTTAACGCCCTGCGCGAGTACCTCACTCTAAACCCACGGGAGTCCCGCCAGAAGCCGTCGTTGTTAGGGAACACTTTATGGGCCTACGACCGCGTCCAGGGGAAGCCCACGCGGGAGGCCGTAGAGGCGGCTCTAGCCGTGCTCGAGTGCGAAAATAAGCCGATAGAAAAGCAACCGATGGGAGCATGATGGCAGGCAACTTCATTAAGCAAATCGAGAGGGCGCGCGCGGCGACACAACCCGCGCGGCCCGCTGCTAAGCCGGTGGCGGAGATGTCGCAGGCCGAGCTGGACGAGGCAATGAGGCTGGCGAAGGTGGAAGTGGTCGAAGCAAACAGAGCATTAGCCGCAGCCGTGGCCGATGAGCGCACCCGACCGGCTACGACACTCTCGCAGGTCTTGGGCGGTCTGCAAAAGTCGAAGCGTCGGAGTTGGAGGTAAACATGCTGGAGTCCGTCATCGGGAAACTTCCCGAGCTAGAAAAGCTAGAAACAACCGTCGCCGCCCTGGAGGCAAAGCACGGGCAGGCACAGGCCCGCGTCCAGGCGCTGGCGTTGAGGGCGGCGCAGGCTAGGGAACACGACCTAAACGCAGAGGCGGTGGCGCTAAACGCGGGCCGCAAGCCGCCGAATGCCACGGAGCCGGCCCTTGCTGAGCAGTTGGAGGGTGCCGCCCGCGACGGCGAAGTGTTGGGCCGCAGGTTGGCGCTGGCCGTGGCCGACCGTGGCCGCTATCTCTCCGAGCACCACGCGACCATCCTCGGTCTACTAGCGGAGGCCCACGCGTCGGAGGGTCAGCGCGTAGCGGAGGCCGCTGAGGCCGCCCTGGAGGCCCTGCTACGGCGCTTCGAGGCTGAGGACGCCGCCCGCAACCTCCAACGCCTCCACCCGGCACCGGCAGCCGAGAACAGCGGCGGGCCCGAGAGCATGTCAATCGTCTTTGGCAACCTCACGACGGCGAACGTGGGCGGGCAAAACCGTGGCGCTCTGGAAGGCGTTTTGCGCCAACTCGTTGCCATGGGCGAAGGCACCGTCGTTGAGGCTGGCGCGGAGAATGACGACGAGAGCGGCGAGAATGCCGCCTAACGAACGCGAACGCGAAGCGGGAGGGTACAGGCTATGAGCTCCTGTAGCGGCGTACGCGCCGATAGTGGGCGTTGCAGAGCACAAGCTATGCGCGACTCCGCTTACTGCCTCAACCACGACCCGGACAAAGCCGAAGCCCGTAGGCGTCGCGCGTCGAAGGGCGGCAAGCGTGGTGGGCGCGGACGGCCCACAGCCGAGCTAGCCCGCCTCCGGGACCGCTTCGAGGAGCTCGCCGATAAGGTGCTCGCGGGCGAGGTTGAGCGTGCGGACGGTAGCGTGGCGGGTCAGCTTCTCAACGGCGCTAGGGCGTGCGTGAGGGACGGGCTCGCGGCCAAAGAGCAAGAAGAGTTGATACAGCGATTGGAGCTCCTGGAGGCTGGACTAGACGAACAGCAACAGGGACGGAACGGTAGCGGTTATGCCAAATTCTAAGGGTTGGGTGCGCCGCCTTGAAGGCCGGGCCTCCGGTGATTCTGTAACCCTCCCGCAAGTGGACGGCAGCGTAAAGACGTTTCCTGCCGAAGAGTTTTTCCTCGCCCTGTTCGTCGCCCAGGCTAACGCCGCCGCTGGGGTGGTCCCTACAGGTCCGGTTGCGGAGGCCGTCAACAACGCCACGCCTGAAACTAGGGCGCGTCTGGAGCGGCTGGCAGCCTCCGGTGACGGAGGCTCATTCATGCGCCGTTCCGTCGTTGAATGCGGCGGGCTGTTGGAAGTAGCCGAAGACGTGGAGGACATGTCCGAGTAGGCGCGAGGGGCAGTTGGGGGAAACCCCCTTCCTCGTTTATCCCGAGCAGTTGCCCGAAACGGTAATCGCCCGCAATGGTGAGGGAGAAATCCCGCTAGAATGGCGGGTATCTTACCCTTACCCACACCCTCCGAGGGCCTTAGAAGGCCTCCTCGCGACTGTGTTATGCGAAGTTGGTATCTTGACCCGCTGAATCTCCGTAAACCACGGTTTACACGCCCGCCGAATCAGGCTGAGAGCCGCGAGGTGGCCGCCTAACGGCCAGCCATGCACCGTCCGGTGGCACGGCACCCGTAGACGCCCGCAGAGCCCTACGTCCGTTATGGATACAATTGTATCGCCGGGCGAATCTCTGTAAACCACGGTTTACACGGGCTCACCGTGAACCCGTCCCCACCATCACGGTGACGTCCGAACCTGATTTATTGCAAATGTAATAACCCGTCCTTCGGGAATTCCCGACGCGGTTGTGCGATGTTGCAAGGTATCAAGCGGTCGCATATCCGACGCCGTAGAGGGCAAGAATCACCCGAAAGCCGGGCGCTTGCTACACTTTCCGGGCTGCGAACTTCCGAGAATTACACTTATCCGTAGTTGCGTTGGCGCAACAAGGAGGTAGTAATACAACCTCCTTATCCTGTCGCCGGACGCGCGGGAACCCTCAACGTCTGGTAAAGGGTGTGGATAACTAACCCATTCCGGGTTGTGTCCACAGGAACCCACGTGCTAGGTTGCGGGAATACGGGCGGGCGACGCCCCAGACGCCGGAGGTTGCGGGCAGTGGAAGAGCTAAAAAGATTGCGGGTATTGCGGGGTTTTACCCAAGGTGAGCTTAGCAGGACCACGGGTGTTGACCCTTCGACTTTGTCCCAAATCGAGATGGGCCGCCGTTGCCCGTCCCTCCACACGCTGGAAACTTTGGCCGGCGCCCTGGATTGCGAAGTAAGGGATTTCCTACCGCACGGCTACACGCCTCCAGGTAAGGGTCCGGGACCAAGGCCCGTGGTTGCCGTGTAGAGATAGAAAGCCCCTCCAGCGACCCAATCGCTGGAGGGGTAAAGCACCGAAGCCAACCCTTCCCCTTTAAAGTCCGGAGGCTCCAATGCTGAACCAATACTACAACGTTGTTCCCGAACGTACCACTATCGTTTCTCTGGCCCCGGAGGCCGCCGCCGATACTCTGTCCAAGGCGCACCGCCGGATGCTCTTCGAGGAGTCCGGCATAAGCCCCGACGTGGCCGCCGAACGCGGCTACCGCACCGCCCGGACGCGCTCGGAGGTCCCGGAGGCCTTCAAGGATTACCAGCGCAAGCCGGGCCTAGTCGTGCCGATGTACAGCCCGGACGGTGAGACGGTCGGCTACCAGCTGCGCCCGGATAAGCCCCGCAAGGGCGGCCCGAAGTACGAAACCCCCAGCGGCATCTCGCCAGTGGTTGACGTTCACCCCAAGATGCTCCAAGAGGCCCGCAACGGCTGCGGGCCTATCCTGATAACCGAGGGGGCTAAGACCGGCGACGCGGCTACGAGTCGCGGGATTTGCACCGTAGTACTCGCCGGGGTGTGGATGTGGTGCGTCCCAAAGGTCAAGCCGTACCGGCTGAAACCGTGCTTCGACCATATCCGGCTCACTGGCCGGGATGTGTTCGTCGCCTTTGACTCCGACTGCATGTCCAAGGCGGGTGTACAGGAGGCTTTGGCGGCCCTGGTAGGGGCGCTGGAGGGACGCGGTGCCGTGGTGAGGGTTATCTATCTTCCCGACGCGGCGGATGGCTCTAAGCAGGGATTAGACGACTACCTTGTAAGCGGCGGGACCATCAAAGAGATGTTCATGCTCGCCCGCGACTTCTCACCGGAGGATATAGGCGAGATTCGTCTATCGAGGGACCAGAAGCTGCGAGCGGCGGTTCGGTATCTCTGGGGCCAGTGGCACGATGGCAACTGGATGGAATTCAAGGGTACGGAGGATAAGGGCAACTGGCAGCGCGGCCACACCGCCCGCGACACCGAAGAGGCCCTGATTAGGCTCGCGGCGAAGTCCGGCAAGCCGGATGGACGCGGCGTGGTGGTACGGGTGGGACTCCGGCGGCTATCGAGGGAGGCTGCGAAGTCTGCGCCGTCCGTGGGCAACGCCGTCAAGCATCTGAAGGTCGCCGGGCGCTTAGAGATACTTTCCCCGGAAAGCAAGGGTAAAGCCCGTAGGTATCGGCTCATCGTGCCTAGCGCAGCCCTTTACAGTATAGAGAGGGGCGACGCCAAAAGCGCAAGGGTGGGAGAGAGTGAACCCAAGTGTAAAGGGCTGCGCTATCCGACTGCGCCACGTCTAATGTGGGCGTCTCCGGCTCGTCTAGGGCGCTTGGTCCGGCGCGTAGAGGGTGCTACAGGCCGCACCGTTACCGTGGCCGTCGGCGAGAACGTATTCGTCCCGTCGGATTACAGGCCCTACGGGAAGCGTCTTGGACCCCATCGCGGGGCCATCCTGGACGCACTCGGAGACGCCGGAGGGGAGCTCCACATCAAAGAGTTGTGCGAGGTCCTGCACCGTAAGAGGCCGTGGGACGTTAGGAGGCGCATCATAAAACCGCTTGAAAAGGCCGGGATTATCGAGTGCGAGGGCGACGTTATCCGGCTCGCCGCTGAATGGTTGGGGCGTCTGGAAGAGCGGCGAGATGCAGACGGCGAGGTAGAGCAGGCCGCGCGGCGGGCTGATAGGCACCGCACCGATAGCGAGAAGTACCGGGTATTCATGGAGCGCGAGAAGTACGGGACCCCGAAGGCCAGCCGCGACGGCGTGAAGCGGTCGCACGAACTCCGAGAGCGGCGGATGAGGGAGGCTAACGCACCGTCCGGCACCGTCGCGGAGCTGGAGCGCGTACCCGAACCCGAACCCGCGCTAGTGGACGCGCTGCGCGAGTACCTCACTCTAAACCCACGGGAGGCCCGCCAGAAGCCGTCATGGTTAGGCAACACTTTGTGGGCCTACGAGCGCGTCCAGGGCAAGCCCACTCCGGAGGCCGTAGCGGCGGCCCTATGCGCTATCGAGTGCGAAAATAAAGCGATAGAAAAGCAAGCGAAGGGAGCGTAATGGCAGGCGTTTCGGCGCATATCGGGCAGGCGGAACTAGCGGCGAGAAACAGAGCGGTTGCGAAGGAAAATAAAACCGCCGCCTCACTGAATATGCTCGTCCGCACGCGAGCCAAGATTATCAAGAACGACCCGCCCACCATTGACCACCAGCGGGCGCAGGATGCCACCAGGGCCGCAAAGACGCGGGCTGCTTGGGCGGCGTGGCACAGGGACCAAGCCCAGCGGCACAGGGCTACGCTGACGGATTTGATTTTGCACCACGAACGGGAGGCGGAGCGGCTTTTGGAGTAGGACGCAGCGGGGCTTGGGTAGTCGAAGAAAATCAATCGAAGGGAGCATGATGGCAGGCAACTTCATTAAGCAAATCGAGCGGGCGCGGGCGGCGACGCAGCCCAGCCGTCCCGCTGAGAAGCCGGTAGAGCAAATGACGCAGGCGGAGCTTGACGCGGCGCTCGTGGAATCAAAGCGGGAAGTAATCGAAGCCAACAGGGCCGTGGCCGCCGTCGCCGCTGAGTACACCCGACCGCCTACGCTGGCCGCGAAGCTAGCCGATCTACAGCGCGGCAAACGAAATCACTGGAGGTAATCATGCTGGAGCAGATTATCGGGAAACTTCCCGACCTAGAGAAGCTGGAAAGCACCGTGTCCGATTTGGAGGCAAAGCACGGGCAGGCACAGGCCCGCGTCCAGTCACTGGCCCACAAAACCGGGCAGGCTCGCGAGGACGATTTAAATCGGGAAGCCGCCGCCCTCAACTCCGGGCGCAAGGTGCCGAATGCCAGTGAGCCGGGACTACGGGCGCAGCTGGAGGCTGCCGGACGCGACGCCGAAGTGCTGGAGCGCCGCCTAAGGCTGGCCGAGGGCGACCGCGCCCGCTATCTATCCGAGCATCACGCGGAGATATTGGCCCTGCTAGCCGAGGCCCACGCGTCGGAGGGGGAGCGGGTAGCAGCTGCCGCCACGGAGGCGCTGGCCGCGCTGGCGGCCTACCACGGGGCGGAAGATGCCGCACGGAATCTGCAGCGTTTGCACCCCGCCCCTGCAGCTGAGAACGTGGGCGGGCCTGAAAGCGTATCCGTAGTTTGGGGCGCTCTGACCACGCGCAACTACGCGGGCGGGCCGCAGCGCGGCGACCTGGAGGGGACGCTTCAATACCTCATCAGTTTGGGCGCTCCGACCATCGTAGAGGGCGGCGCGGAGGATGCCGAGGATGCCGCGTAGCGAACGGGATAGTACGTGCGCCATCTGCAGGGGTATGGAGCCTGAAACGGTAGACAGGCTTTTGGCCGTGGGCTACGGGCCGCGATTCGTCGCCCAGCGTTGGGGTGTTACCCGCCAGGTGGTCGCGAAGCACCGGGACCGCTGTTTGACAGGGGGCCGCCTAGCCGCCACGCAAGCCGCCCTGAGCCGCATGGGGGCGAAGCCGGGGGGTGGGTAAGCTATGAGCCTGTGTAGCGGTATACGCGCCGATGGTGGGCGCTGTAGAGGGGTAGCTACTTCCGCCTCCGGCCTGTGCTATTCGCATGACCCCGCCCACGAGGGGGACCGGCGTCGGGCGGCCCGCAAGGGTGGCAGGCGTGGCGGGCGTGGGCGGCCCACAAGCGAACTGGCCCGCCTCCGGGACCGCTTTGAAGCTTTGGCCGATGATGTTCTTACGGGCCGGATTGAGCGTGCCGATGGTGCCGTAGCCGGGCAGCTGCTAAACGGGGCGCGGTCATGCGTTCGGGACGGGCTGGCAGCACGCGAGCAGGAAGAGCTTGTGGGCCGCCTGGAGGCCCTGGAGGCGGGGCTAGAGCAACGTCCAGAGCAACGGAACGGGGGCGGGTCCTATGTCCAATTTTAGGGGTTGGGTCCGGAGGCTGGAAAATAAGAGCGCCGGTGATTCGGTAAGCGTGCCGCAAGTGGACGGCACCGTAGAGACATTCCCCGCCGAGCTCTTCTGGTTGGGGCTGTTCGTCGCCCAGGCCGACGCCGCAAGTGGCGTGGTCCCTACAGGTCCTGTACCCGATGCCATCAACAACGCGACGCCCGCAACCCGTGAGCGCCTGGAGCGGCTGGCCGCCTCCGGCGACGCTGGCAGCTTTATGCGCCGCGCTATGGACTTTGGGGGCCTTCTGGCAGTAGCCGACGAAACACCGGACCTATCAGAGTAGGCGTGAGCGCCGCGAGAATGCCGCCTAACGGCCAGCCATGCACCGTCCGGCAGTGCGGCACCCGGCAACCGTAGACGCCCGCAGAGCGCGACGCACGTTATGGATACCGTGGTATCCACCCGCCGAATGCCATTCCCCAATGGGGGAACGGCCCGCCGAATCTCAGTTGCCCATGGGCGACACGCCGAATCTCACCGAATAATCTAACGTACCCCAGCGCTCTTATCGCACGCCCCAAGACCGAAACCGCATACCTATACCGAATGCTCCCCGCAAGACGTGTAAGATTATAACGATAATCTGCTCGATGCCGCCAAAGTCGTGCGGGCTATCGAGTCTCAGGGAACAATTGTTCAACGGCCCCAAACCTCACCGGGCGTCCAACACTAACTCTAAACCTTGCGCACTTGAACCCCATGCCGCACCATTACCGCAAAGGGCGGGATACCGCCCAGAACACGGGAGGCAGGCAGTGGAAGAACTGAGGCGCATACGCAAGCTGCGAGGATTGACCCAGTACCAGCTTGCACTGACCACGGGCGTCAACGCTTCGTCCATATGCCAGCTAGAAAAGGGTCGCCGCGCTCCGAGTATCTACACCCTGGACACCCTTGCCCTTGGGCTGGATTGCGAGGTTAGAGACTTTTTCCAGGCAGGCTACAGGCCGCCAGCACGGAAGGCCGCCGCCGTGTAAGAGATAGAAAAAGCCCCTCCAGCGACCCAATCGCTAGAGGGGTAACGCACCGAAGCCAACCCTTCCCCTTTAAAGTCCGGAGGCTCCAATGCTGAACCAATACTACAACGTTGTTCCCGAACGTACCACTATCGTTTCACTGGCCCCGGAGGCCGCCGCCGATACTCTGTCCAAGGCGCACCGCCGGATGCTCTTCGAGGAGTCCGGCATAAGCCCCGACGTGGCCGCCGAACGCGGCTACTACACCGCCCGGACGCGCGGGCAGGTCCCGGAGGCCTTCAAGGATTACCAGCGCAAGCCGGGCCTGGTCGTGCCGATGTACAGCCCGGACGGGGAGACGGTCGGCTACCAGCTGCGCCCGGATAAGCCCCGCAAGGGCGGCCCGAAGTACGAGACGCCGGGCGGTATCTCGCCAGTGGTGGACGTACACCCTAGGATGCTCCAGGAGGCCCGCCACGGCGACGGCCCGCTTCTGATAACCGAGGGGGCTAAGACCGGCGACGCGGCTACGAGTCGCGGGATTTGCACCGTAGTACTCGCCGGGGTATGGATGTGGTGTGTGCCGAAGGTCAAGCCGTACCGTCTGAAACCGTGCTTCGACCACGTTCGGCTCACTGGCCGGGAGGTGTTCGTCGCCTTTGACTCCGACTGTATGTCCAAGGCGGGCGTACAAGAGGCGCTGGCGGCGTTTGTGGGGGCGCTGGAGGGACGCGGGGCCGTGGTGAAGGTAATCTATCTTCCCGACGCGGCGGATGGCTCTAAGCGGGGCGTAGACGACTACCTCGTAAGCGGCGGGACCGTGAAAGAGATGTTCATGCTCGCCCGCGATTTCTCGCCGGCGGATATAGGCGAGATACGCCTATCGAGGGACCAGAAGCTGCGAGCGGCGGTTCGGTATCTCTGGGGCCAGTGGCACGATGGCAATTGGATGGAATTCAAGGGTACGGAGGATAAGGGCAATTGGCAGCGCGGCCACACCGCCCGCGACACCGAAGAGGCCCTTATCAGGCTCGCAACGAAGTCCGGCAAGCCGGACGGTCGCGGCGTGGTGATACGGGTGGGACTCCGGCGGCTATCGAGGGAGGCTGCGAAGTCTGCGCCGTCCGTGGGAAACGCCGTCAAGCATCTGAAGGCCGCCGGGCGCTTAGAGATACTTTCCCCGGAAGATAAGGGTAAAGCCCGTAGGTATCGGCTACTCGTACCTAGCGCAGCCCTTTACAGTATAGAGAGGGGCGACGCCGAAAGCGCAAGGATAGAAGAGAGTGACCCTAGGTGTAAAGGGTTGCGCTATCCGACTGCGCCACGGCTTATGTGGTCGTCTCCGGCTCGTCTGGGGCGACTGGTCCGGCGCGTAGAGGGGGCTACAGGCCGCACCGTTACCGTCGCCGTTGGCGAGAACGTATTTACTCCCTCAGATTACAGGCCCTACGGAAAGCGTCTTGGGCCTCACCGTGGGGCCATCCTGGACGCGCTTGGAGACGCCGGAGGTGCGCTAGATCTCAAAGAGTTATGCGAGGTTTTGCACCGTAAGAGGCCGTGGGACGTGAGGAGGCGCATCATAAAACCGCTTGAAGAGTCCGGCCTTATCGAGTGCGAGGGCGACGTTATCCGGCTTGCCGCTGAATGGTTGGGGCGTCTGGAAGAGCGGCGAGATGCAGACGGCGAGGTAGAGCAGGCCGCGCGGCGGGCTGATAGGCACCGCACCGATAGCGAGAAGTACCGGGTATTCATGGAGCGCGAGA
>MWWD01000017.1_pt1 | contig 11768 bp, 21 predicted proteins | sample 1047211 | NCBI WGS metagenome assembly MWWD01 (sample SAMN06349974, study PRJNA376086) | soil metagenome | isolation source: MS2-2 sample Antarctic (ecotone) soil | place: Antarctica | collected 2015-01-13 | reverse complement strand
TCACGATCGTCATCTGATGTGTCCTTCCTGCTACTGACGAATCCGTTGAGGGCCTTCCAACTCCCTCTATATAGATAGTACGATATCTATAGTGTTATGTCAATAGAACGCATATGCTATTCTCTATCTGTAGTACACTAAGGCTAGTGGCGAGACGGTTAGACAGGAGGTGCCATGAAGACAATCGAAGAGCTCCGCAAGGAGCGGGAATGGTCGCAGTTTGAGTTGGCGGTCAAGGTCGGGGTAACACCCGGTGCCGTTGGCAACTGGGAGCGTGGCCGATCGGAACCGAAGACCAGGCAGCTACGCGCGCTGGCATTCGCCTTCGGTATTCCGATGGAACAGATCGCGATCAATGACGATGACCGGGAAGATTTCGCCGCAGCCTAGGCGCAGCAAAGCCACACTAGGCTGCGGCGATTGGAAGGCCCTCAACCTGTAGTAGCAGGCTGGGAGTAGCGCCATTGTACGACGACCGACACATCCCACCCTTGCGGCGGGACTGCCAGCGGTCTATTCTGCAGGCAGAGAAAAGCCCGGACACTTTGGCGAGCGAGCCGGGCGTGTTCTCGAAGAGATTATCGCCCCGCCTCGGGGGGGAGGGCTTTGTGCTACGTTCGATCTTAGACCAGGGGCTGGCCGGCGTCAACCGCGCTAGGCTTGTACGGACATGCTTTAGGCTCTATACTTCGAGTAATCGAATTTGTGCAGGCTACGCCTCGTTTGCGACCCAACGGTCGCCAGCGGGGCTGTTTTGCGTTGTGCAGGAGGGCACGTGTCTTCAAGTCTCAAGCCGGGTACGACTGGCGACAACTGGCGGCGGGGTGTACAGACACCCGACGATAGCCTATACTGCTGGGCAGAATCGAATATCGCGGAGGCTGTAGCCCCGTTTGACGACCACCTGGTCGGCAACGGGGCGTTTTGCGTTACAGGAGGTACCCGTGATCACAACCCAGCGGACTGAGCTCCTCACGGTGACTGAGGCGGCGCGCGAACTCGGCGCAACCCGCAGCCTCGTGCACTACCACCGGCTCTATGGCCGCCTGCCAGCCATCGTCATCGATCGGAAGTACTTGATCCCTCGTGAGGCCGTCGAAGCGCTGCACGGCGAGCTGCTCGCGCGGCACGGACAGAAGAACACCGTCGGTAGTTAGGCAAAAGGAAGCCCTGTCGCGTGCGCCGATCAAGCACTTCGCGCGACAGGGCAGAAAGGACAGATCACGTTATGCAAAGCATAGCACGACCCGCCGGCAACGATGATACCCCGCGTGATGCCGGTTCGCTTGTCATCATGCTGCCAGAGACTCCCGATCGCCGACCAGTCAATCCCGATTGCATCCCAGCCGAGCTCCAGGAGCGACCGCAATGGGTTGGCTGGTCGGTAACGACGATCGTCACCGGCAAGGGCCGCAACCGGACCGAGCGGCTAACCAAGACACCGATCGACGTGAAGCGTGGCAGCGCGCGAGCCGACGTGACCGACCCAGCGGATCACAATCCGTTCGACGCCGTACTAGCCAACAGCCAGCGCTTCAAGTTCTACGGCATCGGCTTTGTCGTCACGACCAACGATCCATACGTCGGCATCGACCTCGACAAGTGCCGCGACCCGGAAACGGGAGTCATCGAACCGTGGGCATTGGCGATCGTCGAGGCCTTCGCTACCTACACCGAACTGTCACCATCCGGGACCGGTGTCCACATCATTGGCCGCGGCAGCATCCCCGGCGATCGGAACCGAACCGGCCAGATCGAGATGTACGACCGCGGACGCTTCTTCACCTTTACCGGCCAGCCGCTCGAAGGATACGAGCAGATCACCGACTGCCAGGACGCGCTCGACACGTTCTACGCCGAGACGTTCCCGACGAAACCAACGACACCCCGCCTAGCAACAAGCACCGTGCTCAGTCTCGACGATCGCGAGATCATCGACGCTGCCCAACGCATCAACCCGAAGTTCACCGGGCTGTTCGATGCCGGCGAAACGTCCGGCTATCCCAGCCACAGTGAGGCGCGGAGCGCGCTGGTCTATCTGCTGGCCGGCTACAGCAAGGACCCGGCACAGCTGGAGCGACTGTTTCAAGCATCGGCGCTCTACCGCGAAGACAAGTGGCCGCGCGAGGGCCAGAAGCTCATCAACGACGCGCTCCGCGATGTGACGTGGCAGTATGAGTCGCCTCGAGCGCGCGCCCCGCAGACGGCCCCCAGCGCCGTCTCAGCAGCATCCCAACCGACGAACCAAGCGACGGATAGCGACGAATTCGTCGGTTCAACCGACGGGCGGCAGTGTGTCGCCGAACTGGGCCGCATCGCCGAGCTCGAGCAGGCGCTCGCCGGGCGCGACGAGAAGCTCACGCGCCTACAGGAGCGGGTTCGCAACCAAGACGACGAACTCCATCGCCTGCGACGGATCGCGTCTATCCAGTCGCAGGTGCTGGCAAACAAGGATATGGCCGATGGGCCGAAGCTGGCCCTGCTCGCCATCGCACCGGAGATCACCAGTGTCAAGAGCGGATCCGGAGCGCCGCTCAATCCGTCAACGCCGGATCCGCGCATCGACGGCAACGCCATCCATATCGACTGCACGGCCGTCGCCGTAAAGATGGGCTGCTCCCCAGATGTGGCCGGGCGTCGCATCACCAAGCTCGTCGAGGCCGGACTCTTCGCGAAGCGCTACCGCCCCAAGATCATCCGCAACGACGAGACCGGGCAGCTGATGAACGGCGGCAAGGAACTGCTGCTCGTTACGCAGCATGACACCCTTGAGACCATCCTCAAGGCCGGGGCGACGGCCGCAACGCCGGGGCGTGAGAACCAAGGCGGCCCGCGTATCAAGCGTTGTAACGCCCATCCCGACGCCCTGCTCGTCAAGCGCACCGACGTGACGCTCGCCTGTTCTGAATGCGGCGAAGTCATTGAGAAGACCGTCTCCAAGCAGACCATTGACCCGAACCGACAAATCGTAGGTTCGGGTGACACCCCCGCTGATGTGGCTGACTCCGTACTTATATCCACGAAATCAGCGGTTCGGGACGGATTCCACGAGGCGCGCGCGCGCCACTTCGAGGTTGACGAGGATCCAGCCCCGAACCTACAGCCTGTCGGTTCGGCCCCGAGCGACCTCTGTCGTGATTGTGGGCTCAGGCTCTTCAGTGTTGAGGAGCAGGCCTCCGGACGCCATAACTACGCTTGCACAGCTCCAGCGAGATCCCACCGATCAACGCAGTCTTTCGCAGCCGTTGGAGGTGATGACTGATGCGCGAGCACCCGCTGTCCCGTCGTGAACGTCGTCAACTGGCGCGCGTGGCCATAAAGGCTCGTCGGCGACAGTCATACATCGCCCCGGTGATTGAGGCTGGGCAGTCGCTCCCCAGCGGGTCGCTCTCGATCATCGAGGTCCGGCATGACACCTGGTGTCCAAAGCTGGCTGGCGGCATCTGTCGCTGTGAACCGGAGATCGAGACAAGGATGGTCGTCTAGTGGTGATGACGCTCGAGTGTCGCACGTGCGGATTCACCTACGACCTGACGGCTGAGGACATCCGGTCCGGCACCTGGCAGCGCCGCGGCTGCCCGATCTGCACCGCACCACGAAAGGATGAGACATGACCACCACGACACGACGGTCAGCCGAAGGACAGCGACCGGTGTACGGCGAGCACGGCAAGCCGATCGCGACGATCAGCCCCACCCGTTCGACCTGGCTGGGGAGCTTGCTGGCCGAATGCGAGCGCTCGCACATCTACGTGCTGCCTGCTGATGTCCAGCAGTGGGGGGCGGTCGATGCTGTCTGCCCCCGCTGTCGCGTGTTGGGACACGAGTAATGGCGATGGTCTGCCGTGTCTGTACCCATGACGCGCTGGAGGCGATCGACCAGGCGCTGGTCTCGGGCGCGGCTGTGAACGCCCTGGCGAGCCGCTACGGACTCTCAGAGGCAGCGGTGCGCCGTCACAAGGGCAATCACCTCAGCAGCGCCCTTGTGGCCGCTCAGGACGCTGCTGAGGCGTCTCAGGCGGATAGCCTGCTGGCCCAGTTGCGTGGTCTCTTGGCCAGAGCTGACGATTAGTACGCCGTGGCGCGCGGCATCGTTGGCAAGGCTGTCGCTGCGGACGATCTGCGCGCGGCGACGGCGGCGTTGCAAGCGGGCAACGGGGCGATCCGTGAAGCGCGTAGCTGCTTGGAACTCCTGGCCGAACTCGAAGGTGAGATCAGCCGCCGGCCGGAAGTGAACATCACGATCAGTGCCGAGTGGGTCGTGCTCAGGACAGCCATCCTGGCGACGCTCCAGGCGCACCCAGAGGCCCGTCTGGACGTCGTCAGGGCGTTGGGGGAGGTGGATGCGAATGCTGTTGCATAGCGACCTCCTGCACGCCTTGGACGCGGCGACGTTCGCGGAGGACGCACTCGGCTTCGAGCTCGACGGCTGGCAGTGCGATGCGCTGAGATCCCCGGCGCGACGGCAGATATGGAACATCACACGACAAGGAGGAAAGTCCACAATTGCGAGCATCATCGCGACACATACGGTGCTGTTCACACCGGCGTCACTGACGCTGCTGATTAGCCCAAGCTTGAGGCAAAGCAGCGAGTTGTTTCGCAAGGTCGCGGGCCTCATGGACGCGCTCAAGCAGCGACCGTCACTGGTCGAAGACAACAAGCTCAGCATGACGCTCCCGAACCAGTCGCGTGTCATCTCGTTGCCATCGAGCGAGAGCACGGTCCGCGGATTCTCCGCTGTGAACCTGATCATCGAGGATGAGGCGTCGCGAGTCGGAGACGACCTCCACGTCGCCATCAGGCCGATGCTCGCAACCAGCGACGGTCGGCTGATCCTGATGAGCACCCCGGCCGGCCGACGCGGGCACTTTCACGATCTGTGGGAGAACGGTACCGATGCCTGGCAGCGGACGATGATCACGGCTGACGCCTGCCCGCGCATCCCGCGTTGGTTCCTGGATGAGGAGCGCGCCACGCTGGGCGAGCGTTGGTTTCGGCAAGAATATCAAGGCTCATTCGAGGAAACAGAGGGTGCATTGTTCGACTACGCGACGATCGCAGCGGCCATCACCGACGACATCGCGCCGCTGTTTGGCGGTGACAGATGACGCGCGTGCTCTATCACCCGCCCGAGACGATGTCCTACGTCGTCGGGCTCGACCTGGCGCAACAGTCCGACTACACCGCGCTGTGTGTCATCGAGCAGCAGGTTTGGTTCAGCAGCGGCACGCTCGAGGAATACCCCTGGCAGGGCGTCACGCCCGGTTGGAACAGTCCGGCGGCCATCCCGGCCTATGCGCTGGAGCATGCCCTGACCCAGCAGCGTGCCGTCTGGCAGGGCCGACCAGCGCTGCATGTCGTGCACCTCGACCGCTGGCGTGGCGTCTCGTATGTCGACACCGTCGCGCGTGTGGTCAATCTCCTGAACGGTCCACCGTTGCGCGGGCGCGTGGCGTTGGTGCTGGACCAGACTGGCGTTGGCGCGGCAGTCTCGGACCTGTTCTACGACCGCTTGCCGGAGCTGGGCGAGGTTCCGATCGTGCCGGTCACGATCACCGGCGGCGAGCGGCAACACGGCTTTTCTGTGCCGAAGAAGGATCTCGTTTCGGCGATTCAGGTGGCGCTTGGGACGGAACGCCTCAAGATCGCCGGCCGGTTGGAGCACGCCGCGACGCTCCGGAAGGAGTTGGAGAACTTCAAGATCAAGGTGAACCTGCGCGGTCACGAGCAGTTCGAGGCCTGGCGCGAACGCGATCACGACGACCTGGTACTCGCCACCGCGCTCGCGGTCTGGTGGCGCGATTGGTACTTCGGCGACAACTACAGCGGCATTGACGCGGGCCGAATGCGCCCGCTCGAACCAACACGAAAGGACCGTTACCGATGAGCGGCAAGACGACTGAGAATCCCTACGCGTACGGCACGCCCGAGTTTGGCCACTGGCGGACACAGCAGACGCTCCAGGAACAGGCACGGCAGGCGGGCGAGACGGCGCGGCAGGCGGCGCGGCAGGCCGAACAGAACGACGCCCTCTTCAAGCAGCGCATGGCGGATCTGAGCGCCGAGCAGGCGGCGATTGAGCAGCGTCGTCAGGCGGCGGCGGACGCGCAGCTCGAGCCGGAACGGGTGCGACGGCGGCGACAGTTCCTGATCGAGCATGCCGACTTGAACGATGCCGGCTGGCGTTTCGACACCAAGGTCTGGCCATTGTTGCGTGACGATCTGCTCGACCAACAGCAGCTTGAGCAGGTGGCTACCTACTTCTTGCAGGCGGGCTACAGTGACGAGCAGGCGACTGCCCGCGGACGCGAGATTGTCAACGAACGCCAACGCAAAGCCGGACGGTAAACACGAGCGTTGCGGGGGAGCCCGCTGGGCACGGGTTCGTGCATTCCCCCCAGCCGCAACCACCCGCGCCTGACATGTCACGATCCCCTCACGAAGGTGACGTCCGATTCGTTATGGCAACTGTCCCACGCGCGCGCTCCATATCCCAGCCGCCCGAAGCGCACCGACGCCGGGCTGCCAGAATCTGAGGCCGTAGGATCGCCGGTGCGGAATGCGAGGTGTTGGGATACCTTGCAGTGGGCGATCGCGGCAGGTGACGGCCTGAGCGTTGTTGCTGGCCACATCGTTACCGTCGATGGTTCAACTGGCCCGTCGTTGGCCAGCCAACGAGTACATAGACGAGCGCGACAGCGGCAGCGATCAGCAGCGTCCACGGGTGATGGCCTAGACGCACCAGACGATCAGCACCAACCAACAGGAAGGGACCGCTGATCGTGGCGATGTACAGCCGGACCATCAGTGCACCGAGGTGATCCTCGCTCATGTGTCACGCCGTTTCTGTAGAACGTTGCGGCTAAACAACGTTATCCGCAAAGTCGTGACCGGCAGGCACCGGCCGGATTCGTCCATTCTCCCCAGCCAAAACGTCGTCATGGACAGGTGCCCTGGTTAAAGGGGAGCCCCCTGGGCCCAGCGCTGCTCGAAACGGTATGGCAACCCACCCACGCGCGCGCGGGACGTTCACCGTTTCCAGAAGGCCCACCACGCACGCTCAGTGGCTGCCTGCGGGGCGTCAGGTTGCGTCTGGGGTGATTCCACGGATTGTGCCTCGAGCTCGCGTACGCGGACGGGACGGACATTTACGAAGTAAACATGCGCGCGACGCCGACGCAACCTGACCAAGGGGCAGCGGGCGATGGCGGTCGCGAAATTATGAGAAACTAATAATTCTCGGCAACAGGAAGCGTCTTCCCACGCGGCATATCCCAGCCGTCCGCGACGCACCAACACCCCCACTCGCCATCATGCGACGCGCTACAAGCCCGTGTGCCGAATGCGAGGTGTCAGGATACCTGCGCATCGGTGATCGTCGCGCCTGCCCGGCACAGCGCGCGTGTGAGAAGCGGGGTAACTGTGTACATTGTCAACGGTTCGATGTGGCGACGCTCCCACGCGCGCGCGGGCAGGCCCTTTTGCGAATCGCAAAAGTTCGGGGACAAACAGACGCTCCCACGCGCGCGCGGGCAGGCCGCCGAGGGGGTTTCGCGCCACCGTGGCGCGAAAGTCGCACCCTCGCGCGCGGGGACAGGACGAGCGTGGCTACGGATAATGGCGACGGATAACAACCATTAGACGTAGTGATGCTGTGTCTGACGTGGGCGAAGGCGCCCCTGGGAGTAGGGTTATCCCCGGATATCGACTACGGATAATCTCTACATTCCGCGTGAGTCGCGGGCCTACGACATCGACCATAGTGTCTCGTTATGACGAGTGGCGCGCAGCCGACTGGATGCGTTCACCTCTAAACTGGATCGCAAAGCGCAACATCCGAGAGCAGGCCAACTCCGCACTAAGGGTGGCCGTCGCGAATGAGCCGGATGTCGACCTCACGCTCTACATAGGTCCACTCCTCGGTCTCGCGCAACTTGCCCACGAGTTCCTCGAACGCCTCTCTGTAAGCGGGGGCGTACTCAAACCAGGTTAGGAAGTCGAAGGGCTCGCCAAAGTCTCGCCCATGATGCAGACGGCGGGCGACCGCTGGGAGGTACTGGAGGCTGGTCGCGATGTGCCGCGAGCGCTCCTCGAAGATCTCGCGGCGTGCCTCCTGAGTGAGTCCCCACCATGTTTGCGATTTCCTGATCGGAATAAGGGTGGCGCACGTCGCCTCGGGTCGGTCCAGTCCCGCCTGGCGAGTCGTCAAGGCGGCCCGCTCGGCCTCGTTCACATAGCGCTCGTTGCTCGTAACGCCACGCAGCACCCAGTCGGCCTCGGCAGGGTGACGGGTTCCCTCTCCTTCGAGCATGGCCAGCCGCTCGGTAATCGGAAGCGACTCGCCGATGACGGCGTCGATCCGCTGGATTCTCCAGGGACCGCTGGCGCCGCCAGCGAAAACTACAAGAAGTGGTCTCATCTAGAAACCTCGCCACGTGATACCTGACACATACGTGCACCCCCCGTGGCAGGAAACAGTTCCCACAGACAGGTCCTGAACCTGCTGTCCGGGTACTGCGTCTCGGCACTGGGCTATCAGAGCCCGGTCGCCTTCGAGGAGGTATTGACCACCGTCAGGCTGGTCGCCTAAGGTCATCCTGTCCACGGAAGCGGGGCAACTCCACCTCGACATGGGAGGCGAGACCCAACTTCCGGGTGCATGCTAATATCGCGACCGTGGATGCTGACGCTGCCATCGGGAGACCTCACCATGCTGGACGAAGAACTGCGCTACTACGACGAGCATCTTGATGACTGGCTCAATCAGTTCCCGGGCCGCTTCGTACTCGTCAAGGGCGACGAACTCGTTGACACCTTCGACACGGAAGACGAAGCCCTGGCGGAAGGAGCCCATCGATTCGGCCTGTCGTCCTTCCTCGTACGCTGTGTTGAGCCAGTACCGCCTGAAGTATGGATCCCGGGACTCACGTTAGGACTGCTCGATGCCGATCATGCACATCCGGTTCGCGGGGAAGAGACAAGCGGCTGACGGAACAACCGTCCGCGTATCCCCGGTTGCCACCCTGCGGAAACGGGGTCCAATTGTTCAGGTGGAAGTGAGTGTTGCCCAGGTCATCGCCGAACAATTGCTTCAACAGGGCCAGGTGATCCCGGCACCGCTGTCAGGCGCGGCGCTTATCGACACCGGCGCGAGTTCCACGTGTATCGACGAAGCTGCCGCGCAACAGCTTGGTCTTCCAATTGTTGACGTGGTGCGGATCATGTCAGCTTCCCATGCAGCCACGCCACGGAATGTCTATCCGATTCAGATCAAGATCGAAGGGTTTCCGGTGAATATCAAAGCCCCGCGAGCGGTCGGTGTCCCGCTCGCTACGCAAAACCTCCTGATGCTCATCGGCCGTGATGTCTTGCAGCACTGCAACCTGTTCTATAACGGACCATCGGGGGAGATCACCGTCGCCATCTAGGGAACACTAGTGCGTACGATAAGACTTGGGGCCAGGGCAGAGATCGAGCAAACACGACTTCAGGCAGAGATGTCAGTTCTTGAACGGGAGCGGATAGAGGCCGAGCGCGACGACGAAAATCTACCCTAGACGGTTCGAGACACCGTACCAGTCACCGCAGCTGACACTATGGGAGCCGCAGGGGGATGAGTGGCTCACGGTCATCCGCGTCGCGCCCTATGCTCCGCGCCAGCCACGCCCCACACCGAGTAGCTAGCAGTTAGGACTCTTTCCCGACGCGATTGATGCGCCCGCGACGGGATAAGACCTTGGCTGGTTCTTGCCACCGCTACTGCACATATGTGTCAGGTATCACGTGGCGAGGTGTGGTCTCATCTACACATACTCCTCACGCCTATTGGCGCGGCCTCTAAGTTCCTTGCGGACTTCTGCCAGAATGGGAAGTGCTTCCCAAATTGGCAGAAGGTCGTGGCGGCGACTTTCAGATTATTCGGCAATGCTTCCTGAATATCCGAAACTGTTCCCCCCGCGCGCGGGCGGGACCTGTCCAGACCAACTCAGTGCTTCCAGAACTGCCACCACGGCACGTCTGTCGCTGCGTCTGTGGCCGTCTCCGGGGCGCTGGATGCCTGCGTGGGTGATTCGGCGTGTCCTGCCTCCAGTGCGCTGAGACGGGCCTGGAGCGCGTCACGCTCGGCCTGGATCTGCTCGCGTTCCAACGCGGCCATCTCGGCCTGGATCCGTGCCTGGTCCCGTTCGGCAGTCATTCGCCCCAGCTGCTCCTTTGTCTCACCCAGCTCCTTCACGAACGGCTCGATCATCTGCTGGACGAGGTTGACGACGGCCGTCTCGCGCTCGGCGCTCAGCGCTCGATCCGGTCTTGGTTCCGGTCCGTTCCGGTCCAGCGGTACCGGCCCTGGTTCCGGTCCTTCCGGTCCCGGTTCCAGATACACCCAGTAAGTTCGGCCGTGCGGCTCGGCGCGGAGCGTTCCAGCTTGAATACGTTTCCGGACGGCTCGATCAGAGATGCCGAGTTGCTGGGCCGCCGCCGCCACGCTGTACCGGATCGGTTCCGGTCCACGTTCGGGTAATGGTTCCGGCCCTTCCGGTCCGCTGTTATTCATGCCGTCTACGATGCCCCAGGACGCGCGTGGATGTCAACGATGGCGCTGGACACCGTGAGGTCCGCCAGTCCCACCTGGCGGACCTCGAGGATGGAGGATGGAGTAGGAGATATGCAAAGGATCGTCACCGTACCATCGCAGAAGCAATGCCACAGTGACGAGCGGATGGGTTATGTAGCCTTAGCCCTCGTCATGTGCCACGGACAGGTGTAGCATGGCGTCCTGATACATGGCGTCGATCTCGTCCGGCCCAATGTCTTCATAGGGTCCGAGCCTCCGACGGCGGACAATGTCCTGGAGCGTCCCGGGCTTCAGCTCGTCGAAGCCCGGCTCCAGTTCGATCAGATAGGCAGCCACGTCGTCAACGGTGGTGAAGGATCGTCGCATGTCAATCGTCTCCCTTCTGGTCATTCGTGGCTAGTCCAACGCGGCGACAACGAACGCTGGCGGCGCAACGCCCAGCATACTGGCAAGGTCGGCGAAGGCCACGGCCAGCGACACCGGCTGGCGCGCGACGGCGCCGAGGTCAGGCACCTCGAGCGGTGCGGTCGTGGCCGCCAGGTCAGACGCGACGGCCAGCATGGCCATGTGGATCGTTGCCTCGTCGATCGTGCGAGTGAAACTCAGAACTCGTGCTGACATCGGTTACTCCTCGTCGCCGTGATACTCAAACAGGTCATCGTAAATGCGGGCCTTCTGCTCGTCTGTCAGCGTGCCGTCGGCCTCGATCCTCTCGGGTGTGATCGGCTCAGCCTGCATACAGTCCGCCAGCGCGAGGATCAGCACGCCGTGTCGAACGAAGAGGTCGTTGCCGTACGAGGCTGGCGCTGTGCCAGCCTCCCGCGTCGTCAACCGCTTCACTTGAACATCCCGAGGCTGCGAGCCATCGCGACCTTCGCCTGGTCGACGGCGACGATCTGCGTCTCAGCTGCCAGCTTCTCGGCGACGGCCGTCTGGTGCTTGCAGACACCGCGGTGGAAGCTGCCTAGCCAATCGCACGACAACTGGCCACGCTCGTTGCGGATGACCAGGTACGCAACCCCAACCTGGCTGGTGCTCGGGACCATCCACTGGGTCTTGCCGCGCTTCACGATCGTCATCTGATGTGTCCTTCCTGCTACTGACGAATCCGTTGAGGGCCTTCCAACTCCCTCTATATAGATAGTACGATATCTATAGTGTTATGTCAATAGAACGCATATGCTATTCTCTAT
>MWWD01000016.1_pt1 | contig 12049 bp, 17 predicted proteins | sample 1047211 | NCBI WGS metagenome assembly MWWD01 (sample SAMN06349974, study PRJNA376086) | soil metagenome | isolation source: MS2-2 sample Antarctic (ecotone) soil | place: Antarctica | collected 2015-01-13 | reverse complement strand
TCGCCAGAATGGACACGGTGCTAGAGCAAATCCCTAGCATCGCGCGGCGGTTCGGCAACCTGAACATAATGGTAGAGGAGGGTTTTGTAGAGCGGACGGCGAGCAATAGCTCTTTCCGCCAGAAGGCTCTCAGGATGACACTTGAGGATATGCGTGAGGAACTCGCTGGCGGCAACCCCTCGCCCCTGGAGAGGCTAGGAGCGGAGCGGGTAGCCTCGTGTTGGCTCCAGCTCCACTACTCCGAGCTTCTCTACACACAAGAACTCCCCAATCTCACCCATGAGCAAGACGAGTACCACCAGAAGCGCCTCGACAGGCTACACCGGCGCTACCTCTCTTCCATGCGCTCGCTCGCTCAGGTCCGCAAGCTACTAAAGCAAAAGGTGGCGCAAATCAACATCGGAGAGAAGCAGCAAATCAACACCGTAGCGCCTCTTTTACCCTAAAGGGCCCCTCCAGGGACTTCTTGAGGGCGGTATCGAGGGGCTCTCGGAGTAACGCTATCGCCCGGGCGTTCGGCAAGAAAAACACAAACACGGAAAGGAAGCGAGATGACTGAACGGACGAAGACCACGAGCCAGGAGGTACTGGAGCGGCTACACGCGGCCAGGGGCGAGCTCGGCGAGCTTATCGCCGAACAAAGACAGCTCGGCGAGGACATCGAGCAGGCCCGCCACGAGGACCACGAAGCGCGTATGGAATCCGTGCAGAGCGGCGGGAGCATCCGGAATGCGGTCTCCTCGCTGGTCTCCAGGGTGCGGGGCGTAGAGGACCGGGGCGAGGCTCTACCGGAGTTGATATGGACCGCTCGCATGCATATCTCGCAGCTAGAAGCCGCGTTCAACGGGGCAAAGCACGACGAGCTAGAAGAGCCCGAGCGCGAGGCCCTCGTCGAGTTCAAAGAAGTCGATGCGCTCTTGCCGCAGGTACAGAAGCGCCGCGAGACCGCCCTCGATCGCGCCACGTACTTTGGCCGCGAGCGCCGGGATCTCGAGCGGCGGCGCGTGGAAGCCCTGGCCGAACTCGACGCCCTGGCCGAACTCGACGCCCTGAAGAAAGCTGGACCTTCTAGCTAAAGACACCTCGGGCGTCGTACCTTGATCGGCGCGGCGCCCGCTGGGGCGGCGGAGGCGCGTACCCGTAAGGCCGCGAGGTTTTAGCGCTATGACCTACACTTCCTCCCGCCCCTACAGTGACCAATCTATAACGATTTGAACTCCCCCTGGTTACACCAAACTTTCTACTTTTGACGCTCCACGCTCCAGCCCTATCTCCGCATAATGCCGCCGCGAGGTTGCCCCAGGATGAGCGGCGAGGGGCCGGGTAGGAGTAAGATACCCGGCTATGGGAGAAGAGCCTACACGCGGCCCTGACGCGGGTCAGTCCGGTTGGGTAACCACGAAGGTCGCGGCCCGTATGTTGCGGGTCGATCCGCGTACAGTCCGCAAGTACATCAAACAGGGCAGGCTTGTAGCTATACCCGAAGGCGAGGGTGTAGAGAAGGCATACAAGGTGTCCATAGACTCCTTGCACGAACTACGCGGAGCGCGGCCCGATCCTCGGGTGATCCGCGATGATATACCGCCAGAGTCCGCAGGGTCCGCGACGAACGCGGATCTCGTGGACCTGATCCGCGACCTCTCCGTAGAGGTAACCCGCCGTGCATCCGAAGCCGCCGAACTACGCACGAGGTTGGAATTAACCGAGCGAGCCGAGTCCTCGCAGCGTGAAGCCCTGGAGCAGAGACTAGAAACGGAACGCATTCTGAGGGAACAGGCCGAACGTGCACGAGATGAGCTTGCGGCAGAGCTAGAAGCCCTCAGAGAGCCGCGAGACGCACGCGAGACGGCCTCGGAGGATGCAGGTGGTACCGAGACACCCGCGGGGGATACGGGCGAACCTCGACGCTCGTGGTGGCGCAGGTTCTTTGGGTTCGAGTGAATATCTATCCAAGCGTGTAGCAAGATGCTTCGACTACTGTGCTTATCGGGGTGTGAAATGTCGCTTTGCCCCGGTCCTATCGGATAAGGATGCGCGAAGCTGAATAGGGGTTTCCGAGAAGACTAGCTCTCGGAAGGTGGGTGAATAGAGACAACGGGGCAGCCACCTAGAGTAGGCGCAAGCTCTCTAGCTAATGTTGCTCTTGTCCCTTGACAAAGAGGACCGGGGAGGAGCACACTGGCCCTCCTCTCTCATGGCGAGACGATTTCGAGAGAAGAAGAGTAGGTGGGAGGAGAAGACCCAGTGATCAGGGAAGAAGCGATCTTGCTGGTCGAGGACGACCCGGACGACCGGGAACTCACCCGCCGGGTCCTCAAGAAGAACAACCTCTGCAACGAGTTGGTGGTCGCCCACGACGGTGAGCAAGCCCTAGACTACCTGTTCGGCACGGGTGCTTACGAAGGGCGTGACACGAGTGTCACGCCGCAGGTGATTCTGTTGGACCTCGGGCTTCCGAAGATGAGCGGTTTTGAGGTCTTGGAGCGCATAAGGTCCGACGAGAGGACGAGCCGACTTCCGGTGGTGATCCGAGTTTCGTATCTTAGAGGAGACCCGTGCAGGAAGATAGTGAAGCCCCTCAAGTACAGCATTCCACAGAGCAAGGCTCTTGGGTCACTATCATTGCAAGCCGCTGTAAGACTCGCACTTATTCCGTGGGTAAATTGGTAAGAAACTATGGAGCGCTGTCGGCGATCCTCCTTCTGGGAGCCTTCCTCCGGGTGTACCAACTGGGGACGGAAAGCCTCTGGCGGGACGAGGGGTGGACCCTATGGTTCGCCAACTTGGGGAGCCCTTCCGAGATAGTCAAGCAAAGCGAGACGGACAACAACTTCCCTACGTACTACCTGATCTTGCGCTACTGGGTCGCGCTGTTCGGGGACTCCGAGTTCTCCGTCAGGTTCCCTTCCGCGCTGGCCGGCATCCTAGCAATCTTCGCGATTTACAAGGTGGGCGATCTGCTTTTCGGCCGCGGTGCGGCCCTAATGGCTTCCCTGATCCTGGCGCTCTCCCTCTTTCACGTCTCCTACTCGCAGGAGGCCAGGGTTTACGAACCCATGGCGCTCCTGGCCCTGCTCTCCTTCTACTTCTTACTAAAGGTTCTGAAGAAGCGCAACCCTACCGCGCTAACAGGCTACATCCTCTTCACGAGCGCGCTTATGTACTGCCACGTCTACGGGCTTTTTATTGTGCTTGGCCAAAACATCTACTACTTTGCCGCAGCGTTCTTGGGCAAGGTCTTCGGGCAGAGAGAGGAGGCCAGACTGGGTTTGGGGGGGTGGATCTTGCTCCAAGCTCTCCTTCTTGTCCTTTACGTGCCGGGACTCGTCCTACTGGTCGGCTGGATTGCTAGTCCCACGGGCCGCACATGGATAGTGCCGCCGTCCTTGAACTCGGTATACGCCGACTTCGTCACCTACTCCGGCTCTCCTTGGCTCCTGATACTGCTACTGACCTTCTCCTTGTTCGCTGTGGTCGGGCTAATAAGGAGCGGCGCAGGCGGTAAGCTCTACCTACTCCTGGCGTGGCTCGTGACACCAGTGGTTCTGCCGATAGCGATCTCGGTCTTCTCTACCCCGATATTCGTCAACAGGTACGCGATCGTTGCTACGCCTGCGCTCTACCTCTTGGCCGCAAAGGGAGTAGAGGTCGCGAGTGGCGCGTTCTCCAGGGTAGCATTTCCTAGAGAGATTCCTCGGGTTTTGAAGGCCAACACAGCTTCGCTGATCGTGGCTGCCACACTGATCGTGCTCTCCTCAGGGGTGCTTTGGGACTATTTCAACCTAATCCACAAAGTGCAATGGAGGGAAGCGGCCCTATCTGTGGACGCCCACGCCCAAACCGACGATCTGATACTGGTTTACCCCCCCCGCGCTCTGCCGGTCTTCGATCACTACTCTGAAAGGACGGATGCAGAAAAAGAACCGCTTCTGCCCCCCGCTGGCGCTACGAACTTAGAAAGAGCACCGTTTCTGCCTCCCGATGGTGCTACACCCACGATACAGAGCATAGAGAAACATGGCAGGGTTTGGGTCGTACATGATCTGAAGACCACGCCGAAGGCGGACGACAGGCTCTTCCCGCATACCTTGTTGCAAAAGTCGCACAACCTGATCTACATCGATAAGAGGTATGCGGGCCTAAGCTTAACCTTGTACGAAAAGAAGTAGACGCAAGATTAGAAGCGAAAGCACTTGCGCCTACCCATATACTGTCGGCAGTTTCCGAGAAGCCCTAACACCGGAAGCTTGGTTTCCGAGAAGACCTGCTCTCGGAAGGTGGTGAATAGAGACAACCGCAGCCCGCCTCCTTGCTATAAGCGCAAACTCTTTTGCTTAGAACGAGCTGCTCGAGACAACAACGCGGCTATGTGCCAGGGGATGCTATTATGGAGTGTCCTCGGCTTCCCGGCACTCGGCTTCAGCACAGTTTCTGAGGGCGTCGAGCTTGGTCTTGAGGTTCTCAGTTAGAGAGGGATCAGCGCTCTCATATACGTTTTCCAGTTCGTAGGGGTCGTCTTCGAGGTCATAGAGCTCCCTCTCTCCGTTTACGTATTCAACGTACTTGTGGCTTTCGGTCCTGACAGCTCCGTACTCCGGTGGGGCGCTGCCAATGTCGAAATACTCCCCGAACCCTTCCAGCAGGATGGCCGTACGCTGTGATGGAGGTTCTTCGCCGCGAAGCAACGGCACCAGTGAGCGCCCGTCGGCCAAGAATTCCACACCTGCCAAGTCCGCGAAGGTCGAGGCGAAGTCGGTGTTGAGGACCAGCTTCTCCACCTTTGAATCGGGAGAGACACCCGGTCCCCTAACGAATAAGGGTACGCGGGCAGCCTCCTCGTAGGGAAAACTCTTCTCTATGTGTATACGGTGCTCGCCTTGATACCAGCCGTTATCCGAGGTGAGAAATATAAAAGTGTTATCTAGTTTGCCAGCAGCTTCTAGCTCTTGGATAATCGAGGCAACCATCTCGTCGACGGCCAGCATACTTTCTAAGCGTCGGCGGTATCGGTTATCGATGTTGGAGACCTCTGCGTCTGCGATGCGCTGCCTATTCCTGATCCAGGGCGGCTTATCAGAGACATCCTCCTCGTTGAACGACGGGGGTCGGGGAGCCTCCTCTTCGGCGAAAGCATTCCGGTGACGCTTTGCGGGGGTGGCGGGCAAATGCGGGGCGTACGGGGAGAGGTGCAAGAAAAAAGGCTCGGTGTTGTCCGTGGCGCCTTGGACGTACTCTATTGCCTTACTAGTAAGAACATCGGTGGAGTAATCTTTGGGTTTCTTTCCGTAGGAGAGTACTTCGCCGTTTTCGTTGAGATCGTATTCGAAATAGGTGTCTCCCGTTTCGAGACCATGCCATTCGTCCCAGCCGGGCGGTACGTAAGCCGGATCTTCCTCGCCAGGGTAGCCGTTGAGGTACTTGCCGAAGTAGGCGGTCTGGTAGCCGCTCTCCTGCAAGCGGACGGCGATCGTGTTCTCCTCGTGCCCCTCGTTTCGGAACGTCTGGAAGCCTCCGTAAGCGGGGGTGTTGCCCTTTACGTCGTGGTTATGAGCATAGAGACCGGTGAGCATGGTCGCCCGCGAGGGACAGCACAGCGGGTAGCTGACGAAGGCGTCCTCGAAAGAGGTGCCCTCCTCGATCAACTGGGACCTTATCTCGGGCATCTTCTGGGCAGAGGCTAAGTCCAAGTCATCGGTGAGGACGAAAATGATGTTGGGACGATCTGAGGAAGACTCCGCCTCTTCTTCTTGGAGGGTCTCTACTCCTGAACAGCCGACCATCAGTAAGGCGACTACACACGGCAGAAGCCACAGAAGTACTCCGTTTACCCGAGAGCTATAGCCTCCTCCTCTAGCCACGGTGCGAAAACTATCATATTACTTCTATACAAGGGTACTGTGATAGAGATTTGCGCTTTTGTTGACCGTGTTTCCGAGAAGATGCCTAAAGTCCGGTTTCCGAGAAGGCATCTTCTAGGCAGTTCGATGAATAGAGGTCGCCCCCGGAGCGGGAAGAAGGGCCGGCTGATTGCACCGGCCCGGTCCTATAGGTCTTGCCTGCTACCCCGCGAGTAGCACCCGCGTTACTTCCATTGTGAGGGCGGGGGCCGCGAACGCCACCCCCGCCAGGATCGCCCGGATCACAGACTCGCCACCAGCCCCGCGACGTTCGCCGCTGTCGCCCGCGCCGCTGTCCGCTCGCCCTGTTCCCTTCGGGCCGTGGCCCTCGCCTTAGCGCGGAAGATGGTCGCCGCTATCAGGTGCTTACAGATCGGGGCGCGGTCCGGGCAAGAACAGGACTCCTCGCCGCCGCCGATGGCCAGATCAACGGTGTACGTCCCGCCGCTGCAGCCGGGGACCTCGTAGTGGCCGTGGCCTTCGTGCGTAATCTCGTGGCCGTGCTCCTTGAATAGGGTGATACCGCGAAGCTCGCGGGTAGATGGTGGGGCTATACTTTCCATCGTCAACACCTCCAGTGTGTTGGCCGTGGTCCCGGGGAGTGTGTGGAAGCCTCCGCCGGGGCCTTTTGCGTTGTGCCTGTATTATAGCAAACTATGCCCACAACGCAATACAAAACGCACACAAAAGGGCTCTACCGTGTATACTATTCTCAGACTCTAAACAAGGAGGATAGTGTGCCTTTTCAAAGGTACGATAAACGAAGCGCTCCCATTAAAGCCAGTCCCTTCGTGACGCTGCAGCGGCGTGGCCCGATGTCCCTCAACAGGACTGTGTACGAGTTACTCGGAAAGCCGGAGGCGGTGGAACTACTGTTCGACCCCGATGACCAGCGTATCGGACTCAGGAAAGTCCCGGCTACAGAGCCTTACGCTTTTCCGGTTAGAGGGCAAGGCAGAAAGGGGCAGAGTCCTTCAAACTACGTGCTTTCTACCCAAGCTTTCGCCAAACACTACGGCATAGATACGAGCCTCGCTCGACGCTTCCCAGTCGAGATGGAGGAAGACATTCTGGTTGTAGACCTGAGCCGTGGTGTAGAGGCTACCGGACCACGAGATAAGAGCAGGGCCGGTGCAGACACCCAATAGCCCCGAGTGGCTGACCGTCGCTGACGTAGCTGAGATGCTGCAGTTCTCGCGAAAACTCATCTACCGCATGATCCAGCAAGACGACCTGCCCGCTTATCAATTCCCCGGCGGAGACTACAGGATACGCCGGGATGATTTTGAGACTTGGGTGAAAAAGCGCAGATGTACATAATGGAAGCACAACCACCTATACATAAGGTTAAGGTGTGGTAGAAAGGGGTAGTTAAGGTCCGGCAAAAATGCTAATCTTGGAGATGCGAAAATTGCTACGAAGTCGTGGCGGGCGCCCGAGGCCAAATTCTGACGCCCAGCCACTGAGATGAAGGGCTTTATGTGAATATAGAGAGCCCCTCTAGTGCATAAGGGTACCAAAACATCCTTAAAGACACCAGAGGAAACCAAAAGGAACCAAAGGGGATTCCGGAGAAGCCCACTGACCCGAGGAGCGGTGCTGCGCTCGGGTACTTTGTCATGCCCCGAAGACAACCGGAGCATAGCAGGAGACATAAAAAAGGGTCCCGACCGACCAAAGCGCGAGACCCCAAACCACAACCTTCAGGGAGTATAAGGTATGGAAGCAACCACCACCAGCATAGCCCCGGAGCACTTCCCCGAACATCCCAAGAGCGAGGACATTTGGCTGACCTGGCGCTACGAGGTGCCCACGGGACAAAGCGATGTTACGAAGGTCCCGAAGAGAGCCGATAAGAGGGGCAACGCCAAAACAGACGACCCGGGTACCTGGTGCTCGTTCAGCAAGGCTTTACAGACGTATAACGCAGACCGTAGCTATTACTCCGGGGTCGGGATGGTCTTCCAAGACAATGACCCCTGGATCGGCCTAGACCTCGACGGTTGCAGAAATGAAGAGACGGGCGAGATTGACCCGTGGGCGCTCGAAATCATTAAAGAGGTAGACACATACACGGAGATCTCCCCCTCGAAAACAGGTGTAAAGATGTGGGCTTGTGGTCATGTTCCCCACCGCTCGTACTCCAAGAAGTTCACCGCTGGCGAGAAGCCGGGCGTAGAGATCTACGCTGCCGGGCGTTGGTTTGCGGTAACGGGCTGGCATCTCGAAGGTTCGCCGCTCTCCATCAACCGACGAACCACACAACTCACAAAGCTGACAAAGAAGCAATTTCCCAATAAGTTCAAGGTACACGAAACACCACACGCCACGTCGAACGGGTCGCAGTATACGGGCGGGAAGCGCCCGCTTGACCTGGAGGTATGGCTAGGAGATTACGGTGTACCGGTAACGGGGGAGACGTCAGACGGCCAGGGGAGGAAGTGGAAGCTTGCCGAGTGCCCCCGGTCGGAGCGGCACAGCACACAGGACGCATCCGGCGCCTACGTGGGCCAAATGCACGGAGACGAAGGACCGTACGGGCCAATATACGCCCGCTGCTCTCACGCCGGGTGTAGCGGCGGAGATGAGGACATCTGGCACGACCTTCGGCGCGTCTATCAACCGGGTTGGGAGCCTTACAACGCAATCAAGGTTGACTTCGGAAAGCGCTCACGTACCCACGGCGGAGGCAGAGCGGAAGCCCCGAAGAACGAATGGCCGCAAATGGACGAGGCGGCATACCGGGGAATCTTCGGGCGCATCGTCGAAACCGTCGAGCCACATACTGAAGGCGATCCAGTCGCCGTGCTCACGAACGCGATAGTCGCCACCGGCAACGCGATAGGGCGCGGCCCTTACATGCAGATCGGGGCGACCAGGCACCGCACGAACCTAAACATCGCGCACGTGGGAGAAACGTCCAAGGGGCGCAAGGGTTCGGCGTGGAATCCGGTCAAGGACATCTACCACGCCTCGGATAGACACTGGACAGAGGACCGCATCCTGAGCGGGCTTTCCAGTGGCGAGGGCCTGATTAACGAGGTACGCGATCCTGTCCAGGTGCCGGACAAAGACGGCAACATGAAGACCGTAGACCCGGGCGTAAAGGACAAGCGGCTCCTGGTCATGGAGGGCGAGCTCTCTCAGGTGCTAAAGGTAATGAAGCGGGAAGGGAACACCCTCTCTCCGGTCATGCGCAATGCCTGGGACGGCGAGACCTTGCGGACGATGGTCAAGCACTCCCCGCACCGAGCAACGGACCCGCACATCTCGATAGCTGGACATATAACCCTCTCCGAGCTTATCCGCCACCTCACCGAAACCGAGATGGCGAACGGGCTGGCGAACCGCTTTGAATGGTTCCTGGTGAAACGCTCTAAGTCTCTACCGTTCGGCGGGGAGTGGCATACCGTAGACCTCGCGCCTATCACGCGGAAGCTCGCCGGCATCCTAGAAAACGCAAACCGATCCTTCCGCATGGAGTGGGCAGCGGACGCTAGGGCGCTGTGGTGCGAGGCTTACGAGGTACTGACAGAGGATAGGGCGGGGATGTTCGGGGCCATCACCGCCCGGGCCGAGGCGCAGGCTTTGAGGCTCGCCATGATCTACGCCCTCGCCGACTACTCAAATGAGATACGCCACACCCACGTCGAGAGCGCCCTAGCCGTTTGGGAGTACGCCGAAGCGTCGGCGCTGTACATCTTCGGCGGTACTACCGGCGACCCCGACGCGGACAAGGTGCTCTCAGCCCTTGAGGGAGCCAATGGCGGCATGACGCGCAACGAGATACGGGAGTTCTTCGGGCGCAACAAGGGAGCGGCAGAACTCGACCGCATCCGGGAAGTGTTGCTAGGCGAGCAACGAATCCAAGTCACCAGGACCCGCGAAGGCGACGGCAAAAAGCCGACCGAACGGTGGTACGCAGCTTGAATATAAACCGCGTAAATAGCGTACCGCGTAACCGCGTAGGAGGTTGCTGATGGGCAAATATACAAGCCTCGCCCGCCTCAGGGAGGAGCCTGGACCACAGAAAAAGGACATGCTTACTCCTTTAGATAATACTTATAAGCATAGTATATTAATAGATACTTCTAACAACTCTGTGGACACCCCTTCGGATGTTGCTACGCCCTTACGCCCTTACGCGGTTAACGCGGTTGTTCGGTGTATTCACGGCGCCACTGAGGAGAGGTGCGCGGTGTGTAGCGGTTACGTCCGCTGGCTGACAGCGGACGAGGAGCGTTTGAGCCGGGCGCAGAATAACCCGGAGGCTGTCCGCCGCGAGTTCTGGCGGCTGGTACTTGGTGAGGAGGCCCCGGTATGATCCGTATGCAGCTGGAGCGCAGAGCCCACGCGGGCTATCCGGACCTGGCCTGTCCCAAGTTCTTCTGTGACTTCTGCACTAGGCCTATCCAGCATGCCGGGCTCGGGCTTTACCTGTGGGATGGGCGACTCGAAAACGAGGCGTACTTCGCCGGCGAGCCTGTAGACGTCTACACGGTACACAAAGGTGATTGTGATGCACGGCTGTGTTCTGTGATGGGCTGGTACCGTGAGGACGCCTCGACGATGGAGCTCGCAACCCTGCCGGTCTACCTCGCCCAGAACATGGGCATGCGCTCGCGCAAGGATTGGGAGGAAGCCCGAGCACTCGCGGACTTTGGGGGCAGCGTATGAGCCCGCGCACGCAGACCCGGCCAGGTTGTCAGGTTGCGGCTGCTAAGTACTTCGTGCCCGGCGTCGCTCTTCGCGGAACTGTCTACCACCCCGAACGCTGCGGAGGCCGCGAGCTTGAGCATTGTGACGGTGGGGTGTCTGAGTGGGCGGCGTATACATGAGTACCGTGGTCTTTCTGGTGTGGGCGGCATTCGGTGTCGCATTCGGCGTGTACGCCACGTTTGTTGCCGAGCGAGAGCGAAAGCGTGGCGCGTCGCGCTGGTCGTGGATGGCGCTGTGGGCCCTCGGACTCGTGTTGCTCAGCTTTGGCTTCTTGGGGTTGACGGTGATGGCGTCCTCTCTCGTTGCCGCTTTTTGGTTCTGGAGGCTGGTGTGAGGCGTGAGCGGAGACAACCCACCCGCCGCGAGCTCCAGGCTGCAACCTCGAGGAGGCCGGTAGTACGCCGTATACCGGCTCCGCGTGTTTCCACCGGTCGAGACGGACCCGGACCTCGGGAGACGGAGCAGAGTGCCGGTACGCGTAATACTCCTGAGAGAGTGCCTGGCTCCTCGGACCGCATAGCCCCTGCGACCGGTCCGATGGGCTTTGATTCTAGTATCAGTGAAGCTAGTGCAACCGATAAGAAAGGAGATAAATGCTTGATCCGGTAGCGGTAGAGAGAGCGGAAAGGAGTTTGGATGCGTTCGTAAACTCGCGCTCGAAGTCAAGGGGAAAGGCCAACGAGACAGAGGCCATGTGGCGGCTATCGGAGCGTCGCCACCAGGAGCAGCGGCGGCGAGAAAACCGGGCGGCGTGGTACGCCCACTACGACCACATGAGCCAACTTCACGCTGCTTTATCGGAGGAGCACAGGGTCAAAGCCGAGCGGCTCCTGGTGGACCCAGGGGAGGAGAGCGGTGCAAACGCAAATCGGTAACACAACACTGTAATGGCATGGGAAGAGAGAGAACGCGGCACCACGCGCTACTACACCCGTAGCAGGAAGGTAGGCGGCCGGGTGATCCGGGAGTACGTTGGGAGCGGTCCCCTAGCGGAGATAGCCGCTCAGCAAGACGCTCTCGATCGGCTCCGGCGAGAGGAGGAAGCTCGATTATTGAGAGAGGAGCGCGAACGCCTGGAGGTCCTCGACCGGGAGACGCGGGAGTTAAACGACCTCGCCGAGCTCCTGACCCATGCCGCGCTACTGGTAGCGGGATACAGACAACATGAGCGGGGAGAATGGAGGCGGCCGCGTGAGCGGGAGTAAATTATCACTACAGGAAAAGCGAGAGCTAGAGGAGAACCGCGAGGCCCTGGCCGATCTCCGGGACCTCATTAGCCGGGGGCATGACGGGGACGAGGAGGCGCTCGCCAGAATGGACACGGTGCTAGAGCAAATCCCTAGCATCGCGCGGCGGTTCGGCAACCTGAACATAATGGTAGAGGAGGGTTTTGTAGAGCGGACGGCGAGCAATAGCTCTTTCCGCCAGAAGGC
>MWWD01000015.1_pt1 | contig 12227 bp, 9 predicted proteins | sample 1047211 | NCBI WGS metagenome assembly MWWD01 (sample SAMN06349974, study PRJNA376086) | soil metagenome | isolation source: MS2-2 sample Antarctic (ecotone) soil | place: Antarctica | collected 2015-01-13 | reverse complement strand
GCCCGAATCCCGGAGACCCGCCCAGCAGGCCCCGTACCGGACGCGCCTGATCAAACGATCAGGCCCATCACGCGACACACCATCAGCACCCCCGCTGCTCGGCCAGGAGGCTTGTAAGGGGGGGGGGCCAGAGTCTGCGGTGGTGCTCCGCGCTCAGGGGGCCGATCCCGCGCCGACTCCCCCCGTGACTCCCGCCCCGCTGGGTGGAGGAGCATCCGTGGACCGTTCAACGGGAATGGCCAGTATTGATCAACAGCAGCGCTACACCACCATCCCGACCGTCACCACCACCGGCGTGGGGATTCAGGCCGCGATGGGCACCGGCAAATCCTACGCGGTGGCCCGAGCGATTCCGGCGGAGGCCAGCGTGCTGGTCATCACCCATCGGGTCGCCCTGGCGCAGCAGCAGGCCGCGCAATTCGCCACCGATTTTTATCAGGATCACCGCCACGACCTGAGCGCCTGCCAACGCTTGACGGTGACGTATGACAGCTTGCTCAAGCTCGATCCACGGACGCGGTTTGACTATGTGGTGCTTGACGAAAGTGAGCAGGGCCTGGCCCATGTGACCGGCGGCACCATCAAGCCCGGTGAGCGGGCGATGGTGATCCAGATGCTGGAGCGCATGGTCACCCAGGCGCAGCGCGTGTACTACCTTGACGCCGACCTGGGGCCGGTGACCACGACCTTTATGGGGCGGATGCACGGGGCGGCTGATTGCACGCTGCTGATCAACCGCTATCAGCCGAGTGATCGACACTATATCGCCATGTCCCGGAAAGAGGATGTGCTGATCACCCTGAAGGCGCATGTGGCGGCGGGCCAGACGGCGTATGTGGCGATCAATAGCCGCCAGCAGGTGCATGCGCTGGCGCTCGACCTCCAGCGGATGGACCCGGCGTTGCGGATTCTGGCCATCAGCAGCGCCAACAGCAATACCCCCGACATCCAGCGCTTTATTGCGCAGATCAATACGGAAATCCAGCACTACGATGTGGTGATTACCTCGCCGAGTCTGGGCACCGGGATCAGCATTGATACCTGCTATTTTGATGCGGTGTATCTGATTGGGGAGGCCAAGACCACCACGCACACGGATCTGATCCAGATGGCGGGGCGGGTGCGGACGATCAAAAGCGGGCGGGTCTATTGCTGGATTGCGCCGCAGCCGGGGGCGGAAGAAACGAACCCGGCCATCTTACGCGGCCATGTGCTGGCAAATTGGCGGGAGACGGGACTGCGGATCAACATTGTGTCACGGACCGGCGACATCTCGCCCGTTGATCACGAGTATCTGGAGCTGTGGACCGCGATTGCCGCCAGCCGCAACGCGAGTATTAATGACCTGGCGAGCAACTTCTATGCGCGGGTCCAGCGCGACGGCCATCGGGTGAGCACGAGTAGTCCGGCCAGCGACCAGGATCGCAAAGCCGCCCGCGCCGCGCATAAAGCCGCCCGCGCCGAGCTGGACCACCACCGCTATGAACAAGTGATCAGTGCCGAGGCGCTCACGCCTGCCGCCTATCGGACCCTGCACGGGCAATTCACGACGAGTCCTGCGGAACAAGCCCAAATGACCCAGTATGAGCTGTGCCACTTTTACGCGGTGGCCCCCAGTGCGCTGACCCCGGTGCTCATCGCGGCAGATGAGAAGGGCCTGAAGCGGAAGGTCAAGGCGCTGGCCCTGCTGAGTGATGCCGAGCTGGCCCGTGCTGATGACCTGGATGCGGCGCAGCACTTGATTGCCGACCAGCAGCACCAGAGTCTGGCGCGCGAGCTGCGCCTTGAGCTGTTGGGGCGGGTGTCACCAGAATTCTGGTCTGTTTTAAGCAATCCGACTCATTCTGGTGACACCGCGATCACCATTCCGCCTGATTTTGAGGGCTGGCTGCTGGAGAATAGCGAGCGCTTTAAGCGCATCCTCAATTTGCGGGTCGATCAGATTGCCCCGATGCGCCTGGTGCATAACGCCCTGAGCCAGCTCGGTCTCTCGTTGAACGTGAGTCGCCGGAAGGTCAAGGGGAAAACGCAGCGCCGCTACGTGATTGATCCCGCGAAGCTGGGTGAGATGCGTGAGTATATGAGTCGCTATGTGGTGCGTAAATACACGCAGATTGCCCTTGTCGCTGAATAGTGATCGGGTGCGGGGTATCCCCCCCCTTACAAGCCCCGATCACCGAGCTTCTAGCTCCCCCATCCTGGTTCGCTGGGCAGGGTTTTCGGCATGGGCGGATCATAGGGCGGGGCTGCTGAAGGTGGTGACGCCTCCGCGTATTAAGCGGCTGATGGCGGAAGATGAGCCGAAAAGGGAAATGCTTGAGGCGATGATGCGGTACGTGCTGGGGCGAGCACGCCAGGAGCTGAACATTCAGTAGGTAGTATGGCCGTACACGGCACGAATCGTTGCCGGATCCCACTACGACTCGCCAGGCTGGGGGCGGACCTATCCCACGGTGCAGATTCTGACGATTGAGGAACTGCTGCGTGGTGCCACGCCCAAGCTGCCCCCACCACAGGCACGTTCAAGCAGTCCCAGTGTGCGGAGTGGCCCGCTGGTGCGCAGCAGGGCTTGGATGTGTGAAGCGCTCACTTGATTGAGCAACGCTGATTCTGGGTATTAATGTCGTCCTCGTTTGTGGCGCTGGGAGCCGCGAATCCAGTCGCACGTTCCAATGCAATTCTCCCCCAATTCTAATGCAATTACTGCCCAATTCTTGCCCCGATTCTCACGGCTCCTGATCGGTGGACTGACAGCGCTGTCAGTGGCCGAATGACTGTCAGCGCTGTCAGTGGCCGAATGACTGACAGCGCTGTCAGTGGCCGAATGACTGACAGCGCTGTCAGTGGCCGAATGACTGTCAGCGCTGTCAGTGGCCGAATGACTGTCAGCGCTGTCAGTGGCCGAATGACTGTCAGCGCTGTCAGTGGCCGAATGACTGTCAGCGCTGTCAGTGGCCGAATGACTGTCAGCGCTGTCAGTGCTGTCAGTGCCAAACGCACCACCGCATGGATCACCAGCCAGGCCAGGGCGCGTGATTGAATAATCAATCGAATTCAGATGAGCTAAAAGCTGGTGTAGAGTATGTCGGTTTCCGATACTGGGCGTTATGGTCAAACGTACCCCTACATTTCCGTAGCTCATACGTTCGCTGCAATGTTTCGGGGGCCGTGCGTTTAAGCCCTAGTATCAGCGGTATTTTGATCACAGTGGGAAGGCCCTTTGACCGCATTATCAGTGGCTCACGGTGGTATCTACCGCCGATAATGATCGGTATCGGCGGTTCGTGAGCGTGATTTTAATGGTGTTGCGCTTTGTACACGTAGTGTGACTGAACCCCAGCACGAGCTTCACGCTTCCACGCGAAGCATGAGAAATATCCTTCCACCGATGCCCTGGGGCGCGTGACCCAGACCACCTATGACAATCTGGGGCGGGTGGTCAGCACCATCCACAATTATCAGAGTGGGCAACCGGCCTCCGCCACGGTCAATGTGCAGACGAGCACGACCTACAACGGCCTGGGCCAAGTCGTCAGTAGCACCGATGCGACGGGCGCTGTGACAACAATGACCTACAACGGCCTGGGCCAAGTCGTCAGTACCACCGATCCGGCCAGCCGCACCACGACCATGGGCGAGCGCTGGCAGGCCACGCCCGATGGCCGCGTCACGGTCACGCAGATTGACGGGCTGGGCCGCAGTATGACTACGATCACCAATTACCGAAAACGGCGTAAAGCCCCTGCTTTTAAGCACGGGGATATGAGCCGTGTCGTCTGAAAGACGACTTGTAGTTTGTGTTGCGCCTTGACTATACAAACGCCATGCTGTATACTGTATTGAGTGACTACAAAACAGCAATTCAAGTCCAACAAAAACGTGATGTATAGTTGTAAATACCACGTCATCTGGTGTGCAAAATATCGGCGCAAGGTTTTAAGCGAGCCTATTGCAGCACGTCTCAAAGAGATTGTGCATGAAGTGGCAAGCGAAAACGGTTGCGAGATTCTGGAGCTTGAAGTGATGGTAGACCATGTACATCTCCTTTGCGAAGTTGACCCGCAGTTTGGCATTGCGAAGTTTGTGCGTTTAGTGAAAGGTCGCACGTCGCGCTTGTTGCGGCAAGAGTTCCAAACGCTGCGTAGCCGCCTACCGACATTGTGGACAAACTCGTATTTCGTTTCAACAGTTGGCGGCGCTCCTTTAGCCGTCATCAAACAGTATATTGAGAACCAGAAACATGCCTAAAATCGTTGATGTCAATTGCACCTATAAATATCGCCTCTACGACAACCGTGAGGCCAATAGGCGTTTGCACGATACGATTAATATCTCTGGCATTATCTGGAATCACATCACCGCGCTTCGCAAGCGCTACTATCGCCGCTTTGGTAAGCACCTGAATTCGGGATTGTTGCAAAAGCATGTCAGCCACCTGCGGATGAGGACGCAGCGCTTTGCCTACTGGCAAAAGGTCGGGTCACAAGCCGTTCAGGACATTTGTCAGCGTCATGATAAAGCGTATGAACGTTTCTTCAACAAAGAAGGGGGTCTGCCACGCTTCAAGAAAGTCAAGGCATACACCTCGTTCACCCTCAAACAAGCAGGCTGGAAATTAGGGGCAGACACGCATCAGAGGGGAAGCCAAAAACATCCGAAATGGACGGGGCAGATCACCGTTTTGGGTGAGGTATACAAATTTGTAAAACATCGCCCGATGCAGGGAGATATCAAGACGGTCACAGTTAAGCGCGATGCAGCGAAGCGCTTGTGGGTCTGTTTTTCGGTGGTGGAGAGGATTTCGCTTGAAGACGAAACCAGCACGGGTCAAATCGGCGGTTTCGACTTCGGATTGAAAACATTCTTGACCACGCACGATGGGATTCAAATCGACGCACCTCAGTTTTTCAAGCAAGACCTCCCCCAATTTCGAATCATTCAGAGCCGTGTGTCTAAAAAAGACAAGGGGAGTCAGAATCAGATCAAGGGTCAGAAACACCTTGCCCGTCGTCACATTCGGATCGCAGACAAGCGACGCGATTTCCACTTTCAATTGGTTCATCTGCTGTTTAAACACTATGACACGCTGGTGTTTGAAGATTTGAATATGGAAGGTATGAAGCGGCTGTGGGGCAAAAAGGTGAGTGATCTGGGGTTTGCCCAGTTTGTGAAGATCGCGCAGTGGATGGCGGTCAAACACGGCAAACGGGTGATCATCATTGATCGATGGGAACGCACAACGGGCACATGTTCGCAGTGTGGTAACAAGCAGAAATTGGAGTTGAAAGACCGCGTTTTTCAGTGTGAGCGTTGTGGTCTTGAGATAGATCGCGACCACAACGCCGCCATTAATATTGTTGAGGCGGGGCATCGCCTCATACTGTCTCAGTCGGAGGAAGTCCCTGCGTTAAGCACGGCATCCGGCGTTCACGGCAGAAGCCCCCGCCTTTAGGCGTGGGGAGTATGTCACGAGGATGGTTTGGTGACCAGTGGCGATGGCAGCGACCGCGACCTGATCACCCGCACCGTCTATGATCGGGGCGGCAATGTGGTGCAGACGAGTGATCCCCTGGGTCGGGTCACGGCCTTTGGCTATGACCAGCTCGACCGCCTCATCCAGGTCACCGAAAATCAACTCGCAACGGGCTGTGGCGGTGGGGCCACCGACTGTAACATCGTCACGCGCTACCATTACGACCGAGCGGGCAATCGGGTGGCGATCACCGATGCACGGACCAACGTCCGCCGGGTCCAGTATGACGCCGCTGACCGCCCAACCCTGGCCACGGACGCCCTGAGCCGCACCACGAGCTGGACCTACAGCCTCCGGGGGGAGCAGCTCACCCGCACGGATAGCCGGGGCACGGTGACGAGCACCTATGATGCCCTGGGCCGCCAGAGCACCATGAGCGCGACAGGCGGCACCCTGACGCAGAGCTGGAGCTATGCCGACGAACTGGGACGGCTGACCACCTGGGGCGATCACGCGACGCCAGCGGGCACGACCGGACTGCTGACCTATGGCTATGATGCGCTCAACCGCACCACCAGCATTGCCGATCCGCGCACCGGCACCGTGGCGGCCACCTACACGGCGCGGGGCCAGCGGGCCAGCCTGACCTACCCCGACAGCACCGTCGTGAACTATGCCTATACCACGGCGGGCGAACTGGACACCGTCACGCAGAATCTACTGACGCTGGCCGACTATAGCTATGATAGCCAGGGGCGCTTGGCGAGTCTGACGCGCCACAGCGGCCTCATCCAGACGAGCTGGACCTACGACCAGGCCGACCGGGTGACCGACCTGCTGACGACGGTGGGTCTCCCTCCGCTGCCGGTGCAGACCCGCAGCCGCTTCCAATACACCCTCGACCGACGCGGGCAGCGCACCGCAGTGACGGATACCGTCGGTGCCACCAGCCTGACGACGAGCTACGGCTACGATGGGCTAGCGCGGCTGACCAGCGCCACCGAGACGGGCGGCTCCACCTACGGCTATACCTACGACACCGTGGGCAATCGGCTAAGTGCGACGGTCAACGGTACGACCACCAGCCGGACCTACGATGCGGCCAATCAGGTCAGCGGCTGGACCTACGATACCGCAGGCAATCTGACCAGCGATGGCACATCGAGCTACACCTACGACCTGCTCAACCGCCTGAGCAGCGTGACCAAGGCCGGAACCACGACCAATTTTGGCTATCACGGCGAGGAGTTGATTCAGCAGGCAACCGGCGGCACCACCACAAAATTCGTGCAGGACCGCATGGGCGGGCTGAGTCAGGTGCTCCAGACGCTCCAAGGCGGCACGACCACGACGTTCGCCTATGGCCTGGATCGCCTTAGCACGCTGACCGGAGCCACGCGGACCTGGGACATGGCGGATGCGCTGGGCAGCGTTCACGGCAGCCTTGACAATCTGGGAGCCCTCGTCACCAGCCAGCAGTACGATCCGTGGGGCCAGCCGACGGGGACCAATCAGCCCGCGCCGTTTGGCTTCACGGGGGAGTATCAGGACGGTGTGAGTGGCCTGGTCTACCTGCGGGCGCGCTGGTATCATCCGGGCCAGGGCACGCTGCTGGGGCGGGATCCGTTTGAAGGCTGGGCAACAGCTCCGAACTCTCTCCATCCCTACATGTATGGCGCGAATAATCCCGTCACCTATGGTGATCCATCCGGCGAGTGCTATGGCCCCCTTGATTGGTTGCGCTGGATCGAAAATACGAATTGTACGAATCTGGATAGCGCGATTAGGATCGTCAATACCCCCACTACCTCGACGGAGGGAAAGGACTTTGCGTGGCGATACATTGCCATCTGGACCGCAGCACATATTGCTTTACTACCAGCGTTGGTCATTGGAGGTGCCAAGGCACTCGCAATTGCGAGCACTGGCGGTTTGGCGGCACAAGTTGTCGCATGGGGGAGTAGATACCTTGCGACTCCGGCGGTACGAGCCGCTGGTACCACAGCCCTGGTTGCTATGAGCGGTCTCGATGACCTGATGATGACGGCCACCATGGCCGTGAGTGATGATCCAAACGACATTGCGGACGCGCAGGCATGGTATGGCGTGAGTGCTGCGGATGGACAACTTCCCTTTGCTGATGGACTCGCCTTTTGTGGCATTTTGGGTGTGTTTGGCAAGGGCTTTATGAAGCGTTTCAACAAGCTCTTTCGTCGGGGGAGTATGATTAGTGCGGGAACAACCAATCGTGCTACCAAGGCTCTTGTTCCTGTATTATCATCTGGTCTGACTCATCTGGATAATCTTGTCATGGGATCCATACCAGGAAATTCTGCTCGTGTTCGACTTGTTCCTGGTACAACAGCGGTACAGGCTGAGAATAGTTTTCGTCAAATAGCCGACCCTTCAAGTATTGCACCACACCCAAATCCAACACTCGCCAATGTAGGAGGATTACAGGGGGACGTACCCGGAGGAGGGCGTATCTACTATCGTCCCTATTCCTCATCAGGGCCTCCAACCATTGATATTCATCAAGTTCCATCGTATGCATCCTACGGACCACGAATGGAAATCAAATTTGTCCCATAAGCAGTCAAGGGGCGTGCCTCATCATATGCACGCCCGACTATGGAGGACCCCATGGAGCGCTTAACCGAAGCCCAGTTTGAATCTTTAGCAGCACCTGGCCTTCGCCAGATCTTCCAGGCACTTACTCCATATCATCAGCCATTCCACCCAGCGATAACGCACCGACGGATCATTTATGAATATTGGTATGCCATGGATAGTGACATCTACAATGTTATCCGTCATACATCCAGTCTAATTGGTGAAAATGGATTTTATGTCTCCATTCTTGATCGCCCACCCACAGCTATGACCGATCGACCATACCATTGGTATTTTACCTTTGCTGAGTATGAGATCTATCAACGCTGGATCGAACCCTTGCCAAATGTCACATATTCTGGACGTGGCTCATGGGGATTGTTGGGGTCTGATGAGCATTTTGGAGTTCTGGGGGGCATCACTTCGATCATGGATTATGTGGAGGCAACCTATGATCAACAGAAGGAACAGCAACAAGCATTCGTAGCTGCCTGGACATGGAATAACCATCATCTTGGTTCCGATATAACCTGGTTACCATCATTCCTCAGTCACATCAATTGCTGTGACTAAATGGAGGTATGATCCCGATAAAGAGATGACAACATTTTTATTCCGGAAATCCCCGCTAAGGGCCTGTTGTCAACATCCATGGACGGTACAACGCTCTCGGATGTAGATTTACATAATTCACTTATCGGAACCAGATTCAGCAAGAATTGCCTCGTGTGAGCGATTTACCCCCATTTTTTGGTACAAATTCCTGACAGGTACCTGTCAAGATACGTCACTGATCGTCATGAACTGCGTCATGCCCCGTGTAAGACAATCGTATTGTACCCACAACGAGCGTGATTTAAGCGCACTTTGTGATGGAGGGAACGAGCGTTGTACCGTCCATGGAAGTTCACAACAGGCCAACAGACCTAAAACCACTGACCCCCACCATACCATACCCATATTGACTCGGTATGGTATGATGGAGGCCAGTAGTTCCTACCAGCGGTTATCAGCCCTGGCAGGAATGGCATTGGCGAAGTAACCGCCCCTGCGCGAGCATGGTATCAGGAACATCCAAGACTGACAACGCACCCACCCCGCTCACGCACGCTGTACCTCGCCTCATGTGGCAAAAGGCCACACGGAGGCACATTATGCGAATACCCCATCCACCCGCCGGGCTGACGCCAGCCCAGATCGCCGCGTACACGCTGGCATTTCTGACCCTCGCATCCATCACCGTGACCGTTGGCGTACTCATCAAACCGCTTGGAATCATCCTGCTGGTGCTCTTTTCAATTGCGCTGATCTGCGCCCTCGCCTATTTTGGCCTGGCGCTCTACAACGATCACGCCGACCGCACAACCCAACGCCAGCGGATCAAAATCGGTGAAATCGTGATGCTGGAGCGCGATGGCGTGCAGATCATCGTTGATCCCCAACGCGCCGCAAGCCCCGCCCTTGCGATCAGCGCCGCTGGTGTCACCCCGCTGCTAGCAGTTGACCAGGCCCAGCAGGCCCGCAATATCCAGGCAGCCGCCGTCCAGCTTGCCCAGGCCGCGCCACACGCTGGTGGACGCTTTGCCGAGATGATCCACGAACGTACTCCGCCCGCGCAGATCCTGACTCCTGTCCACCCCGTACCCCAGCTTAAAGCCCCCACCATGGATCTGGCGACTATAACCGTCGATCTGATCAGTCGCCTGTCGCTCGATGCTGGCGCAGAGAATGTGCTGCTGGGTGTTGATGCGACCGGCGCCGAGGTGCGTGGCACGCTGCACGACCTGATGCACACCGGACTGCTGGCCGCAACCGGCGGCGGCAAAACCACGACGCTGAGCAGCCTGGCTTTGCAGCTTGCCCATGATCCTGCTGTCCAGCTCGTGATTGCCGATCCGCACTTGATGGAGCTGGCGCTGCTGGAGGACACCGGAGCCTTGCGCTATGGATTGCCGGGCAATGGGAAACAGGCGGTGCAGGTGTTGACCGAGCTTGCCAATGAGGTCCACCGCCGCGCCGAACTGGTCAACCAGGTCAGCCAGCAGATCAAAGAGTTGGAGGGACGCCGCCAGGTGCTGCACCGCCTGGATCGCTATAACCGCGCTGCCCGGCATGTTGGAGCCGAACACTTGCCCACCCTGGTCTGCTTTGGCGATGAGATTCGCGCCCTGGCCGGATTAGGCCCGGAGGCCGAAAAGGCGCTGGGGACGATCACCAGTGAGGGCCGCAAATTTGGCGTGTATTTTGTGGGCGCCAGCCAGTCCTGGAAGAGTAGCGTCATCGACAGTGATGTGCGGGGGATGTTCTGGTCGCGCTACGCGTTGGCGGGTGCAACGGTCCGTCAGACCGCTGAATTGTTCGAGATTGACCAGGCCGAGGCCCGTGCTTTAACGGTCCAACTCACCGCCCCCGGAGTCGCGGCACTCTGGCGACGAGGGGCAGGAACGACCGTCTTAAAGACACCATACGTCAATCTCGAAAGCGACCGCGCCTATACCTTAATTGAGGTCATTGCCGCCAATCGGGCGCGCCATGACCGCCACCTCCCGCCCCCCATTCCTGGTGAAAATGTTGGTGAAAACCTTGGTGAAATTTTCACCAGTGAAAACCAGCAGGAAAACGTTTTTTCACCATCAGAAAGGGATTTTTCACCGCTTCCCGATTTTCACCAGAACGCAGAAAACAGCACAATTGACGTACAAAAACGGGATCGCGTTGCGGAAATGGTGAAAATGAAAAAAGGGAAAGTTGCCATTCTTGGGGAGGTCTGGGGAGTCACGGGAGGCAAAGCCTACCAGGCAGCAGCCCGCGAGTACGATGCTATACTAGCGGTATTAAACGCGAACGAAAGAACCATTTTGCTCTGACGGTTATACCTCTTAACGACAAAAGCCGCCCCTGTTTTTCTTACCGGAAAAAGGGCGACCTTTGGAGAAAAACAAGAGGGTACGTTAGGGCTCATTCTAGCATGTCTTTGTGGACAGTGCTAGCGGGAGCTGAAGATATGTCATCTCAGATTGAGCTTTTCCAGCAGGTTATGCTCCGCCATACGCCACAACGCCACGGGATTATGCAGACCAAAGCGCACCACGATCACACGGGCGACAAATACCGCGAGACCGCCACCCGGCCCACCGAGGCCCAGCTCGCCGCCCACCTGGCTGGAACGATCACCCTCGCCGCACCCGCCGCCGCCAACGGCCTTGCTGCATGCATTGTGATCGATATCGACGACTACAGCATCGAATCCATCCTGGGCATTCTGGAGGCAGCGCGCCAACGCGGCCTCTTTGCCTGGGGTGAGTGGCATGGCTCCAGAGATCGCGGCTATGTCTATATCCCCTATGATCAGCTCACCAACGCCACGGCATTAAAAGCCCTGGGTGACGACCTCATCGCCGTCGCCGATATCCCGACCACCGATCCCCGAATCATCGACAATCGCACGGCCAATAATGCGATTACCCGACTCCCCTTTGGCCGACACACCTGGACGGGGGAGCGCGGCGAAATCATCATGCAGGATCATACGAGCGCCCAAATTGACGCTGATCCCGACGCGGCCTTGCAGCTCTGGGCCGCCCACTACCGTGCGAATCCCGCCGACGGTATCGCACTGCCCGCGCGAACCGCCCCAGCGCCACGCCCAGCCACGCAATTGCACCAACCCACCCCGCTGATCACCGACCTCACCAATGCCGAGACCCATGCCGCCTTTAACCATGCCGTTAACGTGTGCGATATTGTCGCCCATGCGGGCGGCCGACGGCATACCACGACGAGTTGGCATTGTCCCGGCCCCACCCACACCAACCAGGATACACACCCCAGTTTGCTGATTGTCGCCAGCAAGAAGCCGGAGCGCTATGGCCAGCATATCATTATGTGCTATAGCCCTGGCTGTCCATTTCACGCCGCCGGAGGGGAAGTCTGGGATGCCTTCAATGTGGAGATGCGTCTAACCGGTCGTACCTACATGGAACAGATCGCCCACGCCCGCCAGGTGCTTGGACTGCCCGAATCCCGGAGACCCGCCCAGCAGGCCCCGTACCGGACGCGCCTGATCAAACGATCAGGCCCATCACGCGACACACCATCAGCACCCCCGCTGCTCGGCCAGGAGGCTTGTAAGGGGGGGGGG
>MWWD01000014.1_pt1 | contig 12525 bp, 13 predicted proteins | sample 1047211 | NCBI WGS metagenome assembly MWWD01 (sample SAMN06349974, study PRJNA376086) | soil metagenome | isolation source: MS2-2 sample Antarctic (ecotone) soil | place: Antarctica | collected 2015-01-13 | reverse complement strand
AGGAGGTGGAGCGCATCGAGCGCGAGACCGCCCCGTGAACCATCTTCCCTCCAAACAGCCACCGGCCTAGGCTGAGCTAGGCCTCCAGAAGCTTCACCACGGGCCGGGGTCCTTCGGGGCTCCGGCCTTCGTCGTGCGGGTAGGAGATCCTGCTCTACCCCTCAACCCGTGCTGGACTCTTCACGCCGGCGGGAAGGCTCAACCCACGGTAGAGGCCTTTATGCACCTCCCCGCATCATTATGCCGGCGCCGACCTCTGCCCCAGCGCGTCGCCGCGTAATACCGCGCGGAGACGGCCCCCAACTTCCGAGAACCACAATAAGGCGAAGTTCAGCGCCACACCCTCCGCCACCAGGGGCGTCTCTCCGGCCCCGCCGGGCGGTCGGGTATGTCACCCCTCTGCGGCGCTTCCGAGGCCGTCAGATCGGATTCTCGCTTCTCCGGCGAAGCCGGGGCTTCGATGGCGGGGATGCGCTCCAGGGCGGCGGCCAGCAGATGGTCCTTACGCCGCGCCGCCTCACGCCACGCTTCGACCTCGCTCTTTAGATGCGCTATCAGTTCGTCGCGGTCGCGGTGATCGGTTGGGTCTGTTCGTTCGGTTGTGTGTTCGGTTGGTCGGTCGGGACCTAACAGAACGAACACCCGACCATCCCGGCGCTCTGATCGCAGCGTATCGCGCTTTATGCGCATCCTCACGGCTTCGGGCGTGATGCCTAGCAGCCCGGCGGCCTCGGAGACTGTTACCCGGCGTGCGGTCGGTTCTGGTCGGTCTGTACGGTCGGCTTCCACGCCCACATGGTCAGGTACCGGAAACCCCCGCGCAACCTCTTAGACGGCATCCTGGCGCGTCTGGCGTAGCCTCTCCAGCTCCTCCTCCACCCGTTGCCGCTTCTTTCGCTCGCGTCCCAGCCTCTCCTCGACAAGCCGGTCCACGTCCTCGCGGCTGAACACGGGCGCGTCCTCGCCTTCGTAAGCGCCCAGACGGCTGGCGAGGTCCTGCAGCTCGCCAGCCAGCCGCTGGGCGTGTTCGGCGGGGGTCTGCACTACCTCTTCGTGGCCTTCGTCGGCTTCGCGGCCTTTAGCGCCTCGATCTCTTGCTGTTGGGCGGCGACCACGCGGACAAGCTCGGAGAGGAGTATCTTCGTGCCGTGTTCGGCGCGGACGACATGGTCTACGCGGGCGGATTCGACCAGTGTGGCCGACGATCCGAGCAGGTACGTGTTGTTGTAGCGCTCGGAAAAAGGAACGTGGGCGTCCGGCACGGCATCGAGCAGCCCCTGCATGAGGGACATAGCCTCCTCCATCTCAATGGCGACCGGGTTATCGAATGCACGCGGGTCAGCCATTAGACGCGGCTCCAGGTCGCGCCGCGCTGGGCGAGCCGTGCCGTTTCGTCGGCGGTCCTGGCGGCAAGGGATGCCTCCTCGTTCACGCGCTGCCTGTAGGCGTCATGGGCGTCGGCGCGGGTGCCCCCGGCGACAACGAACGATTTCGTGAACCTCTCCTTGTCCAGCTGCTCTTGCCGCTGGGCTGCCGCGACGGCCTCGTCCTGGCGGTACGCTTGCTGGGCGGCCAGGTAGGCTGCACTGTCCTCCTCGATCTCGCGGTTGCTCCAGGCGTTCGGGTTGCGTGAATCCTTCATCGTGCGTCCTCCTCGTCTAGCTTGGCTATCTCGGCCTTCGTCTCCAGTATCCAATGGTCCAGGTGCTCCCAATGGGTCGGGGGGGATCTCTCCCGCTCGCCCAGCAGGTAGGGCAGGAAATTGCGCGTGGCCTCCCGACCAGCCTCCTCCTCCTCGGGCGTGATGACCGCGTTGGCGGGGTCCGGCGGTCGACCGTCCAGTTCGCGCCGCTCGGCGTCCATCTCCTTTATAACGAGGGTCACGATTGGAGGCGTCTCCCAGGCTGGCGGTGCCCGCCTCTCCTCCAATCTGGCCAGCCTATCGTTCACCGATGCCATGCTCGATAACCTCCTCCTGTGTTGCCTTCCGGTTGCAGCTCCTCCAGGGCGGCGAGCCGTTCTTCGATCTCGTCCTGCTCCCGGATACGCCTCTCTAGCTCGATGAAGCGGGCCAGCGTCCCAAGCCCCATGAAGCACGCCGTCGCCACGTCCCGCTCCACCTCGCCCTTTAGGAGCTGGGCGACGAGGCCCTTGATCCACCGCTTGGCCTCCGCCGTCTCGGACAGCCCCGACGAGCGCCCGTTGCCCCCGGTCTTGCCCCCACGGCTGGCGCGTTGCTTCCTCGCCTCGACCTTCGAGGGCGCGTGATTCCAGCAGTAGGTACCCTCGGTAGCTACCGACTTGCAGCGCCCTCCGGCCCGTGTGATCGCCGCGCAACGCACCTTAGCTACCGCCCCCTACCCCCTCTAACCGATCGGCGGCTCGTTCGTGGTGGGCTATCAGATCGTCCAGGGTTGCCCTGTGCCGGCCCGCCTGCTCGCGGTGCCACTCCGCCCACGCCTGCCGCGTCCTGGCGCTCCTGATGGCGTCCTGCGCCCGCTGGCGGTCGATGGTGGGCGGCTCGTCCCGGACCTGCCTGGCACGCGTGCTGATGAGAGTTGCCAGGCCGGCGGCTCTGAAGTTCGCCTGCGTCACCGCTTTGTCCCTCGCTGCCTGCTCTTCCGCTCCGACACTGAAGGCGTGCTCCGTGGCGGGTCGACCCCTGGCCCGCCCACCCTGGCGGGCGATCCGTACCCGGTCCTGGGCGCGGTCCGGGCTGTGGCCGTGGCACCACGGCCCGCCAGGCAAAGCGCCGTTCTTGCACCCCGCCCCGCTGCGGGTGGTGGCCTGGCACCGGTCCGTTGCCGTCTGTTGTGTCAGCACTACTCTCCTTTCGGCGCGGTGAAGTCGAGTACCACGGAGCCGTCCGGCATCTCGCGCACCCGCATCGGGTTGCCCGTAGCCCGCTCCATCTCTTCTATCTCCGGCCTCATGTCTCCGAGCGTGCCCGGCTTACCCCTGGTCGGATGGCGGCGCTCTTTGCGCTCTCGCTTCTTCTTCGTCATGCCGCTCCTCTCATAATCAGTTCGCTACCGCCATCGGGGTATCAAAGCAACCACCAGCGCACCCGAAGCCCGGGGCCTCGTCGGGACACCGCGCGGAGTGGTAGTGGTGCGCGGCGAAGACCTTGCCGGCCTCCAGGCGCGTGTCAGTCTCTTCGGCGCAGCGGATCTGGCAGCCGAGACGGACGTGGTAGGAGAATTCCACGCCCGTCTCGAGGTCCTCTACGCCGATGTGCGGATGGTGCGGCTTTATGCGACCCGCACACGCGGCGCACCGGATGACCCTGGGCCGGCTCATACCGGCACCTCGCACGACAGGCACGTGCAGCCGTCATCGTGCCGCTCATCCCCGGCAACCGTGGTAACCCCGGTAACCGAAGCGTCGTTTTCGGCATAGGTATCAGGGAAAGTAGGGTTACCGCCAGAATCGACGCCCGGTAACCCGGTAACCCGACCTTCGCCGCTCGCACGGTTACCACGGTTACCAGAGATACCAGGGTTACCACGGTTACCACGGTTACCGGGGGTGGGGGGGTTAGTAGGGTTGGCGGGTGAGTACCTGCCTTTGTCGTCTTTGACGAGCTGGCCGTCTCCGAGCATGGTCCACATAAGTTTCTTGATGCTGCTGTAGCTCGAGCCCGGCATCACCTCCGACACCTCTTTAGGCGTCATGGGTGCCGGGGAGCGGTTCAGGGTTAGCAGGATATCGGCCCGCTCTTGGGACAGGTGCACCTCTTCGGCGTCGCCCTCTATCGTCCAGGTGGCGGTGTTGTGGTTCCAGTGCAGCGCGTACTCTGTGGGCTCCTCTATGTCGCGCCCGTCAACGAAGAGCGTCGGGCCCTTGCTACCTGGCGTGCGGCGAAGGATGAGAAAACCGTCCACCCCGGCGGTCAGGCCGGTAGAAGACGAGATCTCGTCCATCGGGTCGGCAGCGCCCATCTTGCGGAGGTGGTGGATCACGACGATGGCAACCCCGTGCTTGGCCGCGAGTGGCAACAGCTTCTCAAGAGCTGAGTAATCTTCGGTGTAGATGTTGGACCCACGCAAAGGCTGGCGTATCTTCGCCAGGGTGTCTATCACCACGAGCCGGGCTTCGGGGTGCTCCGTGAGCCATTCGTCCAGGAGTTCCGCGCCGCCCTCGTCCAGGCGCGGCCACTCGGTATGGAGGTGCATCCTCTCGGAAGGGGGCGCTCCGCCCAGGACCTTCTTCAACCTCTTCTGCAGGCGCTTGTGGTTGTCCTCGAGCGCCAGATAGAGCGTGTCGCCCTGCTCCACACGCCTCGTACCGAAGGCGACCCCGCCGGCGGCGACCGCCTCGCACATGCCGAGGGCCATCCACGACTTGCCCTTCTTCGGCTTGCCGACGAGCAGGGATAGCCCCTCGGGCAGCACGCCCGGGACCACCCACCGCGTCGGCTCGAAGGTTAGCCCCATGAGCTCGGCTGCCGTCAACGGCTGCGTCCGGTTAGTGGGGTTAGGTCCGTCGCCGTTGGCCCGCACCCGGTCCTCAACGTCTCGGGGCATCCTCCGGCCCGTCATCCGCCCCTCCTACGGTCCTCGACCATCCTGGCCGCCAGCGGCAACACATCACGCCACATATCGGCGGCCATCCCCGCCCGTTCGTTTGGATCCTCTATGGCGGAGATCATCGGCTCAAAGACGAACCGGAACAGGCGGCGCATTAAGACCTCCGTGCGCACCTCCGCCACCTTGTCTCGCATCGGCCTCTGGCGCTGCTGGCGTGCAAACCACGCGGGCGGCCTCTCCGGTATCGGGTGCCCGAACGTCATCAGCACCTCTGCCGCTGCCTCGTCGGCGCGGTCGAGGTCCCACGCGAACCGGGCGAGATCCACCACGTCTCCGCCCCGCTGGCAGCCGTAGCACCACCATCCACGGTCGCCGGGGTAGACGACGAAGCTCGGGGTCTTCTCGTCGTGGCCGGGCAACGGGCAGAGCGCCGTCCACCGCTCGCCGCCTATCCGCCGCAACTGTCCCGGACCGCACAGCCTGTCGGCCAGGTCGACGGTCGGCACCGCCGCCTTCGCCTCCTCGATCACCGTGCGCCTACCGACGCGCGTTTCCTTGGTGTATGATTCCACTAGATCACCTCCGTGATCGGTTAGGCCCCACTCCCGCTCCCACACGGCACGGGGCTGTCTAAAAACGTCCTCCCGCATGGTCTAAACAGGCACTCCGAGACGACGCAGTATCTGCCCGAAGGCCTCGTCGAGCGGGAGGTCCCGCGTGTCCAGCCGCTCGACGCTTGCCGCGTCACGCTTCGTGTCGAGGGCGATGGTCGTCTCGGCGTCGTCGACTACCGTGACGAGCCAACGCTTCTTCGCCTCGTCGTGGTCTTCTTTGGCTTGCTCGAGGTCTTCCGCCGATGCGTCCGACTGTTGCAGGCCCTTGAGGGTGCGCCCAGCGGCGTTGTATCCGCGAAACAGGGCTTCACGAAACTCCACGTCGTCTATCTCTCCCGCGATTGCCGCCCGGCGTCGCTCATCGAACTCATCCGGCGGCATCTGCATGAGCGCTTCGGCGAAAGGGACGCCACGGCGTTCCTCCAAAAACGCGTCGATCTCGCTCAAGCGGAAGCGGTATGCGTGTCCCGGCTTGTAAACGGGGAGCCGCCCGTCGTGTATCCAGCGGTGAATCGTGCGCTCACTCACCCCCAGCATCCGGGCCGTCTCCGACAACGACAAAAACGCTTCGTCTTTCCTGTCCGTCGCGATCACCTCCATGACATCCATTGACACTACAGCACGACGTCATTATAATAGAGTTTGTTGAAGGATGCAAAAAGCCCCGGCGCGATGACCGACAAGTAATCGCCCGGGGCCCGACCCAAGGAGGCAATTCCTTGAGTACAGGTAAGGGTAACGCGAAGACGGAAGGCCGGTCTGTACCGACACACGAGAAGATACGGCGTCTGGAGGAGCGCCACGACCACGAACTGATGGATTACGAGGAGCGGTGCGAGCTCTGGAGCCGGATCGCGGCGGCCAGGAGGGAGATCGCGCGGGAGAAGGCGTAGAGGATCACGGGCCGGGTATCCTTTAGGGTGCCTGGCCCCTGTCTTTGCCGGGCGGGGAGGTTAGGGTGGAAGACAAGGATCGAAAAATCGTTACCGTGGTGGAGGTGGCCGAGTATCTAGGCATCAGCCGCACGACGGTCCAAGAGATGGTGGACCGCGGGGTACTCAAGGCTGACAAGTTCGCCGGCGCGGTCCATATCCCCCGAGAGGAGGTGGAGCGCATCGAGCGCGAGACCGCCCCGTGAACCATCTTCCCTCCAAACAGCCACCGGCCTAGGCTGAGCTAGGCCTCCAGAAGCTTCACCACGGGCCGGGGTCCTTCGGGGCTCCGGCCTTCGTCGTGCGGGTAGGAGATCCTGCTCTACCCCTCAACCCGTGCTGGACTCTTCACGCCGGCGGGAAGGCTCAACCCACGGTAGAGGCCTTTATGCACCTCCCCGCATCATTATGCCGGCGCCGACCTCTGCCCCAGCGCGTCGCCGCGTAATACCGCGCGGAGACGGCCCCCAACTTCCGAGAACCACAATAAGGCGAAGTTCAGCGCCACACCCTCCGCCACCAGGGGCGTCTCTCCGGCCCCGCCGGGCGGTCGGGTATGTCACCCCTCTGCGGCGCTTCCGAGGCCGTCAGATCGGATTCTCGCTTCTCCGGCGAAGCCGGGGCTTCGATGGCGGGGATGCGCTCCAGGGCGGCGGCCAGCAGATGGTCCTTACGCCGCGCCGCCTCACGCCACGCTTCGACCTCGCTCTTTAGATGCGCTATCAGTTCGTCGCGGTCGCGGTGATCGGTTGGGTCTGTTCGTTCGGTTGTGTGTTCGGTTGGTCGGTCGGGACCTAACAGAACGAACACCCGACCATCCCGGCGCTCTGATCGCAGCGTATCGCGCTTTATGCGCATCCTCACGGCTTCGGGCGTGATGCCTAGCAGCCCGGCGGCCTCGGAGACTGTTACCCGGCGTGCGGTCGGTTCTGGTCGGTCTGTACGGTCGGCTTCCACGCCCACATGGTCAGGTACCGGAAACCCCCGCGCAACCTCTTAGACGGCATCCTGGCGCGTCTGGCGTAGCCTCTCCAGCTCCTCCTCCACCCGTTGCCGCTTCTTTCGCTCGCGTCCCAGCCTCTCCTCGACAAGCCGGTCCACGTCCTCGCGGCTGAACACGGGCGCGTCCTCGCCTTCGTAAGCGCCCAGACGGCTGGCGAGGTCCTGCAGCTCGCCAGCCAGCCGCTGGGCGTGTTCGGCGGGGGTCTGCACTACCTCTTCGTGGCCTTCGTCGGCTTCGCGGCCTTTAGCGCCTCGATCTCTTGCTGTTGGGCGGCGACCACGCGGACAAGCTCGGAGAGGAGTATCTTCGTGCCGTGTTCGGCGCGGACGACATGGTCTACGCGGGCGGATTCGACCAGTGTGGCCGACGATCCGAGCAGGTACGTGTTGTTGTAGCGCTCGGAAAAAGGAACGTGGGCGTCCGGCACGGCATCGAGCAGCCCCTGCATGAGGGACATAGCCTCCTCCATCTCAATGGCGACCGGGTTATCGAATGCACGCGGGTCAGCCATTAGACGCGGCTCCAGGTCGCGCCGCGCTGGGCGAGCCGTGCCGTTTCGTCGGCGGTCCTGGCGGCAAGGGATGCCTCCTCGTTCACGCGCTGCCTGTAGGCGTCATGGGCGTCGGCGCGGGTGCCCCCGGCGACAACGAACGATTTCGTGAACCTCTCCTTGTCCAGCTGCTCTTGCCGCTGGGCTGCCGCGACGGCCTCGTCCTGGCGGTACGCTTGCTGGGCGGCCAGGTAGGCTGCACTGTCCTCCTCGATCTCGCGGTTGCTCCAGGCGTTCGGGTTGCGTGAATCCTTCATCGTGCGTCCTCCTCGTCTAGCTTGGCTATCTCGGCCTTCGTCTCCAGTATCCAATGGTCCAGGTGCTCCCAATGGGTCGGGGGGGATCTCTCCCGCTCGCCCAGCAGGTAGGGCAGGAAATTGCGCGTGGCCTCCCGACCAGCCTCCTCCTCCTCGGGCGTGATGACCGCGTTGGCGGGGTCCGGCGGTCGACCGTCCAGTTCGCGCCGCTCGGCGTCCATCTCCTTTATAACGAGGGTCACGATTGGAGGCGTCTCCCAGGCTGGCGGTGCCCGCCTCTCCTCCAATCTGGCCAGCCTATCGTTCACCGATGCCATGCTCGATAACCTCCTCCTGTGTTGCCTTCCGGTTGCAGCTCCTCCAGGGCGGCGAGCCGTTCTTCGATCTCGTCCTGCTCCCGGATACGCCTCTCTAGCTCGATGAAGCGGGCCAGCGTCCCAAGCCCCATGAAGCACGCCGTCGCCACGTCCCGCTCCACCTCGCCCTTTAGGAGCTGGGCGACGAGGCCCTTGATCCACCGCTTGGCCTCCGCCGTCTCGGACAGCCCCGACGAGCGCCCGTTGCCCCCGGTCTTGCCCCCACGGCTGGCGCGTTGCTTCCTCGCCTCGACCTTCGAGGGCGCGTGATTCCAGCAGTAGGTACCCTCGGTAGCTACCGACTTGCAGCGCCCTCCGGCCCGTGTGATCGCCGCGCAACGCACCTTAGCTACCGCCCCCTACCCCCTCTAACCGATCGGCGGCTCGTTCGTGGTGGGCTATCAGATCGTCCAGGGTTGCCCTGTGCCGGCCCGCCTGCTCGCGGTGCCACTCCGCCCACGCCTGCCGCGTCCTGGCGCTCCTGATGGCGTCCTGCGCCCGCTGGCGGTCGATGGTGGGCGGCTCGTCCCGGACCTGCCTGGCACGCGTGCTGATGAGAGTTGCCAGGCCGGCGGCTCTGAAGTTCGCCTGCGTCACCGCTTTGTCCCTCGCTGCCTGCTCTTCCGCTCCGACACTGAAGGCGTGCTCCGTGGCGGGTCGACCCCTGGCCCGCCCACCCTGGCGGGCGATCCGTACCCGGTCCTGGGCGCGGTCCGGGCTGTGGCCGTGGCACCACGGCCCGCCAGGCAAAGCGCCGTTCTTGCACCCCGCCCCGCTGCGGGTGGTGGCCTGGCACCGGTCCGTTGCCGTCTGTTGTGTCAGCACTACTCTCCTTTCGGCGCGGTGAAGTCGAGTACCACGGAGCCGTCCGGCATCTCGCGCACCCGCATCGGGTTGCCCGTAGCCCGCTCCATCTCTTCTATCTCCGGCCTCATGTCTCCGAGCGTGCCCGGCTTACCCCTGGTCGGATGGCGGCGCTCTTTGCGCTCTCGCTTCTTCTTCGTCATGCCGCTCCTCTCATAATCAGTTCGCTACCGCCATCGGGGTATCAAAGCAACCACCAGCGCACCCGAAGCCCGGGGCCTCGTCGGGACACCGCGCGGAGTGGTAGTGGTGCGCGGCGAAGACCTTGCCGGCCTCCAGGCGCGTGTCAGTCTCTTCGGCGCAGCGGATCTGGCAGCCGAGACGGACGTGGTAGGAGAATTCCACGCCCGTCTCGAGGTCCTCTACGCCGATGTGCGGATGGTGCGGCTTTATGCGACCCGCACACGCGGCGCACCGGATGACCCTGGGCCGGCTCATACCGGCACCTCGCACGACAGGCACGTGCAGCCGTCATCGTGCCGCTCATCCCCGGCAACCGTGGTAACCCCGGTAACCGAAGCGTCGTTTTCGGCATAGGTATCAGGGAAAGTAGGGTTACCGCCAGAATCGACGCCCGGTAACCCGGTAACCCGACCTTCGCCGCTCGCACGGTTACCACGGTTACCAGAGATACCAGGGTTACCACGGTTACCACGGTTACCGGGGGTGGGGGGGTTAGTAGGGTTGGCGGGTGAGTACCTGCCTTTGTCGTCTTTGACGAGCTGGCCGTCTCCGAGCATGGTCCACATAAGTTTCTTGATGCTGCTGTAGCTCGAGCCCGGCATCACCTCCGACACCTCTTTAGGCGTCATGGGTGCCGGGGAGCGGTTCAGGGTTAGCAGGATATCGGCCCGCTCTTGGGACAGGTGCACCTCTTCGGCGTCGCCCTCTATCGTCCAGGTGGCGGTGTTGTGGTTCCAGTGCAGCGCGTACTCTGTGGGCTCCTCTATGTCGCGCCCGTCAACGAAGAGCGTCGGGCCCTTGCTACCTGGCGTGCGGCGAAGGATGAGAAAACCGTCCACCCCGGCGGTCAGGCCGGTAGAAGACGAGATCTCGTCCATCGGGTCGGCAGCGCCCATCTTGCGGAGGTGGTGGATCACGACGATGGCAACCCCGTGCTTGGCCGCGAGTGGCAACAGCTTCTCAAGAGCTGAGTAATCTTCGGTGTAGATGTTGGACCCACGCAAAGGCTGGCGTATCTTCGCCAGGGTGTCTATCACCACGAGCCGGGCTTCGGGGTGCTCCGTGAGCCATTCGTCCAGGAGTTCCGCGCCGCCCTCGTCCAGGCGCGGCCACTCGGTATGGAGGTGCATCCTCTCGGAAGGGGGCGCTCCGCCCAGGACCTTCTTCAACCTCTTCTGCAGGCGCTTGTGGTTGTCCTCGAGCGCCAGATAGAGCGTGTCGCCCTGCTCCACACGCCTCGTACCGAAGGCGACCCCGCCGGCGGCGACCGCCTCGCACATGCCGAGGGCCATCCACGACTTGCCCTTCTTCGGCTTGCCGACGAGCAGGGATAGCCCCTCGGGCAGCACGCCCGGGACCACCCACCGCGTCGGCTCGAAGGTTAGCCCCATGAGCTCGGCTGCCGTCAACGGCTGCGTCCGGTTAGTGGGGTTAGGTCCGTCGCCGTTGGCCCGCACCCGGTCCTCAACGTCTCGGGGCATCCTCCGGCCCGTCATCCGCCCCTCCTACGGTCCTCGACCATCCTGGCCGCCAGCGGCAACACATCACGCCACATATCGGCGGCCATCCCCGCCCGTTCGTTTGGATCCTCTATGGCGGAGATCATCGGCTCAAAGACGAACCGGAACAGGCGGCGCATTAAGACCTCCGTGCGCACCTCCGCCACCTTGTCTCGCATCGGCCTCTGGCGCTGCTGGCGTGCAAACCACGCGGGCGGCCTCTCCGGTATCGGGTGCCCGAACGTCATCAGCACCTCTGCCGCTGCCTCGTCGGCGCGGTCGAGGTCCCACGCGAACCGGGCGAGATCCACCACGTCTCCGCCCCGCTGGCAGCCGTAGCACCACCATCCACGGTCGCCGGGGTAGACGACGAAGCTCGGGGTCTTCTCGTCGTGGCCGGGCAACGGGCAGAGCGCCGTCCACCGCTCGCCGCCTATCCGCCGCAACTGTCCCGGACCGCACAGCCTGTCGGCCAGGTCGACGGTCGGCACCGCCGCCTTCGCCTCCTCGATCACCGTGCGCCTACCGACGCGCGTTTCCTTGGTGTATGATTCCACTAGATCACCTCCGTGATCGGTTAGGCCCCACTCCCGCTCCCACACGGCACGGGGCTGTCTAAAAACGTCCTCCCGCATGGTCTAAACAGGCACTCCGAGACGACGCAGTATCTGCCCGAAGGCCTCGTCGAGCGGGAGGTCCCGCGTGTCCAGCCGCTCGACGCTTGCCGCGTCACGCTTCGTGTCGAGGGCGATGGTCGTCTCGGCGTCGTCGACTACCGTGACGAGCCAACGCTTCTTCGCCTCGTCGTGGTCTTCTTTGGCTTGCTCGAGGTCTTCCGCCGATGCGTCCGACTGTTGCAGGCCCTTGAGGGTGCGCCCAGCGGCGTTGTATCCGCGAAACAGGGCTTCACGAAACTCCACGTCGTCTATCTCTCCCGCGATTGCCGCCCGGCGTCGCTCATCGAACTCATCCGGCGGCATCTGCATGAGCGCTTCGGCGAAAGGGACGCCACGGCGTTCCTCCAAAAACGCGTCGATCTCGCTCAAGCGGAAGCGGTATGCGTGTCCCGGCTTGTAAACGGGGAGCCGCCCGTCGTGTATCCAGCGGTGAATCGTGCGCTCACTCACCCCCAGCATCCGGGCCGTCTCCGACAACGACAAAAACGCTTCGTCTTTCCTGTCCGTCGCGATCACCTCCATGACATCCATTGACACTACAGCACGACGTCATTATAATAGAGTTTGTTGAAGGATGCAAAAAGCCCCGGCGCGATGACCGACAAGTAATCGCCCGGGGCCCGACCCAAGGAGGCAATTCCTTGAGTACAGGTAAGGGTAACGCGAAGACGGAAGGCCGGTCTGTACCGACACACGAGAAGATACGGCGTCTGGAGGAGCGCCACGACCACGAACTGATGGATTACGAGGAGCGGTGCGAGCTCTGGAGCCGGATCGCGGCGGCCAGGAGGGAGATCGCGCGGGAGAAGGCGTAGAGGATCACGGGCCGGGTATCCTTTAGGGTGCCTGGCCCCTGTCTTTGCCGGGCGGGGAGGTTAGGGTGGAAGACAAGGATCGAAAAATCGTTACCGTGGTGGAGGTGGCCGAGTATCTAGGCATCAGCCGCACGACGGTCCAAGAGATGGTGGACCGCGGGGTACTCAAGGCTGACAAGTTCGCCGGCGCGGTCCATATCCCCCGAGAGGAGGTGGAGCGCATCGAGCGCGAGACCGCCCCGTGAA
>MWWD01000013.1_pt1 | contig 12545 bp, 20 predicted proteins | sample 1047211 | NCBI WGS metagenome assembly MWWD01 (sample SAMN06349974, study PRJNA376086) | soil metagenome | isolation source: MS2-2 sample Antarctic (ecotone) soil | place: Antarctica | collected 2015-01-13 | reverse complement strand
TTGTTGTTGAGGAAGTTCTGCAGGGCGTCCACGTCCACGTTGTTGAGCACCCTATTGTTGTTTACCGAGTCCTCGACGTTGACCACCCGTACGTCAGTGATATTCACGTTGGGGTTGTTGAGAATCGACACCAGATTGTTGCCCGTAATTACCTGTACGGGACGCTCGATCTGGGCCATCGCCGGGGCCGCGACGCTTAGCATCATCACCCCAGCGGTCACGCCGGCAGCTAGCTTTGCTTTCGTTCCGCTCTTCTTGTTTCCTCCTAGGAGGCTGCTTGCACATCAGTACCTTTGATTACCCAGGGGTCCAAATCGTTACACCCAGGCCCGGACAGGCCTCGCCCGCCAGGAGGCGCGGTGCGGTCCAGTGGGTATTATCGGTTGTTGGCGAACCCGGAGCCCGGCAAGGAAAGGACCAAAAGACCGGGCGCAGCAAGCATGTTACAAGGGTCGGTTGCAGGGGTGGTCCCCCAGTGCGTAGGGTTGCAAGGATGTACTGGTCCACTCGTCCGTCCTGGGAGACGCCGTGTTGCAGGGGTGGTCCCCCGGTGCGTAGGGTTGCAAGACTGACGAGAGTGACGACTTGTGGCGAAATATACTGTTGCGGAGGTGGTTGCCCGTCGCTACGGGTTTCAAGTGCGCATTTTGAGCACTTGATTTATCCTCACAACGGACCTCGACGGCCGGGCCACGTTGCTAAACTAGCGAAAGTAGCGGTTTCCGAGCCACGCCACGGTCCCCTACGGCGGTCGGCCGATCTGGCACTCTGACACTGAACGGCGTGCCGAGTGTACAGTGGGGGCATGCCCGACGAAGACGCCGGGCTAAAGGAGACGATCAAACATCTCGGGGAAGCCTCCCGACGCATCCAAGCGTCCCGGCGCCTCATACAACAGCAAGCGTTAGTGGGAGACTCGAACTACCTGCGGCTGGTGGCGCACCTGTCGCAGGCGCTGGACATGACGGAAGTGGCCCGGAGGGAGGCCCGCCGCCGACGCGATGCTGGCTAGCCGCAAACTTCGCCTGTTCATCATTTAATCTCACCCGCCGAAGATCCTACGCCACCAGGAACGCCCTACGCCCTTCCGAGCTTCTCCGCCCTCGGAGGGTGCGGAACCACGATCCGAGGACGAGACGACCTCCAGCTGCTTCGCGGGCCACGCCAAGCCGATGGCGCGGCGGCCCTCTCGGATGGCGTCCCGGTACTCCCCCTCTTCGGCCACCCGCACCACCACCACGCCCCCAGCGTCGGTGTACGGATAGGAGACGGCCCTGAACCTTCCCCGCCACCGGCCATGCCCCGCGTGCAGCCGTACCCTCTGGCCGGGGTCCGGTACCAGCGGCGGCTTCTTACGCAAGAACGTCAGTCGCATTTTCTGTATCAAGGCTCACCCGCCAACGCGATTATTCACCGGCGCCCGAAAAGCCGCCGGACGAACAGGCGTAGCCTCGTGGCCGGATCCCCCCTCCCCTCTTCGGCCCGTTGCTCCCTGCCCTCTTTGGCCTGCTCTCTCGTGTTCTCCGGCGAGATCGCCGGTCGGCCGGGGACCTCCTCGCGGTCGTGATCGGGATTCTCTCCCATCAGCCCTCCTTTTTATCCTCCGAACATCCTACGCCACCACGAGCGGCGCTGTACGGGCTCCTGGACGCCTCCGGTAGCCGGGCGTGTCTCTACACCACCCGCCGAGGCCTCCGGTGCCGGTGTGGACGATTCAATCCTCCGCCTGGAAGCCGTCGAGTAGGCCCCGTCCGTAGTCTTGCGCGTGCTTGCCTATCCACACCACGAGGGCGGGCTTCCCCGTCTCGCTTGCCACATACCGTAGTGTCGGTATGTCGAGCATATCCGTGCGGGTGTAGCGGCGTACGGCCTCCAGCTCCTCAAGCACGTCTTTTGGGATTCGCACCGGCCCTTGCTCTTTCACCCTCCAAACCACCTACGCCACCACGGCACACCCGTAGGGCGCTGAGTGCCCGTCTCCGCGCCCTCGGTACTCTCCGGGGGCTCTTCTTCGTCCTGGTCTACGGTCGTGGACTCGTCGGACTCCGCAGGCGCGGAGAGCTGGCGCATGGTGACGGCCTGCTGCATGATGATCTCGTCCTTACGGCGGTTCTCGTCTCGGAGGTAGGCTATTTCATCCTCCAGGTGAGATATGAGTGCGGTGCTGTTGGGGTATACCCCCGCGTCCTGTACATCGTCTACCCCTTGTCTACTAGCGTCCAGGTAGACGTACACGCGCCCGTCCGGTTCTTTATCGTGTCGCAGGGTACCGCGAGTAACCCTTTTGCGGACGGCTCCCTCGGAGATGCCGAGACGGCGGGCGGCCTCCTGTATGGACACACGGTCTACCCCGCGTCCGCCCCTCTTCTGTCGCTCCTCGCCCATGCGGTCATGTTAGACCCCTGATCGGCCTCGCGCTGGCCGGCGCAGCAGGAGGTCGTCCGCTAGCGAGAACTGCTCGAAAATGCACCGGGGTACTCGGGTCGGGCAATCAGGGCATCGTAACCGTCTGGAGCACCCGATAGAACACCCCGAGAAGCACGGGCACGTCGCCAACCGCTACGAGAAAACGGCGGTGAGCTACCTGGCGATGTCGGCCCTAGCCGCGATTCGGCAGTGGCTGGACCCGGCCAAACACCCGAGAGGGGGCACGGAGACGCTTCAGGGGGCTAAGCCTCCCCGGGGTAGCAGCTGGCTCTTTAGCGCCTCGCCCAGCCAGGCTTCGTACTCGTCGGGCGACCACCCCTTCTCACTTGTGCCTCGACACTACACCGCCAGATCAAGCGGGAGGTCGGATATATCCTTGAGCCTCCTTCCCGCCACCATAATACGGAGTAGGTTTGCAGTGTCCTCGTACCCAGGATTACCGGCCGCCAGTTCCTCCACCGTCTCCTCAAGCTCTGGGAGGGCGAAGTGGTAGACGCAATCTATATCCCCCGTCCCAAGCGCGAGAGAGGATATGCGTGACGGTGTGGGCTCCGCGGTCACGACGACGATGTGGGGCAGATGTCCCTTCCGGTTACGGACAAAGTTTAGGGCCTCTGACCTTGCGTTTTGGGCGCGGTCACTCCTTATAGTCCACTTGCACGACACGGAGGCGTGGAGCAGAGGCATCCCGCCATTAACCTTGCGTAGGCTGGAGAGCTTTGCGGTGGAGTCATCTACTAAACGGCCTTCACGGTTGAGGAACTCTTCCTCTTCAGGGTCGCGGATTATGACCACATCGGGCTTGATGAGGTAGCCACTTCCAAGAGCCGCGGCTATCTTGCTGTCTTTCCTTGAAAGCTCATCGAGATACTCAAGGTGGGCGTACTGGTCGTATGCAGCGATAGTCAGGCTCCCCGTATTCTCGATCCGCCAGCTCCCAGGCCGGATGAAGTCGAGCCTTTCCCAAACTTCCTCCAGGTACCTCCGGCAGACCTCCTCGAAATGGCGTCCGGACATCTGCCCGGCGAGGGTCGCGCCCCGGACTTCATCTCCGATCCTTGAAGCAATGCCAGCCGCTATCTGCCTGCTAGCAGTGTTGTTGCCGTCGGCATTAGTCCAAGTATCCACCTCACCACTCTTGATCTTCTTTCGGTCTAGGCGAAGTACGTCCCCCAGAAGGGCCGCGTGGTAGCTCTTTCTCGCCTCGGTGAGAAATGCCGACTCGCCGATCATCGAACCTGTCCTGCCCCGGCGGTCCTGGTCGCCCTTGTCTCTATACGGCTCCTGAGAGCGTCGCGTATCTTTTCGCCGACAGCGCGGGCAACAGGGGGCGGGAAGGCATTTCCCACCTGACGGTAGGCGGCAGTCTTGCGCCCCGCGAAAGTCCACTCGTCCGGGAAGCCTTGAAGCCGCTTGACCATCTCAACCGTAAGCTTCGGCGAGCCGTCTTCCGGGAAATCAGGGCCAGGCGGCTCGTTGGCTACTCCCATACCGTCGACTCCGAGTATTGACCAAGCCCTTTTAGCCCGGGTGGGGCCCAGGTCGGGGCCGCCGTGCTTGCGGGAGCCTCCGACTATCGTCGGGGCGATCTTGTCGGCCCGATGCCTCCAGGCTTCCACTCCGGGCCAGCCGCGCGAGCCCATCAGATCGAAGAGGACGTCGCCCACGGTCGGAGGCTCCGCCCAGAGGCTGTGTCCGGTCCGATCCGGGCGAAAGTCATACTCGGGCCAGCTAAATCCTTCCGCGCCGCCTCTGATTGCGACAAAGACTGCTCTCGGCCTGAGCTGCGGCACGCCGAAGTCCGAGGCGTTGTATAGACGCCAGCCAGCGCAGTCGTATCCGAGGTCGTTCATCTCCCCTGCAAACTCCATGCGGTAAGAGTCGAAGCGCGGGTCGAGTATCCCCCGGACATTCTCGATCATTACCGCGCCCGGCTCTATCTTCGAGGCAAGCCTCAAAATCTCCGGGAACAGGTCGCGTTCATCATCGGCTCCGAGTTGCTTACCGGCCACGGAGAAAGGTGGACAGGGAACTCCACCGGCGAGCAGGCTGATGTCCTGTTCGAGATACGGCGCGCCATCGAACTCTTTCAAGTCCCTCTCTATAACGTTCCATAGCGGACGATTCAGACGGAGTGTAGAACACGAGGGGCCGTCGATCTCGACGAGAGCTGCGTGCTCAAAACCTGCTTGTTCCAGTCCCAGCGCCTGACCACCTCCACCAGCGCATATCTCTACTGAGTTCAGCGGCTGGCTGTTCTTGCGTTCCATGAGAGCAGTTTACCGTCAGTAGATCGCTTCTGGACTAAACTCTTGCCCACAGTTCCCACAGAACCTATCCGCCACGGCGTTGCCCTCCCCAAGTAGCTACCCCACTCACATGGTACACGTCCCGACTCACCCCGACCCTCCTCCGATAGACTAGCAGCGCCGGATAATACCGACCAGACGAGAGCGCCGGGTGAATGATGCTCCACACCGGCGCATAAGTATTACGTGATTTTCCGGGAATAACCGCTCTCGGAATGGGGGTGAGAATATCCCCGATTCGTCAACCTCGGCGCTACCTTAGCAAGCCTCCCGACAAGGTTTTTGGCTCGGGACCGCGGGTTGACCGGGGTTGCCCGGAGTTGACAGGTTCCGGAGCTCGTGGACCTAGTCAAACCTGAGTCACCCCTGGGGTGGGGGTCCCGCCACCAGGCCCGCATAAGCGTGCAGCGCCACACGCCTTCACCGCGAACACCGCGTGAAGCGGCCTCGTGGAAACACGTTTTTTCGGTTTTTCTGGATCTTCCGGTTGTTCACGCCGCCACCGTTCGGTCGGGTGTTTCGTCGGGGTCCCAGCCCGACCGCACGGCGTCGCCCACAACCTCGCCGGTCTCCGCGTCCACCAAATCTCCGGCGTCCTCGATTACCACGCGCCCCGGCTGGCAGGCTTCCTCGGCGGCTGCCTTCTTCGCGGCCAGGGTGAGCTTCCAAAGCTCGCGCTGCCGTCGGTGGCGCTCGATGTCCCATTCTTCGCGCTTCTCTTGTGAGGCGACCGACCCGCTTTCCGTGACGAAGTGAACGTAACGACCGGCCTCCGGGTCCCACTGCCGAGCGCTCCGAAGCTGGATCGTAGAAAACGCGGTGAGTTTCACGTCTTGCTGAGCCTCCGCATACCTATCCGAGATCGTCCAGCGCCCGCCGTCCTCCGCTATTAACCCAAGGTCCTCCAGCGGTCGAAGGTGCCGGGCTTCGAGATCCCGCGACCGCGACCAACCCATGAAAGACGCGAGATCCTCGCGTGTCGATCCGGGCCGCGACTCCACCCAACACAGCGTGTCTTCCCTGCTATATCCGACCGGCCCACGATGGCGGTAATGCGCGGTTTTCAGCGTAGCGGAGGAGGGGCGCGACGAGGTCGGTACACCCCTAACGATCCACATGCTAGGTATACAATCGGTGGGGTGTACCGGAGTCGTCGCGGGGGTGTCGATCACGACGAGGGCGGCGCTCGCGATTCCGGTGGCCGTCTTCCGCCCGAGGTCGGTACGGTCGATGCGGACAAGACCCTTCGCAACCATCCGGTTCCGCACCTCCACGACCGTCGATAGGGAACAACTCAGCATCTCGGCTATCTGCCGGAGCGACATGCTGATGCGGAGACCGTCCTCGACCACGGTGCCGACGCGGCTTCCCGCTTCGAGCAGCACCCGCACGAGGCGGACTTCGTTCTTGCCTCCGAGACCGCGACGCTCCAGCCGAAACCAGGCTTCACTCAAGCGGTCCAACATCGCGGTCAACTCCGGCGGGCGTCCCGAGGTGCACGGTTCCCGCAAGCCTGCCCAATCCGCCATGCTCGTAACCTCGGCCATCGGGAGCGGCGGATCACAACGGGCCTCGTTTATCGAGGTCAGGTCTCGGTGAAGATCTTCGGAGGTCCTGGTGCCGTCCTGCAACCTACCCGCCATCGAGAGCATCGCGTCGTGCCTGCCGCCTTCCAAGATCGGCGGGCCGCTGAGATCGAGCGTCGTCTGAGCGCCGTCATTACGTAGTGGCCGGGGCGTCGGGTTCTTCGGCTCCTTAGCGAGTTCCGCGATCCACTCGGGCAACGGGGCGGGCGGAGCGGAGTCCTCGATCACGTACCCCGGAGAAGGCGCTACCAGGATGTAGGTCCCGTCGCCTTTTACCTCGATCCCCGGCCCGAGCTTCCCCTTGCTGCTTGGGATCGGGTCCGAATAGGTGCACAGGAGATGCGTCCCGCCGCTGGGCGTCCGCACCGTGCGGGTCCTGGGTAGCGTCTCGCCCCGATCACGAACGAGCTTCGCAAACTCTCCGGGACCGTCCTCGCCGCTCTTCACGTCGAGGTCGAGGGCGACGATGCCGCTGGCCCGTCCGCAAGGCATCCCGATAGAAGCGCCTCGGTTCGCGTTCCAATAGGCGGTGATCCTGCTCGCGTCCGTCGAGGCGTCCTTGAAACCTCGCGCCGTCAACGGCGACTTACGCCTCTGCGGGTCCCGGTGGTCGTAGTGGAGGCAGGGAAAGACGGGTCGCCCGCGCTCCGCGAAGGCGAGAGCCGCCTTCAGTGCCTGGCTTCGCGTATACTCTGCTTGACGTTCGGGCTCTCGCGCCCTAAAATTGTTGTGCAAGAGAGATTCTCCTTTGGCGGGTGGGTCTTCTTGTTTGATTGGGATCGGGCTTCTACCCGGTCCCCTTTTCTCGTGGTTTACGTCTCTTCATCCTCCTCTATCGGCAGCACCAAATCCAGCGGCTCTACGCCGAGACCCTTTGCGAGCTTTGCCACCGTCTGCGCTCGCGCCATGCGGTCGTTGTTCTCCAGATAGCTTATGGTCCCACGCGATACGCCGGTGGCTCTCTCCAACCCCAGCCGCGACATTCCCCTTGCCTCCCGGATGTACCGTAGCGCGATAGGCTGATACCACGCTCCTCCAGGCTGCCTCATCATCGGGTTTAGCCTGGGTCGTCTCCTAGCCGCCATGTCCGTCAACTCCTGACCTCCTCATCTTGCTTTAATCAATTATAGCACGCCTCGTCAAAAGCGCGTAATTACCTGCAAATCGGCACATTTACCGTGCCAGCTATGCTATAATTAGGGGTGTAAGAAAAACTCTCCGGCGACTGTTAGAGCAGCCCCGGAGCCGGACAAAGGAGACCCCCTTTGCCAGAGAAAACTCTACCCCAAACCGGGGCCAAGCAAGAAGAAGCATCCCGGCTCAACCGGGCCACGGAGATCGCGCGGGAATGCGCCCGCGAGGTCGCGGAGAGTGCGGAGGGCGCGATCTTCCACGTCCCCTTCAGCGGCGGCTCCTACTACGTCGTCTCGCTTTCTCGGTGGGTGTGCGAATGCGCGGACTTCGAGCATCGCGGCGAGTCCTGCAAACATCTGCTCGCTGCGGAGATCGTCTGCCAGAAGAGCGCGTGCTGCGCCGACTGCAACCGCCGCGCTCTCCGGGCCGATCTGGTGGAAGTCACGGAGGATCACGAATCGCTCACCTGGTTCGTGGGAGACGAGCTTTGCCGCCCCTGCGCTATCGGCCACGGCGTCGTCTAAAAGGTGCTCTGCGACAACTGCGGTGTCGAGTCGCTGGCCCTGAAGACCTGCCGCTTCCGCACGGGGGAAATCGGGTTCGTTCTCTGTGATCCGTGCTGGGAGCCGCTTCGGGATACGGTGTGGATCGTGCCGGGCGAGACCGTCGTCACGGTTCGGTGCGACCGCTGCGGGAGTTATGGGAACCCACAGGACTACGAAGGGTTGCGGCCTGCGGGGAGAAAAGATTGCTTCGGCGGCCTCTGCCGAGAGTGCGTGTCGCTGCCACTATGAAGACAGAACTTGAACGCTCCCATATACGTCAACAGATGGAGTATGTAGCCTCGTACTCGGCCCGAACACTCGTGCAGAAGATGGGACCAAGCCGCGCCGCGTGATAACGAGGCCCCGGTGGATCTCGTCCATGACCCTACCCCGGACTGTTGTGCAGCTAAGCTCCAGAAGCTACAGTGTTGAGGGAGTGGATTCTAGGGAAGGGTATTACAAGCCGATCATCTTCGCCGATTGATCAGACATAGAAGCCTTTTGGTGGGAGCTACTTGAACTCTTCCCTAAAGACAATTACATCGACACTCCGCAAGCGGTTCGTCGACCTACGCCCGTTATCACCCAGCATGCGCCTATTGATCGTCTTTGGATACATATGTGTTGTGGGCGCGCTCGGGGCTACCCTGTACTTGGAACTTGCAGTCAGCGGTTCTGGCGGGGTCGAGTACCCGCATCTTGATGGCGAACTGGTCAGTACGCCCGTAGAGGTCATGGTGATTTCCAGCATCGTCCTGTCTTTTGGCTGGGCATTTTTCCTTGCCGGGGCTAGCGACTGCCGTAGACGTATCTTTATCCCTATAGCATTGTTTTTCGCTGTCCAGTGGATACTTTTCAGCCCCATAGAGGGCGTTTGGGCTGCCCTAACGGGCTTTGGCGGTTTGATCGTTGTGATCGGCGCTGTTGGAGCGCACCTCGTCTCATCCCACTTGGCTTATTGGAGAGAGTTGCCAGTCCTGGAGTTCGCGGCCTGGCTGGCACTTATGCTGATCTCCGTGTTGTGTCTGTTCTTTCTACAGAGTAGAGAGGAGACCGCGATCGGTCTCGACTCGGCTCTCTCGTTTCCCCAGATACTCTCTATTCCCTTCTGGTTCATACTCGGGGTAGAAGCAGTGGATATCGGGATCACGCTGGCCCGCTACGTAACGGTGAGGCTGCAGCGTATGCTCCCAGGAATCCGTAAAGCCAGCTTGGTCCTTCTAGGATGGCTTGGTATCAGAGCTTTCGCCTTTTTTGCGTTGGTAGGCACTTCGGGAGAGGAAGATAACTTTGTGCGGTTTTGGGGAGTTTCCGAGCTACTGGTCTCTCTTGCTCTCTTGGGAGCGGCGCTGGTGCTGACGATACCGATATTGACAGGGACACTTGGCCGACGCACGATAGTCACGCTACTCACCCTGTCCCTTTCCACGCCTATCGCTACGCTCGGTATGACTACCGCCCTAGTTCCTAACCTCGATCCTGTGGGCGGAGCTCTCACCGCCATAGGGGTTGGTGCAGGCATCCTACCTGCAGCCCTGCTCTTCGTAGGGCTTGCTGCCTATGATGTTATGAATTTCGGCATTCGCTACGCTAATGTTGACGGACACGTCATGCCAAGGACAGGACGTGTCCTGATGTATTTTGGCGTGGTGCTGTTGGTGGCGGCTTACGTTATGTTCTACCTGAACACCAAAGTGGTCCAAACGGAAAAAGCTCTCGACGATCTTCAGTTGTTCATAGACACACCTTTCATGTGTGGAGTTTTATTTCTTGGCGTGCCGTACCTGATCTGGGTGTTGATCAGAAAGCCGGAGCGTCTAGCCAGCTAGAGCGTTTATCGCGCAGGCCAACGCCGCCCTCGTTCAACGGGGCCCTACAAGCGGGCACCGACGTAAACGCCTCGCGGGACGATCCGGCGGGGGGTACTCGGGTACCGGCTCGTCGAGAGGGGACCCGGAGAAGCCCGCCTCGTGGTGGAGGAGAATCTTCGGGAAGATGGTTCGCAACCGGGACGATAGACCCCCGTAAGTTCACTGACTACCTGCTGTCCCCGACGCACCCGGAGGGACGCCACAAGCTCCGCCTGTGGTCAGCCGTGTTCGGCATAGTTGAGGGTAATGCAGGGTTGCTGGAAAGCCTTATCCGGGCGCAGATCCCCGGCGGTGTGGTGAGGGAGAGACCTCCCAGGACTGACCTCCGGCGCTTCGAGGTCTTGATACCGGATTTCACGACGCAGATGATTGCACCGAAGACCGCTTCGATCATCACGGCGTGGGTTGCACAGCACGGGGATTATCGGGATGTGCGCCCCCGGTTCGTCACAGCCTACCCGGACGTTCCGTAGAGACCTCGCGTGAGGTGAGGTAGAATCATGCGCATCATGGCACAGGCGAAAGACACCAGACGCTACGAGGAACTCGATGTTATCGAGATACCCTCAGACGTACCGGAGATCGGCGTCCGGGCCGGGGAGAGGGGAACCATCGTAGACATGAGCGGTGGCACGCTTACCGTCGAGGTAGTGTCCACAAAGGGTAAGACCCTCGGCCTGATAGACATGGTTGCAGATCCCGACCCCCGAGTTGTCGGTACGTGGGGGTAAGAAAATTTGCCAAACTCCAGAGAGATTCCAGAGGCCGAGGCAGCGGGACTCATAGGTGGACTCGCCCTTCAGCACTTCGATAGGACCAGGAGAGCAGACGACGAAGTTCTAAGTACACTCAACACACTTGCACAGGAACTATCGGTGACTCCCTTCCCTGATCCTCTTAGTATGGATCAACCTACCATCCAAGCACTAGATGCAGCTCGTAGAGCAGGCGAAGATGTTCAGGAAGCTGATCCTCGCGAGGCTTGGAAACTCCTTATCCAATACGAACAGCCGCAAACGCCAGTGGCGGAGTAGGCGTATCCGGGGTGGTGGATGCGGGCTCTCAAGCATCCACGAGGGCGCATATCCATGCGGATACACAACATGTAGTGTTGACTACCATGCCTCGCGATGTAGTGGGAGGGTTCCCGGAAGCCTTCGAGCGTCGGTTTATGCGCGATCCTGTATGTGAGCTTCCGAGAAAAGGTGCTCTCGGAAGGCCGGTGAATAAGATCGCCGCGGCTATTTGGTCCAGGTAGCAGCTGTCGTAGTGCCGGTTCGCTATTATGAAGGGCCGATGAGACCACTTCTTGTAGTCTTCGCCGGCGGCGCCAGCGGTCCCTGGACAATCCAGCGGATCGACGCCGTCATCGGCGAGTCGCTTCCAATTACCGAGCGGCTGGCCGTGCTCGAAGGAGAGGGAATCCGCCACCCCGCCGAGGCCGACTGGGTGCTGCGTGGCGTTACGAGCAACGAGCGCTATGTGAACGAGGCCGAGCGGGCCGCCTTGACGGCCCACTCGGCGGGACTGGGCCGACCCGAGGCGACGTGCGCCGCCCTTATTCCAATCAGGAAATCGGAAACATGGTGGGAACTCACCCAGGAGGCACGCCGCGAGATCTTCGAGGAGCGCTCGCGGCACATCGCGACCAGCCTCCAGTACCTCCCAGCGGTCGCCCGCCGTCTGCATCATGGGCGAGACCTCGGCGAGCCCTTTGACTTCCTAACCTGGTTTGAGTATGCCCCCGCCTACGTAGAGGCGTTCGAGGAACTCGTGGGCAAGTTGCGTGAGACCGAGGAGTGGACCTATGTAGAGCGCGAGGTTGACATTCGGCTCATTCGCGACGGCCACCCTTAGCGCGGAGTTGGCCTGCTAAATACTCGCGATCGCCGTAATCGGGGCTATCATGGGTCCCGGTCCCTTACCTTGAGGAGGATGACATCAACTACCTACACACCGATGTCCTGGCTTACGCGGCAAAGATCATGGACGCCGTCGAGGGCCACGAGGGGATCAGGTGCGGCTGGCTGCTCGAGCATGCGGGCCGGCCGTGCGGTAAGCCGGCCACGTACCTCGCGGCGGGCGGCGATCTCGTGGCGAGCGGCGATCTCGTGGCGAGCGACACTCCCGTCGACGCGGGCGGCGATGTAAAGAGCGGGGCGCAGTGGTTGTGCCGGGAGCATCTCGAGCTGGCGCTGGGCGGCCCCCCGGAGGATCAGCCCGTCTTCGGGCACGTAACCGGCGAGTAGCACGCAAACCGACCGGACCGGTGGGGGTAGCGGCCTGTTTACCCGACGTCCGGCGGGGACGGGAGCGCTTACTCTCGGATACCGGGTGAATAAGGGCAAGAAGAAGGTGCCGGGCTAGGCTGGGGAGGTCCCAGGGAGTCGCACCGGGGCTATGCAGCAGCTTCTCAGAAGAGCGTACAGCGTCCCTGGCGACGCGGAATGATCGGACACCTATGCCGCGCACGGGTGTACAGTTGGCTCATGATCGACGAAGACGCCGTGCTAAAGGAGACGATCAAACATCTCGGGGAAGCCTCACGACGCATCCAAGCGTCCCGGCGCCTCATACAACAGCAAGCGTTAGTGGGAGACTCGAACTACCTGCGGCTGGTGGCGCACCTGTCGCAGGCGCTGGACATGACGGAAGTGGCCCGGAGGGAGGCCC
>MWWD01000012.1_pt1 | contig 12624 bp, 7 predicted proteins | sample 1047211 | NCBI WGS metagenome assembly MWWD01 (sample SAMN06349974, study PRJNA376086) | soil metagenome | isolation source: MS2-2 sample Antarctic (ecotone) soil | place: Antarctica | collected 2015-01-13 | reverse complement strand
ACTAAGGTGGTAAGGGTTCCTGAAAAAATCGCTGACAATATCGCTGAAATTTTAGCCAATTTTGAAGGTATCCGGGCACTGGTAGATGACTGGGATGAGAGGGTGGAGCAAGCTGGCGAACAATCCATCACTGGTAAACCCTCTCCCCGGTATGACCGAGCGATACAGCTGCTAAAGGAGTTGCGCGGTTATCTCGACTGATGCCTGATGACTGATTGAAAAGTCAAAAAACACTTTACCCAAACGGGCAATGTATTTTCTAAGTATCTTGACTGATGCCTGATGACTGATTGAAAAGTCCCTAGATGTACCGATGTCTAGGGATTTTTCGTTTCTATGGTATAGTGGTAGCTAGATTTATGCGCCATAGAGAGTGCTGCAAACACCGACTATGACGACTACATCCTCCCGTTAAAGGACAACGCAAGGAGCAAGATTTATCATGCCTGATTTTTCATTAGATTGCAATACGGATTACAGCGAAACCGCATACCTGGATGTACTTGAGCGACTTTTAGACCGGATACGAAACGAGGCATATCAATACCCAGCGAGAACGACACAAATTGTGGTGGCTTATCTCTTACTGAGTTGCCAGCGACTTGACCAAGAACGTGATGGTACGGTTCCTGAAATAGTGGGATAGTTTAATTAGACTGTAAAGATTAAAGAGCGGAGTATAGTCTACTCCGCTCTTTAAACTATGTGTGATGTATTTCAGTCTTCTACGTCGTCAATACTACCCACGCTATCCGGTAAATCATCCGCTTCCACTTCGCCCGGTTCTACATATCGGACGTTTTTCAGCCACAGCATCACCTTGCCAGTTTTCTCGTCAGGATAAAGATTGCCATTGGTCGTAAACTCAAAACCTAGTGTTTTCAAGCTAACCATCAACCGTTTGATGTTTTTCCGAGAGTGTGATTTCAACATCACTTCTACAGACTCAGACTTTTCAGCGTTAGCGAATTCTAAAAAGTCATCATCGATTATCGGTTGTGCCTTTGATTTTCTCATTTGTTTAATGAATCACTACTACTTAAATGTAACACATAAATGTGGTAATGACAAGTAGTGGTAGGATATAGGATAAAAAAGAAAAGTGACATCGAGACGACATCACAAGGAGAAATAAAACTATGTCTCATTCTATCTTCTTTCGCGGTACATATAAAGGATACATCTACAATCCAGAAAATCAGTGTGACGACGCGCTAGGTAATGATTGCCACTTGCCATTAGATGTGGATACAGAGTACCAGTCACATCTACTCTATAAGAATCCGAGCGATACCTCTATCTGTACCAACATCACAGTACAGGTAAAAAGTGTAATGGAAGATACTGGGATAATATTTGCTCATCCAGATATAGTGGATATTGCTCGACATCCAGTTTATAAGTATCCGATAGTGGCGCTAGATTATCTAGAAGCTAAAGGGTATCAAGTACGGATGGCTCGAATAGGTTATAAGGATACCATCTTACCAACACTACAAATAGATTTTTACGGTTTTTACTTCCTAGTCGAGTTGATGAGAATCGTACAAGACGATACATTCCAAGAGGGTAATATGTTCCAAGACATTGGTAAGCTATGCGCACCATCGACAAAACAGTACGGACATATCAAACAAGAGCGTCGAGTGAGAACGTATACAGGTAGTGGTTACAGGCTAAAAAACTATGTTGAATTACCGTGGGCGGTAGAGGTTAACGGGTTTAAATATCGCCTACGGATGGCTATATACGATACAGGTGCTATACATGGGGTTGCCAGCTATGCAGACTTTTGCAATAATACTGGCGTGTCTATACCGTATAAAGACACATTCACATCACAACAAAAGGGAGAGATGCTTAAGATGTACACCGAACATCCAGACAACTTTGATAATTATGCCCTAGGAGATTTGTACAACTATCAAGCGTTAATGGGTAATATTGATAAGTTTCAAGATATCTACCGGATACTAGGTTTAGAGGATTATTTCACACCACCTAGACTAACGATAGGCGCTACCACATCAAAACTATTTGAGTCTGCCATCAACAAAGTATGCGGTGCAATACCGGGAGATAAGTCATGCATTAATGCACTCGTCAAACACGCTAGCGCGGACACGCTGAAACGAAACACTATCAGTACATCCGCATACCTGATTAAAGTAGATGGCGGAAGATGTCGGAATAACCGTCCTACGGATACCGTAGATAGTGGAGTGCTGGCAGATATAGACATACAAGGTTGCTACGGTAACGGATTGAAAAATCAAATATATCCTTTAGGTATACCCATCACAATCGGATACCCGCTCGGTAGTAAACACAATGACTACGAAACACTAGCTAGTTTCAGGAAAAAGTATGAGTCGCTTCTAGTACCTGGATTGTGGATAGCGCGTGTTTCTACGAGAGAAGGCTATCGGCTAAAGTGCAAGCAAGACATATTGGCATCATGGCTACCACCAAAAGATTTATCACAACTACCAACGGATACAGATATGGAATCAACAGATATTTGGTGGGATATAGATAATGTGGGAGTCGTCAAAATATTCAATAATGAAGTTGTACACGCCATTATCACTCACGACTTCTTACAATGGCTCGATAATGTGGCGTCAAGGAACCAGCGTAAAGAGATGATGGATAACCTAGTAGTGGAAGCGGCAATGTTCTATCCAGATTATCTGAGATGTCATAGCGTAGCGTCTCTCACCACAACTTATCAAAAGCATCGTGGTAAAAATCAGACGAAACTAGAAATCGGTACGCCACAAGAGACAACTCCATCAAAACCTAATTTTTATACTCCAGGTATACCGCTAGAAACCATCGACATAATGAAAGAGATAGACGATATGTGTCGATTAAAGAAAATTAGCGTAGAGGAGGAGTGCTACGCATGGCATGGAATAAACCTAAGTGACTTACTACTATCGTCACTACTGATAGAACGCGGTAAACACGCTAAAAAGACACCAATGAATAATTTGATGAAATTAATCATCAACACTATCTACGGTATTATGGTTTCACCCTTTTTCGCAGTAGGTAACGTAGTAGTCGGGAACAACATCACTGCTAGGGCGAGGACGCTCGCATGGTATATGGAGAAAGGATTACACCTCCACCAATCAATTACAGATGGCGGGGTCTTCAATCTGAACCAGGTAGTATACCCGAAGGAAGCGAAAAAACGTATTAGTGGAGAATACTCCGTAAACCTCTACTTGAAAACAGATTTAACACATCACTCACTAAAACCTCTAAGTAGTGTAAAAAACATCCAGATAGACATATCCGACAGTAGCGAGGTTTCAGTAAAAATCTACGAAAACTCTGGCGAAACTACACTCACGCTAGCAGACGCGAAAGAGTGGGTAGCATTAAAGGCATGGGGACATCTACAACAACTTTTCCCCAACGTAGACATACTCCACCAGGACGGTAAAGGACAATTCAATTTTGAAGTAAAGGACATTCACTCCCACGGCACTTTTCACGGTACAGCTAACTACAGTCTGAGTCTACAAGATAAGACAGAGTACAAAATGCGTAGTTACTCTAAACGCGAACATATTCTACTAAGCGGCAACGCGGATGATATACAGGTAGTCTCTACAACCGAGAAACCGTCCGAGAGATTCTTAAGCGGATTAAACACACCTAAGAAGGTGGTACGCGCCACACCATTTATCAAGGAAAACATCCTAAAAATCAGTGACTACCAACACCACGAGAACAAATGGAGTGAAACAGATGTATATCCGGGTTGTACGATTGAGGTTGCCAGTTTACTGAAGGAGTTTAGCTTTTCTCAATTCACCTATCAAACTCTAGAACAGTATCGGGTATGGGAGCATGAGTATAAAACACTCGTGAAAAAGTACGGTCAAAGTTACGAACAATTTTACCTAAATGAAGACGGTACTCTAAACTTTCAGGCAATGGTAGAGGATATTGATAGCAAGATTCAAGCGGGTAAGCTCGGATGGTTCGACGGTATCAGCAAGCGTAAATCTAACGCCTACAGAATGTATATGGAACATCCTAGCTACCGGGCACTGCTGGCACTCAAATCAAAAATAGAGTATCGGTACAAGACTATAGGCGATGACACTGTTGACAGTGATGACAGCGTAGAGTACGAACCCGATAAAGAGTAAAAAATCGACAACTGGGATATGGTGACAAAATGCCGAGCGCTTAAGTAGTTGGCAAAAAAGTCACCATGATAAAAGTTCGTGCCACCAGTGGCAACATCTTTACTGAACTGAGTATAAATGCCTAAATTGTGCTGCCCGTACTACAGAACTTTCACCTCGCCCAAAATATACCAGAATTATCCAAAAAACATTGACACAACCTAACTACGGATGGCTTAAGCAGTCAACTAATATGTAGCGCCTGGAATCCTTACAGCGTGGGAGTTGTGAAAAAGTAATAAAAAACCATTTGACTAAGTAAAAATACTCAGAAAGTATAGCAGTAGTAGTTCTGCTAATACTACAAATATTGGACAACTCGTATAACGTCTATACACAAATAAAAATCATTGACTAAGCGATTTATCTGTAACAGTTAAATGTGGGCGAGTGTTGGATTGACACGTATCATATTGAGAAACTTAGTTTCTCAACATCTGTTAGCGACACACCACGGGCGTTTTCACGCGCAAGTATGTTTGTGGAAACTTAGTTTCCACAAAACAGTACCCGTGAGCAAGTGATGTTTAAACCACATTGATAAATCTATCTAAGGACATAGTAGGTAGACCGGGCTTAATATCGCTTGACGAGTATCTGGTACATTTAAACGGCAATTTTGTCAAGTTCGCTTATTGCGTCCATTCTCAATTATTTTCCTCCCGTTAATCAAATTTTTGGCAAAAAACACAATTAACGGGAGGTGATTACGCAAAAATCTAAAATCACTGTATAGTTTTACAGGTAATCATCCTAGCTGTAGGTAAACTGTAACACGTGATGCCAATCGCCCTTATATAGGGGATAAGTATTTCCCCATGAACAAATGAGCGAAGCGAAAACTATATTTTTTGTACCTATGCCAATGGGATACCAGTTTGTTCGCCCCATTAGCAGACAGTAGGTGGGAGTCTCAAAAATTCCCGTTTTAAAAGCATCGTGGCTTAAAGGGGCAAACAACAGCGTGTTATTTGCCCTATTAGGGCGTGTCAAGTCTGTATAAGGTGTAATGTAGTCTGTAGCGAATTTACACCGCTTCTAGAGGCAATGGATTCAATAGGGTTCCAGCGCGTCGTATATGGCGGACAAATTTAGCAGACGTTTGGTGAGAAATAACTTCCCAGATCTGGGAGGATATTATCTAATATTCAAAACCGACATTATGTCGATTTTGTCAGTAGACCTGATAACAGTAGACCGAACACCAGTAGACCTGATAACAGTACGCCAGCAGACCGATTACCAGTGCGTTGTAGGTGGCAGACAAATTTAGCAGACCATCAAAATCGTCAATTTGAAGCTGACCGACTAGCTATCACCTAGGTAAATTCCCAAAATTTGGGTTTTTGTATCAGCTAATGAGTACATTACCTCCGTACCACCAACACTCTCATTTATGTGTTACAGTTAAATCGTCGTAGAGAGGTTTAGGTATGGAGACTCAGAAACGCGGTAAAGGGCGACCACCCGGTATACCGAGGGAGGGCAGGTATGGGACGGGTTGCAAGACTAAGGTGGTAAGGGTTCCTGAAAAAATCGCTGACAATATCGCTGAAATTTTAGCCAATTTTGAAGGTATCCGGGCACTGGTAGATGACTGGGATGAGAGGGTAGAGCAAGCTGGTGAACAATCCACCACGGGTAAACCTTCACCCCGATACGACCGAGCGATACAGTTGCTAAAGGAACTGCGAGGGTATCTCGACTGATAAGCGGTAAGTGCTAACTGAAAAAATCCCTAGATGTGGTGATGTCTAGGAATTTTTCGTTTCTATGGTATAGTGATAGCTAGATTTATGCGCCATAGAGAGTGCTGCAAACACCGACTATGACGACTACATCCTCCCGTTATCAAAGCAAACAACGATAGGAGCAGATTCATCATGCCAGATTTTCCGCTAGATTACAATACTGACGATTACAGCGACACCGCATACTTTTCTGTACTTGAACAACTTTTAAACCGGATACGAGATGAGGGACAACAATATCCAGTGAGAACTACACAAATTGTGGTTGCTTACCTTTTAATGTGTTGTCAGCGACTTGACGAGGAACGTGATGGTACGGTTCCTGAAATAATGGGAGAGTTTAATTAGACTGTAAAGATTAAAGAGCGGAGTATTAGCTTACACCGCTCTTTAAGTTATTTAGGAGGTTTTTCAGTCTTCCACATCATCGATACTCCCGACGCTATTTGGTAATTCATCCGCTTCGACTTCCCCTTGTTCGACATATCGGACATTTTTCAGCCATAACATCACCTTGCCGGTTTTCTCGTCAGGATAAAGATTGCCATTTGTCGTAAACTCAAAACCTAGTTCCTTCAAGCTAACCATCAACCGTTTGATGTTTTTCCGTGAGTGTGATTTCAACATCACTTCTACAGACTCAGACTTTTCAGCGTTAGCGAACTCTAAGAAGTCATCATCGATTATCGGTTGTGCTTTTGATTTTCGCATCTGTTTAACGGAATCACTACCACTTAACTGTAACACATAAATGTGGTAATCGCAAGTAGTGGTAGAATAAAAAGCGGCAACGTCTAGACGACATCACCACAATCAACACAATTATGACTCATTCTATCTTCTTTCGCGGTACATATAAAGGATACATCTACAATCCAGAAAACCAGTGTGACGACGCGCTAGGTAATGATTGCCACTTGCCATTAGATGTGGATACAGAGTACCAGTCACATCTACTCTATAAGAATCCGAGCGATACCTCTATCTGTACCAACATCACAGTACAGGTAAAAAGTGTGGTGGAAGATGTTGGGATGATATTTGCTCATCCAGATATAGCAGATATTGCCCGACATCCAGTTTATAAGTATCCGGTAGTAGCGCTAGATTATTTAGAAGCTAAAGGATATCAAGTACGGATGGAAAGGATAGGTTATCGTGACACTGTCCTACCAACATTACAAATTGATTTCTACGGTTTTTTCTTTCTAGCTGAGTTGATGAGAATCGTGCAAGGTGAGATGTTCCAAGATATTGGTAAGCTCTGCGCGCCAGCAACAAAACGGTACGGTCATATTAACCAAAAACGCCGTGTACGTTCATATACTGGTAGTGGAAAATGGATGAAAAATTATGTTGAATTGCCGTGGACGGTAGAGGTTAACGGTTTCGAATATCGCCTACGAATGAGTATATTTGATACGGGTGCTATACATGGTGTTGCAAGTTACGCTGATTTCTGCAATAATACTGACGTGTCTATAACGTACAAGGACACATTTACATCACAACAAAAGGGAGAGATGCTAACAATGTACACCGAACAACCTGAAGATTTTGATAATTACGCACTAGGTGACTTGTACAATTATCAGGCATTAATGGGTAACATTGAAAAATTTCAAGATATCTACCGCTTGCTCGGTTTGGAGGAATATTTCACACTGCCAAGATTAACAATAGGTGCAACAACGTCTAAAATATTCGAGTCAGCCATCAACAAAGTATGCGGTGCAATACCAGGTGATAAAGCGTACATCAACACACTTGCGAAACACGCTAGCGCGGACACACTCAAACGAAACACAATTAGTACATCCGCTTACCTGATTAAAGTAGACGGTGGGCGATGTCGGAATAATCGCCCTACGGATACTGTAGATAGTGGGGTGTTGGCAGACATTGACATACAAGGTTGTTACGGTAACGGATTGAAAAATCAAGTCTACCCTTTAGGAACACCTATTACAATTGGATATCCTCTTGGGAGTAAATACAACGAATACGACACACTAGCAAGTTTCAGGAAGAAGTATGAGAGTCAATTAGTACCTGGATTATGGATGGCACGGGTATCTACTAAAGAGGGATACCGACTAAAGTGCAAACAAGATATATTGGTTTCATGGTTGCCACCAAAAAACCTAGCAATAATACCTACCGATAATGTGACAGGTGCGTCAGATGATTGGTGGGATGTTGACAATGTGGGCGTCATCAAAATCTTCAACAACCAAATAGTACACGCGGTTATCACTCACGATTTTCTACAATGGCTCGATAATGTAGCGTCACAAAGTCAGCGTAAAGAGATGATGGACAACCTAGTAGTAGAAGCGGCAATGTTCTATCCTAGTGTACTAAAAACTTATAGTGTGGATATGTTGGTTGAATCACATAAATCACATAGTGGTAAGAACAAAACAAATGTATATATGGGTGGGGGGCAAACAGAGGACAAAACTCCTAACTTTCAACCTAGAGAGCGTTTAGAAAGAGAGGTCATGAAAACAAACAATGACCTGATACATTTAAAGAAATATGTCATAGAGGAAGAATGTCATGCCTGGTACGGAATAAATCTCGCTGACTTACTACTTACATCCCTACTCTTAGAACGCGGTAAGCACGAAAAGAAAACACCAATGAACAACTTGTTAAAATTAATCATTAACACCATCTACGGTATTATGGTTTCACCCTTTTTCGAGGTAGGTAACGTAGTAGTCGGAAACAACATCACTGCAAGGGCACGTACACTCGCATGGTATATGGAGAAAGGATTACACCTTCATCAATCTATTACAGACGGTGGAGTTTTCAATTTGAATCAGGTTGTATATCCGAGGGAATTGGCGCGCAAGATTAGTGGTGAGTACGCGGTTAATCTTTATTTAAGAACTACCCTAGACCGTCATAAACTAAAAACTCTAGGTGGTGTGGAGAATATCGTACTAGACACGTCCAATCCTAGCGAGGGTTCAGTGAAAATATTTGAAGATAACAAGGAAACTACACTCACACTAGCAGACGCGAAAGAATGGATAGCATTAAAGGCATGGCAACATCTACAGCAACTTTTCCCTAACGTAGACATACTTCACCAAAACGGTAATGGACAATTCAACTTTGAAGTAAAGGACATTCACTCCCACGGTACCTTTCACGGTACTGCTAATTACCGTTTGAGTTTGCAAGATGAGAAAGTGTACAAAATGCGGGCATATTCCAAACGCGAACATACCTTACTAAGCGGTAACGCAGATGATATACAGATAATCTCTACAACTGGTAAACCTTCGGAAGCTTTTCTAAACGGACTGAGTACTCCTAAAAGGTTAGTACGCGCTACGCCATTCATTAAGGAAAACATCCTAAAAATCAGTGACTATCAACACCACGAAAACAAATGGAGTGAGACAGATATATATCCGGGGTGTACGATAGAACGTGCTGGTTTGCTAAAGGAATTTAGCTTCTCTCAATTTACCTACCAAACACTAGAGCAATATCAAGTGTGGGAAAAAGAGTATAAAAGTTTGGTGGAAAAGTACGGGCAAAGTTACGAACAGTTTTACCTCAATGAAGACGGTACGCTAAACTTTCAAGCGATGGTAGAGGATATTGATAGCAAGATTCAAGCTGGTAAGCTCGGATGGTTCGACGGTATCAGCAAGCGTAAAACTAACGCCTACAGAATGTATATGGAACATCCTAGCTACCGGGCACTGCTGGCACTCAAATCAAAAATTGAGTGTCGGTACAAAACTATAGGTGATGACACTGTTGACAGTGATGACAGCGTAGAGTATGAGCCGGATAAGGAATAAACCTAACGTGGTGACAAAGTCGCGACTGCTTAAGTAGTCACGATTTAACATGGTGACTTTTACCGACTGCTTAAGTAGTCGGTAAAAATCACCATGATAAAAGTTAGTGTCTAAGCATTTGTACCTAATCAGTTAATTTTTTATCGCTTTTCTACAACGACTGTCCTGTAAGGATTCTAGGCGATGTAATTAAACTGACTGCTTAAGCAATCGACAAGAGACACCTAGGGATGAAATATCCTCCCACAATCGGGGACAATATTTCCTGAACTAAGTATAAATACCTAATCCGACATCGTGAAAATCCGATAGCTAAAACCCTTGCTGCATAACAAAATCTAAACCAACATATCGTAGGACTGCTTAAGCGAACCGTACAGAGGGTTGTCTGATGGTTGGGGATGAAAATCGGTCGCGTTTTGGGCTTGTTTACCATGCGGCGTAGCTGCGAACCCTATGGGTTTCATAGTCGATGTACAACGCTGAACTAGCGCCAAAAAGAGTGGCGATGCCCGTCGTTGCGCGGGTATATAGGGCAAACAGCTAGAACCAATTACAGCGAGCGTGAACGCGACTGCTTAAGCGAACCGTACCGAGGGTTGTCCGATGGTTGGTGGCGAAAATCACTCGGTAACAAGGCTAGTTGCGATAAGGTATTACGCGGGTACTAAGTGACTGCGCAGGACTACTGGTTATCGCGGGTTTACTAGCAAGTCCTACAGTACCCGGAAAATTAGTCTTAATCCCTAGTGATGGTAAACCACATTTAACTGTTGATTTATCTGTAACAGTTAAATATGGGCGTGTGTTGGATTGACACGTATCATGTTGTGAAACTTAGTTTCTCAATATCTGTTAGCGACACACCACGGGCGTTTTCACGCGCAAGTATGTTTGTGGAAACTTACTTTCCACAAAACAGTACCCGTGAGCAAGTGTTGTTCAAGCCACATTGATAAATCTATCTAAGGGCATAGTAGGTAAGTCGGGCGTAATATCACTTGACGAGTATCTGGTACATTTAAACGGGAATTTTGTCAAATTTACTTATTGCTTCCATTCTCAATTATTCTTCTGACAAGTTTTGAAAAAACGGTCAAAAAAGTAAAACTTGTCAGGTGACAACGCAAAAAAACTAAAACCACTGTATGCTTTTATAGGTAAACGTCACAACTGTAGGAAAATTGTAGTACGTGATGCTAATCGCCCTTATATAAAAGGGAAAGTTTCCCAGGGGAAAAAAGCGCGCAACGCGCAACAACTTTTTTTTGTCTTTATGTACATGGTGTATGTTTTGTACGCACACATTAGCAGACAGTAGGTGGGAGTCTCAAAAATTCCCGTTTTAAAGGCATCGTGGCTTGTAGGGGCAAACAACAGTGTGTTATTTGCCCCATTAGGGCGTGTTGCGTCGGACGTAGGTGTAATGCAGTCAGTAGCGAATTTATAACGGTTCTAGAGGCAATGGATTCAATAGGGTTCCAGCGCGTCGTAGTGGCAGACAAATTTGGCAGACAAGTTTACCACTAGGTTCTAGTTACCTTTTTAAACATCTAGCTAGAACCTAGTGGACGGGTGACTATGTATATGTGGCAGACGAATTTGGCAGACAAATTTAGCAGATTTTAGATATAGGCATATCTGCCCACATCTTTTCTAATTTTGCTCCTACCGTGCTATTACCACCAGGACACAATCAATCGAGGTATCCTCTCAATTCCTTCAACACTCTCATTTATGTGTTACAGTTAAATCATCGTAGAGAGGTTTAGGTATGGAGACTCAGAAACGCGGTAAAGGACGCCCACCCGGTATACCGAGGGAGGGTAGGTATGGGACGGGTTGCAAGACTAAGGTGGTAAGGGTTCCTGAAAAAATCGCTGACAATATCGCTGAAATTTTAGCCAATTTTGAAGGTATCCGGGCACTGGTAGATGACTGGGATGAGAGGGTAGAGCAAGCTGGTGAACAATCCACCACGGGTAAACCTTCACCCCGATACGACCGAGCGATACAGTTGCTAAAGGAACTGCGAGGGTATCTCGACTGATAAGCGGTAAGTGCTAACTGAAAAAATCCCTAGATGTGGTGATGTCTAGGAATTTTTCGTTTCTATGGTATAGTGATAGCTAGATTTATGCGCCATAGAGAGTGCTGCAAACACCGACTATGACGACTACATCCTCCCGTTATCAAAGCAAACAACGATAGGAGCAGATTCATCATGCCAGATTTTCCGCTAGATTACAATACTGACGATTACAGCGACACCGCATACTTTTCTGTACTTGAACAACTTTTAAACCGGATACGAGATGAGGGACAACAATATCCAGTGAGAACTACACAAATTGTGGTTGCTTACCTTTTAATGTGTTGTCAGCGACTTGACGAGGAACGTGATGGTACGGTTCCTGAAATAATGGGAGAGTTTAATTAGACTGTAAAGATTAAAGAGCGGAGTATTAGCTTACACCGCTCTTTAAGTTATTTAGGAGGTTTTTCAGTCTTCCACATCATCGATACTCCCGACGCTATTTGGTAATTCATCCGCTTCGACTTCCCCTTGTTCGACATATCGGACATTTTTCAGCCATAACATCACCTTGCCGGTTTTCTCGTCAGGATAAAGATTGCCATTTGTCGTAAACTCAAAACCTAGTTCCTTCAAGCTAACCATCAACCGTTTGATGTTTTTCCGTGAGTGTGATTTCAACATCACTTCTACAGACTCAGACTTTTCAGCGTTAGCGAACTCTAAGAAGTCATCATCGATTATCGGTTGTGCTTTTGATTTTCGCATCTGTTTAACGGAATCACTACCACTTAACT
>MWWD01000011.1_pt1 | contig 12995 bp, 23 predicted proteins | sample 1047211 | NCBI WGS metagenome assembly MWWD01 (sample SAMN06349974, study PRJNA376086) | soil metagenome | isolation source: MS2-2 sample Antarctic (ecotone) soil | place: Antarctica | collected 2015-01-13 | reverse complement strand
TGCTAGTCTGCGCCTACCCTAGTAGATCTTTCGCGGCGCCCTTCTTCTTCTTTAAGGTGCCTTTGTCCTGATCCGCCTGTCCTTCCGACTTCTTGTCCTTATCTCCGGTCAGGGACCCTGCCGCTTCCTTGGCCCGGCCCTTGGCCTTGTCCATCGCCCCTTCGTTCTTGTCTTTCTTGCTGTCCCTACCTACCATAGAGTTGCCTTCCTTTTCTCGCACTATACGTTACTTCCTACCCCGGAGCCACCGATTAGCAAACAAAGAGAGATGGAACCCATAGTCTCGCTCCGATGGATCGAAGAACCCGAGCTATAAGATGTATCACCTTGAGTTATTTAGCTTATGGGGGTTAGATCGGGATTGTGCGACCTTCCGAGAATCACTGCTCTCGGATACCGGTTATCGGCTGCCCGTGAGTAGTCGTCTCCACCAAGATCGCCGAACGGGTAGGGGGTCGGGCCCTTGCGACCCTTCGGCCAAACGTTCGTCGTCCTCGATCTGCACCTTCTGCTCGTGAAGCTCCCCGGTGCCGTCGCGGACGACGAATACGAGGTTTCCAGAATGCTCGCCCCCGGCCTGCAGAAACTCGGCCACCTTCGACATCGGGTAGGAGTACGTGGCAGGGGACCCGGGCCGGAGCACGTCCGTTCCATACCCCGGCATGTTGCGGTACATAGGCGGAAGCCGGCGGCCATTGTCTGCCTGCAGGTAAACCTCGGCCGGGTATATCGTTGCTCGTGGGGAGCTGTTGAGGGCGTTGAATATTATCCAAAGGCCCTTGTCCTGATCGGGAGATGCGTTGGCCGGTCCCTCGCCTACGGTGAAGGTGATGGTCATGCTTATCCGGTTGTCCATCCATCGCCACCAGAGAGTGCAGACAAGGGTGACAATGGAGACAGCCGTACCTCCTGCCGCTATCACCGCAAGATCGTTCTCCATCTTTCGTGTTGCTCCTTTCGGAGTATTGCGCGAGAAGTGTGCTACGTACTACCCGCCTAGGATGCGAAGCCACCACGGCCAGCGCTGTGGGCCCGTTCGCGGAGCAGGGAGGCGTCGCGATCTTAACCTATGGTAGACGAACGAAGATAGCAACGGACGGTCTCCGCTTCTGCCAGGTGGGGCGAAAGCCTGGGAGCCCGGTACCACCACCCCGGATACGCCTACCCGGTCAAGAGGCGCGGTGATCTCCGTGGGTATTATCGGGTGTTGGGTGGACCCGCCGCCCCGGAAAGGATGGGACCAAAAACGGGGCGGGGATCGTTGTCGGGGACGATATCGCTTGCGCGCTCGTTCGTCGTTGCGGGAGTATCCTCCCGCCTAAATAGACGCCCCTATGTTCCTACCGCTTTGCGAGTCCCCAGAGCTGGTTCTGCCCGTCGCGGAGTGTGTCGCGCTCCTTGAGTAGATCGTCGCTCGCGTCCTTCACCACGGCGGGTAGCTGATCCCGTAGCCGTTCGAGCGCGTTGACCGTCTCGTTCAGGCCGTCGAGGATCGGCTCCCTGCCCGTATGCTTCACAAGCCTCCGCTGTCCGCCATCGGTACTCACCTTAGAGGGCCGTGGGCCACCGGCGACGATGGACGAAAGCTCCTCCTGCAGCTTGCCGATCCTTGCCTCCGCCACCGGGAGACGTTCCCTAACAGCGACGTACCGCCGTTCGAGGAGGTTGGGATCATCGCCTCCGCCGTACACCAGGGCGTCCAAACGGGCGCGGCTGATGCGGTCGGGTAGCTCTTCAAGCTCGTGAGTGAGAGCGTGAAGCTCCAACTTGAGGCGCGTCAACTCGCCGGTCGCGGCATCGTAGCTTTCCAGCTTCTCGTCCGCCTGCTCGCGGAGCCGGTCGGCTTCGTTGAGCGCGGCTCGCACGATCTCCTCGACGCCTTCACGCACGTGCTGGACTAGATCCTCGACCGTAGGAACGTCCCGGAGCTTAGCTTCCGTCATTCCGCCTCCCGATCTCTCGCATCTCCTCGTCGTCCGCTTCCATCCGGGCTATATGACGGGCAAGTCGAGCGGTGCCGCCAAGCTCGCGGGTGTACGCTGCATAATCCGCCGCGTCTTGATCCTCCATCCCCGAAATATCGACCGGCTGGCCGTCAACCTCCGCCGAATCGACCTTAGCCTTCTCGGGGACCTCCGCCTTCGCCTCGGGGAAGGTGACGTTGTGGAAGAGGTTGGCAACCTGCGCCACCAGCTTCGCGGCCTTCTCGTCGCCCGCCGCCACGTACTTGGCGTGGAGTTCCTTCGCGGCCTTGATCCCCGGTGCCGCCGCCTCCGGGCCGGTCTTGCCTGTTACCGTCATCGTCATAGTCATGCTCCTCTGCTCGTGGGTCCGTCTATCAGGGCGGGTGCTGTAGTCATCTCACGGCCCCACCTCGGCTTTCTCGGTCTCGTCCAGCCGCGAGAAGACCTCGCGGTACGGACTAAGGCGCTCGCGGGTCGCAAGCTCTTGCGGCGTCAACTCCGCGTCCGGGGCGAACCCCATCGCCGTCATGTATCCCTCGACACTCAGGGGCTCGGAGCCGCCCCAATTCGGGAGTCCGTCGGCGTCCAGCGGGGGCGCTCCGGCGCGAAAGTCCCGCTCCAAAATCCGGGCTCGAAGGCGGTTGATTTCCCTACGGGCTCCGTCCATCCGGGTCATCGAATATCCTCCCTTTCGCGGATCGTCTCGGTCAAGGCTTCCAAATCGCGCTTGATTTCCTCAACCTCGGTCAAGCGGAGTTCGAATTCGTAATGACGGAGCAACGAGGCGTGCGCCCGCAAAACTACGGGATCATCCTGGGCTTCGAGGTTGCGCTTGAAGACCATCAGCAAGGCCTTTTCGAGGACGCGGAGTTTCTTGTGGTGGTCATAGGCACGGGTCTCGGTTGCAGCGGCAATCGCGATTTTTGGAAGGTGATTCTTTTTGTGACGCGCTATAGCGTCCTCTGACAGCACGAAAGTCTGCGATAAGGCGCGGTTGCTCCTGCCTCCCTCCGCGATTTGGGCGTCGATCGAAGCGCGATCAGGATGAGCACAGACACTGCAACGGCGGCTCACGCGGCCTCCTCGACAGGCGCGTGCTCGCGGCGGTGGTGATCTCCCAGGTCTGCGAACGTCGCCAGCCCTCGACCACAGGACGGACATGGGAGCCCACCGCGAGTCCGGCCCCATCTTTCGACCGCTCCGGGAGCGACGAACCAACCAACCGGGGTCAACACCGCCGGAGCCAGTAGGCCGCGTTCGACTTTCTTCCTCGCGGCTTGGCGCGATACTCCGAGCAGGCGAGCGATCTGCACCGTCGTTAACCACCGTCGAAGCTCGAATAATGGAACCGCGTGGGAGGGATCGCCGTGGACACCGAGGGACCCCGCCAACCTCCGGGATGTCTTCGTCCTGGGCATCGTGATCCTCCCTTCGTTCGACGTCGTTTCGTCGTTGTGCGGTCTGGGTTTCGTCGCCGTCATTCTACCCCGTCCTCTCCTCGGTGGGGGAGTTTTCGAGGTCACGGGGGACTATCAGCGCCACCGCCCGCGAAGGGTCGATCCACTCTACTTCCACGTCTTTACCGCCTGCGAGGAGCAGTTTCCCAAGAGACTCGCGCTGCGCGTCGTCGTCGGTGTCGTGGATCACGAGGAGATCCGCCGTCCTCGGCATCAGGCCACGTCCGACCGGTCGTGTGTCTCGTCGCTGATCCGTCTCGTTTGGTCAGCGACGGTCATTACGTCGTGGCCTAACTCTAAACCCGAGGTCGAGGGAAGTAACGAAGTAACCATCAGTAACCCAGATTCGTAAAGTCCTCTCGTGTGGGATTTATAGCTGAAACTTTGCGTTTCCGCGTTACTGTGGTTACTTTGGTTACTTCCCTCCGAGCGAAAACCCGCGATTTGCAGGGATTTCTTGCCGCCGGAGTCAAGTAACGAACCCGTTTCGTGGTTACTTCGGTGCTTACTTTGGGTTACTTCCATCAGCCTTCGCGCCCCTCTCTGAGCCCGACGCCGCGCCTGATCGCCACGTGGTCCGTACCGTTCGCCGCCGGATAGCCCCTTTCCGCTAGGCTGTCGCCAAAGCGCCGCTTGCTCTCGGGATGCTCGCCCGCCGCCTCCGCCCACTCTGTGTAGTCCGCATATAGGTTGCCGAACTTCGCCCACGCCTTCTGGTCGATCACGCAACGTTCGTCCAGGAATCCCGCCAGTACGTCCATGTGCGCTCGATACTGGTTCGTGGCGCGGCGCACCTCGTCGGGCTCTCCGAGTCCGCTCCGCTGCCAATCTAAACAACCCCTAACCGCCCAGGCGAGGATGCCGGGTAGCTCTTCGAGGAGCTTCTCGGGCAACTCGGTATCCTGCTCCTCCGGCGGGATCGCGGTAGTGAAGGGTATGAGCTTGATGCGCCTCCAAATGGCTTGATCCGTGCCGCGAACGTCGGGCCGATGGTTGACCGCCATCCATACCGTGTGTGTCGGCGCGAACTCCCAGAAGTCTTGATAAAGCCTTCTGGCCTTGATGGTGTCGCCGCCCGTCAACTGTTTCACCAACGCCTCGTTGAATCTCCTGCCGTCGTTGACCTCAATTGCCGCGACGAGACGCGCACCAAAGAGGTCCGCAAGCTCGGTCGGGTGGCTTCCCTGCTTCGCCAACAGCAAATCAGGCGCGGTTTGGGAGGCGTAGTCGCCCATCGCCGCCATGAGCACGTTCACGAACGTGCTCTTACCGTTGGCACCCGAGCCGTAGAGAATCGGGAGGACATGCTCGCGGGTTGAGCCGGTCAACGAATACCCGGCCAGCCTCCTCACGAACTCTCTCACCGCCTCGTCCGGTAGGATTTGCTCCAGGAACTTTTCCCAGATCGGAGCCTTCGCGGTCGCGTCGTACTCCACCTGCGCGAGCTTCGTTATCAGATCATCGCGGTCATGCTCCCGAAGCTCCCCGGTCTTGAGGTCCAACGTCCCATTGGAGACATTCAGGAGCCACGGATCGGTGTCCAGGCCGTCCGGCATTATCGGCATCTCGCTCTGCGCCAGCGCGATCATCGCCTCTATGCGCGAGCGACTCTCCGAACGGCGGGCGTGTCCCACTATGGCCTTGCGCCTGTCGGCGTCCTCGGCGTCGGCGGCCTCGCTATATATGGAGCGCACAGTTTCTTTGGCCATGCGCACCGTCACGCCACCCGCGTCCGGTTGCCAACGTTGGGAGGTCCAAGTCAGCCACGATCTCCACGGGTATACGTACCTGGCGTCCTCGCCGTGCTGGTTCGAAAACCTCTCCGAGTTGCCCAAATCCGTCAGGTTGTAGGCACCCTGTCCGGTATCCCGTAGCTCATTCTCGGCCAACGCCTTCAAGCCTTCGACGGACCCGCCAGCCACTAGGTAGTCGTCCACGCCGGTCTTCGATCCGTCGTCGCCGGAGGGCAGGTACACGATCTTCGTCGTGGCCCCACGGCTCTTGAGGTACTCGACCAGCCGTTTAAGCGCCTTGCCTACCTGCGGGTTCGTCATGGCGTCGGAATCGAAGGCTACGAAGACCTCGCGCCCGTGAAGGGAAACCTGCTCCCATTCCGGCAGCAACACCTTCTTGCGCTGCCAGTTCCAGACCCCTTGAACGGCTATCACGGCCTCGCCTCGGCTTACCAGGGAGTCGGCCTTCTTCGAGCCCTCGGTCACCCACAGGGGCGTTTTCACGTCCCTCATCATCCCGCTCTGTGACGGATGCCCACCCAGGTGGCATTCCTTCCCCGCCGGATTCTCGTACTTGCGGGGCTTGCCGCGCTCATCCTTGCGAGGCGTGTCGGGCTTCATCTGCCACGTCGTCTGCGCGCCATCCGGCGCGTACATCGGTATGCCTAAAGCGGGGACCAACTCGCGCTGCACCGTGGAGAAGCCCAAGACGGCGGCCTCCGCTTCTCTTCGGATCGTGATGTACCCGCGACCCGCCACGATCTCCGGGCTGATCCCACTGCCTTCGATTAGCTCCAGGCGGTGCCGCCCGTCCAGGTCGGGGGTATAATCTGTTTCATACCCTCCCGGATCGGGGGTCTTGACTTCCTGCGTCAAGGGGTTAGCATGTTTCACGAGGTCTCCTTTACTTCGTCGTTGGGGGGCTCTTTGAAATCGCGGGCTGGCTGCCGAGCCGCCCGCTTTCTTTTCGTCTCATTCCATCGGGGCCTCCCCTAATGGTGTCCGCAACAACTCCCTGTATTGCGCTCCAAGAGCTTCGGCCAGCTTGAGTACGGTGGCCCCTTGCGCTTTGTGATGCCCGTTCTCAAGGCGGCTGATCGTCGCGAACGCCACGCCGGTCATGCTTCCAAGCTCGCGCTGGCTCACGTCCCTCCTAATCCGCGCCGCCCGTAGACCGGGGACCTCATATGTACCGTGCGTGGGCCGGGCGTACCTCGAAACCTGCCGCTTGTCCCGCGTCTCCAACAACACCGCCTCCTCTATCGGTCGCTACAATAATGTTAGCACAATCCACTAAGGAACGCAAATCCCCTGCAAAACAGCCTCTTTTACCGTAGATTTCTCCGGGCCTTGTTGGTATAATTAGGGGCGTAAGCGAAACCAAAAGCCCCGGCAACTGTTAGAGCAGTCCCGGAGCCCGGACCACGAAGGAGTATTCGTGATCTAGCAGAGGATAACGCAGGAGAGGAACCGCCGCGCCCTGAGAGGCGTTCAGGCATTCCGGGATGGAGCGGTCGGGTGGAGCGGCGGATGGATCGTCAGCGGGAGCAACGACACGCTGTACCGGGTGTCGTTGAGCGAGGAGCGGTGCGAGTGCGCCGACCACCTGTTCCGGGGCGCGACCTGCGCCCACATCTTCGCGGCGCTCGTCGCCCGTGCGAAGACCCGGCGATGCGCGGGATGCTCCGAGCCGACGCCCAGGCGCGACCTGATCGAGGTCCGCGAGGATCACGAGTCGTTGACGTTCTTCGAAGGCGATCTGCTCTGCGGGGACTGCGCCTCGGACGCGGGGGTGGACGGATGACGGCGGAGGTCCACCACGCCGTCCCGCAATGCCTGCTGAGGCTGAGGGACGCCGCCGAGGGGCAGATGATGCTCGGAGACGAACCCTGCGGAGCGTGGCTCGAATGGACCGACGAGGCGGGGCGGTGGGGCGTGTCGGTGGAGATCCCTCGGGGCGACCTCGCCAAGCTGGTCGAGCGTAGCGCCGTGATCCTCGACCGCGAGAAGCACCGCCTCATACACGGGAGCGACTTCGCCCGTTGGGGCCGTAGGGGAGGACGCGAGACCGTCCGCCGGTACGGAGCCTCGTGGATGTCGGCGCTGGCGCTCCGCAGGTGGGGCCGGATCACCGCCGAGGACCTGGAGCTTGCGAGGGCGGTAAGGTGACGTGCTTCGCCTGCGGTGGCGGGGACAGGTGGATCAAGACGTGCCGCCGGACCTCCGGGGAGCGGGTGCGGGTGTGTGACGCCTGCTGGGGGGCGCTACGCCTCGTAATCGTGCCGGGCGACCTCTGCTGCACCGCCAAGTGCCGCCACTGCGGCGTCTACGGGTCCCCCAGGGACTTCACCGGGCTGGAGAAGGGAGAGCCGATGTTGGGACTCTGCCGGGACTGCGCGTGGTGACGCGCCTGGAGCTAGGCCGCGTGGTGGCGACCCCCGGCGCTATCGAAGCCCTCGACCAACAGGGCGTCTCGCCGCTGGACCTGCTCAAACGACATCAGTCGGGGGACTGGGGCGAGGTATGCAAGGCCGACGCCCGCGAGAACAACCGGGCGCTGAAGACCGGAGGCCGGGTCCTCTCCGTGTACGAGGTCAACCCACGCGGCGTGTCCCGGCGGGTGTGGGTGATAACGGAGGCCGACAGGTCGAGCACCTGCCTGCTACTCCCCAGCGAATACTGAGCGTCGGGTCCGCACAACGACTAGACTGCGACGCGATGGGAACCAAACATCGTCTCGACTACAAGGAAGCGGCGAAGGCCCTCGGCATCAGCATCGACGCCGTGCGGATGCGGGTGCGGCGCGGGACTCTACGCTCGGAGCGGGACGGTAGCCGGGTGTTCGTGATCCTGAACGCCGACGAGATACCGACCGGCCACGACCAGGGCGGCGACCCGTCGGAGCTTGTCGCCGTCCTCCGGGAACAACTCGCGGAGGAGCGGGAGGCCCGGAGGCGGGCGGATACGATAATCCTCCAGCTATCGCAGGCGAACGCCACACTAGCCAGCCGCGTCCCGGCCTTACAAGCAGCCGCCGATGAGCGGCGTGACGTTCCCGCCTCACGAGAAGAAACGACGGGGGCGTACTCGGGTACCGGATCACGGGAGGACTCGGAGAAGCCCGCCTCGTGGTGGAAGAGGATCATCGGGAAGTAGCATTCACCGTCCCCGCCACCATAAGGCCCCGGACGAGAGGAACAAGAACAGGGAAGTCCGCAACGTCCGCGCCAAGCTCCTCTCCCGCGCCGGGTGGACGCAGCAGCGGGTAGGGGAGGAAGTGGGACTAGATCGGACGGCGGTAGCGAAGATCGTGAAAAATACCGACGGCCTACGAAATTCACACCTCATAGACGTGGCCGCCGCGCCATACGGCGTTCAGCCGAGATGCGTGTAAAAAGCGCCATGCCTAGTAGTGCGAGCTAGTCGCAGTGTTCTGCTCAGGCTCCGACTGGCTTCACGCCGACAAGAAGGGCCATCTCGAGCCACTTCCAGTAGCAGTCGACGTCATCGAAACCGAGCTCGCGTAGCCATCCGAGCTGAGTCTCGACTCCGAGCAGGCGGTTCGATGGATCCGCATCCGCGAGCGGTTCGTCGATCGCGGCGAAGAAAGCGATATGGAGGCGCTCGGTCGGCGAGGCCACATGCTCAAGGTTGGCGAAGACGCCGCCGGGTTCGAGGAGATCGAAGACCTCGCCATAGAGCGAGTGCTTTCGCTCGTGCTCGAGGTGGTGGATGGCAAACGAGGAGACGACGACATCGAAGCTCCCGAGCGCGGGCAGCGGCTCGGCGAGGTCGTGCTCTATGAGCGTGATGCGCCGGTCGTCGACGAAGCGCTCGTGCGCAGCCTGGAGCATGGGCTCGGAAAAGTCGAGGCCCACGCCAACTATTCCGGGGCGAACGTGTGAGAGGAGGCTGAGCAGCCGCCCGCCACCAGTCCCGAGGTCGAGGATGCGCCGGGCGTCGCCCGGCACCTGCTCGAGCAGGACGCCCTCTCCCTCCGCGCGGTGCGGATAGGCGTCAGCCCGGGCGAGGTAGCGCAGCGCGTGTTCCGCAGTCGTCCATTCCTCGGCGGCCATGCTTGGATTTTAGCAGTCTGGAACCCAGTGTGGCGCTTATGCTGGAACACGCTAGTGGCACTCAATTACACATATCTCGGCTGTACCCCATACGACGACGACGTTCTCGCGGGGGTGGTGGAGCCGGTTATTCCGATAATACTTCCTAGGGCCGATTCGATCCCCTGCGGGGTAGGGCGTATCCGGGGTGGAGGTAGCGGGCTCTCGGCATTCACGAGGGCGAATCTTTATCCAGGACCACAAGATGTAGTGATGACTACCATGCCTCGCGGTGTGGTGAGAGGTTCCCGGAAGCCTTCGAGCGTCGTTGTATGCGGGATCGTGGATACGAGTTGCCGGGAATAGTAGCTCTCGGAAGGAGCGTGAATAGGTGCAGGAGGACCGGCTCCTCAGCGTTCAGTCCCGGGTGCTTCGGAAGCCAGGTTGCCATATCGGCGTACAGCCCGACTGCACCGAATTCTACGAGAGCTAAAAACCCGATCATGACCGCCGGCGGCTCGCCGACTTCTACGCCTTCCTGTTCGGGAGACCGCGCCAGTGGCCCCTTACGTGTGGTGGACGCTCGATTAATGTAGTGTCGCAATACGGTGAACTCTGATCAACGTCTGACCCACGCAAAAAAGGTACGGCAGATGCGCGAGAGAAAGCTGGCCGGGGCCGCGCTCGAACAGTACGGCTTACGGGATGCCCGCGTCGGCTTTCTCCGGCAGAGAAATTGGAAGACCCTCTTCCGCGTAGCGTCTCCGACTCAGGGAGAGTTCACTCTCCACATGTATCGTCGGCCCAACCTCGGCGAAGACGCACTTCGTTCCCCCGATGGGCTTCGTTCCTTTGACGGGCGTAGCTCCGAGGCCGCGCTTCACTCGCAGCTGCTCTGGATGGCAGCCCTGCGGCGCGAGACGGACCTGTCTGTGCCCGAGGCGATACCCACGCTCGACGGTTCGCTCACAAGCTACGTCTCCGTTGAAGACGTGCCGGCACCCCGGCGCTGCACGCTTTTGCGTTGGATGCCGGGGAAAAGCATGCTGGAAAGCCTGAGACCAGCGAACCTCTCACTGGTCGGCTCGTACGTAGCTCGACTGCACCTGCACGCCGAGCGGTTTTCCGTTCCCGAAGGTTTTCTGCGCCCTCGGTGGGACTGGGACCACGTCCTCGGTAACTCGGCGTTGCTGTGGAGCCGGGGCGAGGTCTTCTACTCCGAAAGCGAGATGGAGGTGTTCCGCGCCGCAGCCGAGCGTGTCAAATGGACGTTGCATGCCGTGGGGGAGAACAGTAGCGTTTTTGGCATCATCCACAGCGACCTCTTGCCACAAAACTTCGTGTTCCACACGGGGACGGTATGCGCCATTGACTTTGATGAATGCGGCTGGGGCTACTACCTCTTCGATCTGGCGTGGATGTTCAGAGCCCTCGGCTTCAGTGCGCCGATGCAGGCCGCGCTCCTGGAGGGCTATCAGCGTGAGCGTCCCCTTCCCGAGGATTACCAGAAGCACTTCGAGACGTGTATGGCGATGCGGGTAGTGGATTTGGTTAACAGAATTCTTGGCTGGAAGACCCCTACTAGGCAGCCTTGGGGGCCGAGTTTTTTATCGGACGCGGTAAAAGAGCTCGCAGGGTTTTTAGAGAACGATAGCTCCCGGAAGGCGGGTGAGTAGGGCAAGATACTCACGAAAACTCACGATACTTCCGGTTCGCTTCCGAAGCTCCAGACTTAGCATTCCTTAGCACCTTAGAATGCCAAAGACGGGCTTCCGAGAATATTAGCTCTCGGAACTTCGCATAGTCCCGGGCCACGCCCGGCCGCGTGTACCTCTTCAACACCCAGGGTATGGAGCTACCAGCGGAACCCTACAAGGGAAGGAGCATAGAGAAACATGGTGGATAGAAGACGGGAACAGGAAGTGGAGCAGGCGGCAGCAAGGTTCGCCGACACTCTGGCGGAGTCCTACAGGCTCATCTACGAGCAGGCTGCGGAGTCGAGGGAGCGCCAAAAGCGCCGCGCCCAAGAGTTCTCCGAGCTGGTGGCAGAGAACCTCAGGGAGCGGGCCGAAAGCGGGCGCGCCGCCTCCGAGCAATTTGCTGACCAAGCCAGGAGGCAACGGGAGGCTGGGCGGGAGTTTACCCAGGAGTCGGTTAACGCCTACATGGACTTCCTCAACACCGCGTTCTCCAAGTATCAGGAAGGCTCCCAACGGGCCGCACAAAGCGCCCAAGAGGGAGCACGCACCCTCTCCGATACAGCTACGGGCTTGATAGGCACCGCAACGGGGACGGCGGGTGCCATGGCGGATACCACGGCGGAGGCGACGCGATCGACGGCGGAGGCGGCCGCAGGGCAACCGCCGATCGACGGCTATGACGAGTTGACCGTAGAGGAGGTCACCTCGCGGCTGGAGGGCCTCTCTGAGGCGGAGCTCAGGCGGGTGCGCAACTACGAGCAGCGCAACAAGAATCGGGAAACCATCATTGCGCAGGTAGACCGTAGGCTCGGGAACACCACTTAAGAGCTTGGGCCGCAAGAAGAAAGAGTTGGTGGGCTGAGGTTATCGTTTTTCCTCAGCCCTTCTTCATGCCTGTATTCACCCACCTCCCGACAGACCCCTCTGAAGAGTGCTTTCATCAGCTGTGCTTAGGCGCATCTAATCGGCAACGAGGAACACGCCTACTAGGAGCGCCACGGCGGCGACCAGCAACGCGATCGCCAGGTAGGCCAGACCCCTGGAGCGTTCCGTCGCGCCGCTCGCAGCAAGACCTCCGGACGCAACAAAACCAAACCAAGCTATGGCATTGAGCGTATCACGGTCGATGACTGCAGCTATGGCTGCAACTAGCCACAACGCCGTGGCGATCCACAAGAAGAGTTGGTAGTGTCGCGTGCCGGTCCCCATGACTGTGTCCCTCTTCTTATACCCTCATATGCGTCGTTGGCACGAAGTAGGTACTACATCCTCTCCTCTGATTTCTCGGCCCTTGTTGTCCGTATTCACTCAGCGGAGTTTGCGTCAGCGTCCCGACAAGGTATCGCCTACGTCTCCTAGCAAGCCCTTGTCCTTGCGGGCTTGCCGGTCTCGCTCTCTCTCCGCCTCCCTAGCTTTGGCCTGCTCCTGGCGGAGCCTCTCCTTCTGCGCGGCTTCCTCTACAGCTGCAGCCGTTCGCTGCTCGGCTTGGCCTTCGGCCTTCTTGTTCTCGTCGCCGGTTATGGCGCCGAACGCCTCCTTCATCCTGCCCTTGAACTTGTCTGCCATCTTCAGCCTCCTTAGCCGTCTGGCCATTCTCTTCTATGGAATTAAAGGCCAGTGAGATTGCCTACGGGACCGCCCGAACTGTTGAGCCGTTCGCATTCTCCGCAAAGTGGCTTGTTACCGGTTCCCTGCTGAACATTCTCGGGGTTCATGCTATTACCGGTCTGGCAGTTAGGGCTGTTGTGGTAGACCTCTGAGTTAACCGAGTGCCACGGTCCCCCACCCCTCAAAGCGCCGGTGGTCTCCTTCAAGTGATCCGTAGCCGCCCCCACGACACCTTTGCCCTTATCCGTAGCCATGCCTTTCCTTCCTCATGCCTTCGGTCAGCCGCCGACAGTGCAGATATTAAACGTAAAACACAAAGGCCGGAGCTCATAGAACCCCAGCACAGGGGGTTGCTAGTCTGCGCCTACCCTAGTAGATCTTTCGCGGCGCCCTTCTTCTTCTTTAAGGTGCCTTTGTCCTGATCCGCCTGTCCTTCCGACTTCTTGTCCTTATCTCCGGTCAGGGACCCTGCCGCTTC
>MWWD01000010.1_pt1 | contig 13225 bp, 23 predicted proteins | sample 1047211 | NCBI WGS metagenome assembly MWWD01 (sample SAMN06349974, study PRJNA376086) | soil metagenome | isolation source: MS2-2 sample Antarctic (ecotone) soil | place: Antarctica | collected 2015-01-13 | reverse complement strand
ACGCGGCCTCTGGGACATCTGAGCCCCCGAGACGACGGGTGGCGCAGGTAGGAGCAGGAAGGTCGCAACGCTCTTTCTGGCCGGGGTCCTTCGGGGCTCCGGCCTCTGTCGTGGCGAAACTTTGCCGCCCCCGCAGCGTAATCGTGTACAGCCGGGGCCCGACTTATCACCCCCCTCCTGTTCGGTCCCGGCTTTCTCTCTGCTCCGGTCCAACCGGCCTCGTAAAAGATGTGCCATCGGGCCGATGCGCTGTCCCCACGGAGGCTCTAGGCTGGTCTCCGAGTCCGGGCCGCGGGGTCGCTCACACGTCAGCGCCGCCCGGCGCTCCACTCATCGGGTCGGGGTCTATTACGGAGCCCCGGCCTTTTTCCTCTCTGGGCCGGCCCTATGCTGCCGGGCGCCAACTTCCGCATAATACGCCCCGAAGGTATTACGAGACGTTGCGAGCTAGGTCCCTCTGGACCGGCCCCCAACGGCGTGGAATGGGGGTTCTAGGAAGTTCGGTGGGCTGTCGTAACGTGAGCGACCTTCCGGGGGTCCAACCCACTAGTGTGATGGAGCGACAAAGATATCGTGCAAGGCCATAGCGACTCGCGGCTGCCCCCCGGTTACGCCCTGGATGTGGTCGGCGACCCGTGCCTCATCATCCTGCGTAGCCCGGACGGCGCGGTCGTGGCCCGCTTCACCCGCAACGTCGATCCGGAGGAAGTAAGGCGAGCCGCCGAAGAAGATCGCGAAGAAAGAGACTAGCTGCCCTTATTCACCGTACGTCCTAGAAGGATCATTCTCGGAAACTCGGATGCAGGATCCCGCATAGCCCCGGTCCGATAGCCTCAGAAACGCCCCCGACGGGACCCCCTCTACCGGACCGGCCGCGACAGGAGTTTGCGCGGTGGATGGATATGCGTTTTCGTGGATGGGCCGCCTACTGCCCCTCGGCTAGCCTCCACAAGCGCCGCCAGCGTGATCGTTCACTGGCGCCCGAAGAGCCGCCGGACTAACAAGCGTAGCCTGGTGGCCGGATCCCCTCTCCCCTCTTTGGCCTGTTGCTCCCTGCCCTCTTCGGCCTGCGCTCGCGTGTTCTCCGACGAAACCGCCGGCCGGCCGGGGACCTCCTCGTGGTCGTGATCGGGGTTCTCTCCCATGCGACTACCTCCTATCCTCCGAACATCCTACGCCACCACGGCCTCTGTGCGGTCTCCTGCGCCCCTCTCGCAGCGGGCCGGGGCTCGGGCTCTTCCGGGGCCTCCTCGACAGTCTCGGCGTCTCCTGGCGCCTCTAGGGCTGGCGGTATGCGCTCGAGGGCGGCCATGAGCAGGCGCCTCGCTTCGGCGTGGCCCTGTCGCTCGGCTTCGAGCTGGTCCCGGAGGTCCTCGATACGGCCGCGCATCTCGGATATGAGCGCGGTGCTATCAGATGGCGGCTGGTCGGTGTCATGTACATTACTGGCCGCGTCCTGGTCGTTGTCCAGTAGCACCCAGACCCGGCCGTCCTCGTCTCTTTCGTGCGGAATGGTGCGCCTGGATATGCGCTTCCTGATGGCGTCCACGGTGACACCCATGACCTCGGCGGCCTCGTATACCGAGACCCTGTTACCGGACGTGCGTCTCTCTCCCACGCCCGCATACTAGACCCTTACCGGACCACGCGCAGGCCGTTAGACGGGCGAACGCCCTTGGCGAACCTCGCCGCTCTCAGGGTTCGGAGAGGTCTTCCGGCGGGGTCACTATCTCAACCCACCCCGCGCTGTATATGCACCGGCTCCACTCGCGATCCGACGACTGGGCGGCAGCCACGCCCAGGGGATGCGGCGGCACGTCCTCACCCCGAAGCCGTTGCATGTTGACGAGGAAGGCGTCCTGGAGGGCAACCTCCGGGAACCTCGCCACCGTCCCGTCCCTCTGAGGGATAGCCACCGTCCCGCCGCCGGCCGCCGTTTCCAGTCTCCTGAGCTGGTCCCTAAGCGCCAAAACCACTCCTTTCATTCTGATGCTCCAAGAGGGTTTCGAGATCCTCCATCCGGGCGACCAATTCCTCCTGTTCTCTTGCCGCCAGCCCATCCCTAACGCACGCACGGGCGCCGTTCAATAGCTGCCCGGCGACGGCACCGTCCGCCCGCTCCACCTCGCCGGCGAGGACCTTATCGGCCAACTCTTCAAAGCGGTCCCGCAGCCTTGCCAGCTCTGTCGTGGGCCGCCCACGGCCGCCGCGCTTGCCGCCCTTGGACGCCCGACGGCGGCGGGCCTCCGCCTGGTTGGGATCGTGGCCGATGCACCACTCGGAGGCACGCATAGCCTGGGCGCGGCACCTACCGCCATCGGCTCGGATGCCCGAACAAGTCGCCATAGCTTACGCCCCCCCCTCGAAGCCGTACACCCGTGCCTGATCCTTTTCCCACTCGGGCCCCAGGGGCCCCAGCCCGGCGGCGGCGCGGTTCTCTTCGAGCAGTTCCCTGTCGCGCCGCATGGCCTCCTGTGCGAAGACCCGGTGCTCCCCCTCGATGCGCCTCACCCGCTCACGCCAGGCCTCAAAAGGTCGCGTGAGCGGGTCCCCGTAGCGGTGCGCGATCTGCCCCCACGAGGGGGGACGGATCCACACGAGAGGTCGCAGGTGCTCGGGCAGGTCTCTCACCCCGCCCGCCCCTATCGCCTCGAGCTCGCCCTCGCAGAGGTCCTCGACGAAATAGACTTCGCGGCCGCGAAGTCTATTTCGTCGAGGACCTTCTCCGCCTCCTCTTCCCGGCCCCAGCCGGGGGCGAAGGGAGCGCGGGTTGGGGACCTTGTGCGGGCCTCGAGGTCCTCCAGGCGCCTACGAGTACCGGGGGCCATCGCCGCCTCCTCTCAGGCGCCACCACAGGCGCCGGATAAAGCCCGACGGCGGTGTCCCGTGCTCCTCGTGATAGGCGCGCATGGTTTCGAGGTCGCGGACCCGGTCGGGGTAGGTGTGGCGCCAGAAGCCCTCACCGCGCATCGCGATGGACTCCCGGACCCGCCCCTCGGCCTCCCTGTACGCCCTATCCATCGTCGGCCCCCAGGCGGGAGAGGTGGCTTAAGACCGTCTCTACGTCGCCGCGCTGAGGGCCGGCGGGCGTGGCCCTTGGGGCGTGTATAACAAATGTCGTGTCCTGGGCCGGGGCGCTCTCGTCCGGCACAGGCGCGGGCGGCGCGAACCTCTTGCCTATGTCCTCGGCGTCGAGGAAGAGCCCGTAGTCCTTGAGAAGCGTGGTGGCCTGCTCCGCCACGCGCTTGGCCGTCTCCGCCCTGGCACTCATCAGGTCTTCGATAAGCGCCCCGGAATGCTTGCGCTGTTCGGCGGTCAGGTCCTGGGCTGCGGCCGCTGTCGCGTCCTCCAGCGCTGCGAGCTTGCGCTCCGCCTCCTGGACCTTCCTGTTCGCGTCGGCCTCGTGCTTAGCCGCTGGCATATCCTTGCCTGCGCGAAGGGCTTTTCCTGCGGCCTCGGCGTCCTTCTGCTGCGCCGGGCCCACGCCCTGGCGGAGTACCACCAACTCTCCATCAGTCGCCGCGCGACGGGCGTCAAGGTCCGCCACTTCTTTCTGCAGGGCGACGAGCTTGGGATATCGTTCTTGCAGGCCAAAGCGTTCGAGCGGGAAGGGGTCCACGGCCAACGCGCCAAATCTGTTGTACATATGTTTACCTCCAGTGTCGTCGGGATTTTTGCAGAGGAAACAATTGCGGCTTGCCTTGCGGCTTGCCTTGCGGGTATCCGCCCGGGGCCTCTTGCGTCTCTCCGAGCACCCGCGCTTTGTGTAGTTCGTTGAGCTCCGCGCTCTTGGCCCGGATTAGGTCCATCTCTATTTCCTTACGGGCCTCGGTCAGCTCGTCCGCGCTCATCTGCTCCAGGGGCTTCTCACCGCCGGTTGTTTCGGGCGGGGTCTTGGCGGCCTCCCGGGATCGCCTTAGCTGTTCTAGGAAGTTGTTCTTCTGCTTCATGGCGTTCTCCTTTCGTCGGTGCAAAGCTCTTCGGCCCTGCGTTCGTAGTCCTGTGCAATACGTGCGTGGCTCTGTGCCATCCGGTCGAAGAATCGCACCCACTCCCAACGGTTGCGCTGGCGGATCTTCTCGTGGTGGCGCCGCACGCTCTCGACGTAGCCGGGCTCCCGCTCGTCGGCGCTCGTCCGGTGGTCCGTCGAGGCCCTCCTGGAGAGGAGCCGGTCCAACTCGAGGTCTACCGTGTCCACACTTGCTCCCTTCTCTCGCTTACAAACATTTGTTTGCACACACTGTAGTTTGCAGTAGCGGGCAAATAGAGGCGGCCGTCCCTGGCGTGTAGGACCGGGGCATTCACGCGGCGCCCTAGCGCAGCTTGAGCGCCGGCCACTACAGCGCCACGCCGAACAAAACGACCGCGCCCATGAAAGCGACGGTGGCTACCCCCGAAGCCACGGCGATCCACCGGTCGCCCACGCGAAGCCCGAAGACCATGAGCGAGGCGCTCACCATCAGCCCGCCCATCGCCCCAAAGAGCGGAATCACGCCGCGGCCCTCCTCTGTGCGGCCTCGAGAACGTCCAGGGCGATAGCGAGCCCACAGTCCAAGAACTCCTCTACCTCCCGAAGTCCCGACACAGGTTCCCTAGCCGGCGGCCACTCCCCGCCGCACCACTCCTCGAGGAAGGCGACGAGCTCGTCGCGGCGGGTCTTGATGCTTGCGGGTAGCGGTCCGGCGAGCGGCTGCGGGCCCTCCGTCTCTAGCCGGCCTTCCACCACGCGGGCGGTGTACCTGCCTAAAGTGAGGCAACGGAGGATCTGTATCGTGGTCTGCGGCTTCACCAGGACTCCCTAACCGACTTGCGGCGGGCTTCGGACTCCTCGTCCGGTGACGGGGTGACAGCAGTGACAGCAGTGACAGCAGTTTCTAGAGTTAGACGGAAGGGACGCGCCGCCTTTGTCCTCTTCAAATCTTCGAACGTAAGCGTCGGCGTGCGCTTGCATATCGCTCGCGCTGCTTTGCTGAGGTCCTCGGGTCGGTCGGGCTTATGGTCACTGATAAGCAAATCGTAGAGCTCCGAGGCCATGCCCTCCCAACTGCCCCCTTGGGATATAAGAAACTCTCTCAGATCGGCTGCTAGCCTGTCCGACGGGCTGTCACCGTAGAGGCCCGTGTAGACCCGGCGAACGTGGTTCTTGAAGTACGCCAGGAGCTTCGCCGCCCCGGCCATATCCTCCCGGGTGACCCTCTCCGCTATCCCCGCCTGTCCTTGATCGTCCAGCTCGGCAAGCCGGGCCATGGCGAGTATCAGGGCGAACCTGGCCAGGTAGGCCTCGAGCTTGCCCCACGACGGCCGCAGCCTTTGCGGGAACCCGGGCGATTCCAGCTCGTCGTGGAGTCTGTTGTACTCCGCGACAAAGAGGGCCTTCGCTTCGCCCGTCATGGGAACCCGCGACGGGAAGGGATCCTCGTCGTCGTTGGCGTGGCGGAGCTTGTAGAGGCTGCCGATGATCCGGGAGTACCCCTCCCGGACGGGATCGGATATCTCGTCGTCGGTCCACCTCCCCACCCGCGGCTTCGGGTAGGCGGGGATGAACCTGTCTATCAGGCCGTCGCCCCGGTCCTTGCCGAAGTCCGGCAACACCTCCGGCTGGATCCCGCCGATCATAGATACGAACGGGCGGGCCACTATGACGGGCTCCTCGGAAGATTTGCGGTCCACGGCGACGGGCTGGTTGGTGTGGACGGAGAGCCAGAATTGCCGGTCGGCGCCCTTGCCGCCCTGCTTGTACTGGTTCATGGCCCCGAGCCACCCCGACAGCTCGTCCTTGATGATGAGCAACCCGCGCCGGTTTTCGTTGAGGATGTCCGCCAGGCGCTCGACGGTGGTGTCGTCGGCGTATGTGCGCCCCAGGACGGGCTTCCTGGGCTTCTCGTCGTCCTGGTTATCCTCCTGCTTCCAGTTGGCGAGCTTTACCTCGTACTCTTCCTTCTGGCGCTCGTACTCGGCCTTGTGGGCCATCTGGCGTTCCCGGACAGGCCTCAGCGCGAGGTTCATGGCGGGTGACTTCTTGCTGGCCGGCCCGCCGATGATCATGGCAAATACGGCCGCGCCCTCGGTCCAATCCTTCTTTATGGCGATGCGCCTCGTGTCACCTATGGCGGCAGATACAGCAGCCAATGTAGAGAGACCCAGGTAATCCACGGGGCATCCCACACTCGCCGCGGCTTCTCTGACGAACTGCCGCAAGGTGATCGGGAGTGCGGCGATCGGGAACTCTTCCGGGTCTGGAAGATCTACTAGATCCCGGAATTTGCTGTCACTGCTGTCATTGCTGTCACCGTTGGCACTGCTCCCGCTGGGGGCCTTCTCTTCGCTCTGGTCCTTGTGGGCGTAGGCGTCCGGTTCGTAGTGCGTTCGTAGATCCTGCCACGTGTAGCCCTGACAGCTGTTGTGGTGGCAGCCGGCCCCTATCTCCCCAGTCGGTTGTTGGACGATGTACGCCGCGCTGTCGGCGTGGCCGTTCCACGGGCATTCTTGGAGGATGTAGCGCCACCCGCCGTTCTTCCATGGGCCCTCGCGCTTGACGGGCACGTCGTGCCGGCCGATCCAATCCATCAGGTCGAACGGCTGGCGCCCGTTGCCGCCCGAATAGACCCGGAACTTGCGCGGCTCTTCGGGCTTCATCGCGGCCACTTTGGCCAGCTGTTCCCTGTTGACGGGGGCCGGCTTCTCCGGGATCTCGAGGAGCTTCGACGGGCGGTGCGGGCGGCGGGGGAGGTCGTCGCCCTTCTTGGCGACCGTGCCGTAGAACTTCGTTATGCGAGCCGCGTTCTTGGTCGTGGTGTCCACTTCTACCGAATCGTCCGAGAACTTAAAGTCCAGGGCTTCGAGCACGCCGGCGACTAGCTCTAGGCCGGCCTGGTTGGCGGGGAGGTCTATAAGGTAGAGGAGGTGGTGGCCGTTGCCGGAGTCTCCGAGGATCGGGTCCGGCCAGCCTTGTTCGCCCAGATAGTCTCGTATCTCGCGGGCCTTCCGGCGGGCCTTCTCCTTCTCTTCGTCTGTACTCGATATCCCCGCCACGCGCTTGCAATCGTTGTCGATAAACAGGTGCGTGCGGCGTTCCACGTCCTTGTCTGAGGTGGATGCGTCCCGGCCCTTCATGCGTTCGATCCGGTTGTAACGCCGGTAGGCGATTTCTTCGGGGAGCTTGTTGAGGGTGATGTAGACGTCGTGGCCCCGCTCGTCGTGCCTGGCGGCGGCCTTCACGAGCTCCTCGTGGTCATCGAAGTAACCGGAGAACGTCGCGCCGTCCTTGAAGGTGCGGAGCTCTACGACGTCGCCGGTAGAGAAGAGCGTTTCTACGGTCCGGGTAAGCTCGGCGCTACTCATACGATGCGCTCCGGGCTAGTGTCGGGTATCATCTAGAAAGACTCCTTTGGTAGTGGGGTCGTTTGATCCGGGCGTGTTGGTCGCACGCCCTTTTCTTATTGCTCTCATTCAGGCCTAATCTCGAGTTCCTGGTGCATCGCGGTCTCCTGTTCGCGCTCTTCTTGTAGCCGGGCGTTCTCCTCCTCCAGTTGCTCCGCCCGGCGGGCCTTGACTATGAGTGGCCAGATGAAGCTCTCGAAGTCTTCATCTGGGTAGCCGCGCTCCCGCAACACGGCCCTGAACTCGTCTTCTTCGTAGCTGTGGGCGACTTGCGGTGTCCCTTCGCTCGCGTAGAGTCGGGCTCGCGCGCGCAGATCCTTTTCCTCATCGTGTCGTACAGCGTCCAAGCCTTTGTCTAGGAGCGTCGGTCCCGCCCCCCCCGGCGGGTTGCGCCGCTCCGGCTCTTCAGGCCACAGCGGCGCTTGGGCTTTTGGGAAGAAGTCGCCCACCTCGACGCCCAGCACTAGCGCCAGGCTATCCAGGGTCTCCAGATGCGGCCGGCGCTTCCCGTTTTCGATGAGGCTGATCGTGGCCGGGTCCACGCCCGACGCATCGGCAAGCTCGCGTTGGGTTAGTCCCCGCTCCTTTCGTATCCGCCGCAGCTCTTGCACGCGCTACCTCCTGGTCTTTTGGCCCAACACGATTCTAACAGCTTGTGTTGGCGCAAGCAATGGAGGCTGCTAAGATGCCCTTAGACACAAAAAGCGGCCCCCCGGAAGAGCCTCCCAGCTCCCCGAAGGGCCTTGACCAAGGGAGATCTGACCTCCAATGGCCCGCACAGAGCATAGCGCACCCCGCCACCCCGATCACGAGCTAATCAGGCTCGACGCTGCAGCCCACCCGGACCGGCTCCCCTCCGAGCACGAGGCCGCCGCCCGGCGCATAGCCGGCGAGACCTACCGCCGGGACCTCTCGCGCATCTCGCCGGCGGCTATGGCTGCCCTCTCCCGGGACCTCGAAGCCGAAGACCTCGGCCTCTAAATGTCACCCACGGGCAACATCCGCGGTCCACCAAACGGCAACGGTTGCCGTTTGAAACCACTACTCGAAGAGGAGAAGCATGACCGAACAGGAGCACAAAGAGCGGGTGCAGGCGTGGATGGACGAGGCCGGTGAGGAGCCGACGCCGTTCGGTAAGGCCGTGATCGAGGTCTGCCGCCGGCGTGGTATCGAGACGCCCGAGCATCTGGACTTGGAGCAAGAGGACCACCAGGTAGCGCTCGTGGACCACTGCGACGGCGTGGAGGACGCCGATAAGCCCCGGGACCTGCCGCGTGCGATAGCCGACGCTATCGGGCTCGACTGGCGCACTGCGCCCAGCGAGGACCGCGACGACCTGATGATCCTCGCCCGCGCCTGGACCTTCAAGGAGCTGGCCTTCGCCCAGTAGCGCCAGAACCTCCACCACAGGCCGGGGTCCTTCGGGGCTCCGGCCTCTGTCGTAGCGAAACTTTGCCGGCCCCGCGGCGTAGTCGTGTGCAGCCGGGGCCCGACTTATCACCCCCCTCCTGTTCGGTCCCGGCTTTCTCTCTGCTCCGGTCCAACCGGCCTCGTAAAAGATGTGCCATCGGGCCGATGCGCTGTCCCCACGGAGGCTCTAGGCTGGTCTCCGAGTCCGGGCCGCGGGGTCGCTCACACGTCAGCGCCGCCCGGCGCTCCACTCATCGGGTCGGGGTCTATTACGGAGCCCCGGCCTTTTTCCTCTCTGGGCCGGCCCTATGCTGCCGGGCGCCAACTTCCGCATAATACGCCCCGAAGGTATTACGAGACGTTGCGAGCTAGGTCCCTCTGGACCGGCCCCCAACGGCGTGGAATGGGGGTTCTAGGAAGTTCGGTGGGCTGTCGTAACGTGAGCGACCTTCCGGGGGTCCAACCCACTAGTGTGATGGAGCGACAAAGATATCGTGCAAGGCCATAGCGACTCGCGGCTGCCCCCCGGTTACGCCCTGGATGTGGTCGGCGACCCGTGCCTCATCATCCTGCGTAGCCCGGACGGCGCGGTCGTGGCCCGCTTCACCCGCAACGTCGATCCGGAGGAAGTAAGGCGAGCCGCCGAAGAAGATCGCGAAGAAAGAGACTAGCTGCCCTTATTCACCGTACGTCCTAGAAGGGTTGTTCCACGAAGTTCGCTTGCAGGATCCCGCATAGCCCCGCCCCTATGGACCCAGAAACGCCCCCGCGGGGCCCCTCCGCCCGCCCGTCCCCATGCACCTTGTAACGCGACTGGATGGATATGCAGGTTTTCGGTTTCAGGAAGGGTTCCTGGTCGTCCGGGTGCCCGACTAGGCGAACATGGAGTAGTCGGGCCGGTCCGGCTCTCGGGCCTCCCCCATCTAGGAGCGCCCGTCCGCCCTTTGGACGAAAAGCTCGAAGCGCCGCTCGTCCGTCTCCCTGTAGGTGCCCGAGGCCGCCATCCCCTCGTCGGCCCCGAGCGCGGCGTCGATCTGTTCCCGTAGGCGCAGGAGCCCCGCCCTGTTGCCGATGATCTTCGCCAGCGGGTCGCCCTCGCCGCCGACGCCGACGACCCTTCTAGGGGGCCTGACGTGCAGGTAGGGCGTCTCGTGGCGGGACCGGTCGCTCAGTCTAGGAACCGCACCTCGTCGGGCTTGAACGGCACCCCCGCCGGGTCGTCGCCTAAGTCCACGAGGTACTCGTTGAACACCATGGTTTCAGGGTCGCGAGAAACACGGATAACCCTCCCCTCCCTGCCCGCGTAGGTGCGCCCAAACCTTTCGGTCTCCAGGTCGAGTACCATCCACGCGCCTGTCCAGCCGACTCGCCATCGCCCTATCCACCGAACATGCTCCTCCACCACGACCTCCGAACTCCGATCGCGAGGAGGACCAGCAGACCGATCCCCACCCCCACGCCCGCGATCCCCAAGGCGAACGGGTTGAGCGCCCCGAGGGCGTCGCCGACGAGCATACCGGCCCCCCCGCCGACCAACGCAGTCGCGGAGACGAGCGCCACGACCTCGCTCAAAGCCACAAGCCTGCCGCCACGGTCGGCACGACCCCGCACACCCTCGGACGACACCTCCTGCAGACCGGGGGCCTCCTCGACAACGCGAGCGGGGTTGTCACCCAACATCCCGCTCCTACCCACCGAACATCCTCCTCCACCAGCCCACGCGCTCAGGGGCCGCAGGAGCCTCCGCACCGCCCGCCGGGGGCCGCGCGGGGCCGGGCGTGCCGTTCGCGGCGGCCTGAGCGTCCTCGCCCGGCTGGGAGGCGTCTGGCATGCCAGTCGGAACATCGAGTTCCAGGACGCGGGCCGAGAGCTGCGTGTTGGTTTGGGTGAGTTGCGCGATGATGGTGTCCGCCCGCCTCCTCGCCTCCCGCTCCTCGGAGAGCTGGGAGCGCAGGTATTCCACCTGGTCGGTCAGCACCTCGACCAGCGCTCCACCGTTCGCACCGCCCTCGACCTGAGCCTCACGTCCAGCCTCCGTCCCGCCGCCGTCCAGCCATACGAGGACGTGGCCGCCCCGCCTGTCCGATTCGAGGCTTCCTCTGGCGACCCTTTTGCGCACGGCGTCGGTGCTTATCCCCAGCTCCTCGGCCATCGAGTTCACGTCCAGCCACCGTCCCGCCAAGCATCCCTCCCCGTCCGGTCAAGGTCCAGCCTCCGTCCAACGCATCGTAGCGGCTCGCACGAGGGGGCGTGGCCGGACACAAGATGTGGGGTAGGGGCGGGAGGCGGGCGCTAGTAGCCGGGGTACGAGTCGAAGCGGTGGAAGCCCTCCTCGTCACCACGCCCGCGTGGCTTCTCCGGCGACTCCAGCCCCGGCGCCGCCAGCCGGGCCGGGTGCTCAGACCCCCACGCGGCAGGCAGGATATTCCCCTTCGATTCGGGTACCATCGGCGCGTCTGCGGTCTCCGGGCTGCCGTGCTCCTCTTCGGTACCGTCCGGACCGACAGGAGGCACCGTCGCAGCGCTCACCGCCTGCTGGGCGCGGTCGCCGTGGCGGTTGCGGCGGTCCAGCACGACCTCGACGTGGCGGACGCGGCGGCTCTCCCGCTCCGGGCAGCCGTCGCATGGCGGGCGCGGCCTCGCCCCGATCCTTTCCTCCGTTCCGTCCGGGCGCAGGACCATCTCGGAGGCGGTGACGGTACGGCAGGGCGGCGAGGGGGAGCACAGCCGCGGTCCCACGGCCCTGCGCAGGCGCTCCAGCTCGCTATAAAGACGCTTGTCTCCCACCCTCGACCCTCTCCCTGAGCTCCGCGATCTGCGCGGCCAACTCGTCCGTGGCCTTGACCCTGCGCTCGAGCTCTATGAGGTCGCGCAGGGCACGGCACACCTGGACCACGACCGCAGCGTCGTTGCGGTCCACGCGACCACCCAGCACGTCGGCCTTGAGCTTCCCGAGCTCGGCCTTGAGGTCTGCTATCTCCCTGCTCGGCTTCGCCCTGCCCGCCCGGCTGGCCGCCGCCTTGCGCTTGCCCGCGTTGGCCGGGCTGTGCGCCCAGCAGTACCCGTCGGCGCCGTTAACGGATAGGGTGCAGGGGCTACCGTCCCGCTTGGTAGCGCGGCATTTGCCGTTCAACGGACCGCCCCCCGATTGCGGCTAGAAGTCGTGCCACCCAGCCGCCAGGACCTCCTCGGACACGTAGGGGTAGGCGTCGCGCAGCATCAGCAGCTCCTCGCCGCCGCTGCGCCACTGTTGCCAGGTAAGCCGTCCGTCGTCGACCATGCCCAAAGGCTAAGCCAACGCTAGGACCCTGTCATTAACAATCTTTATTGCGAATTGTCGGACGAGCACCGGACCGCTACGTCCGCCCCCGGTAGCGTCCTTCAGAACGGGCAAAAAGGGCGCCCCTCCTGACCGCTTCCGCGCCTATCGCCCGGCACGCGGCACGGAAGGCCGGTCGGCCGCGGCCCTCCAGTACCCGTACAACTCTCGTCCCAGGTCCGCAGGCGAAAGGCCCTCGCCGCCGTGCTCGGCCAGCACGGCGGCGAGGTCGTCCACCACCGGGCGGGCTGCGACCTTCCACTCCGCGGCGTTCACGAAGCCCCCTTCGCACCGGATGCCGCACCGCCCCGGTCCGCTGGGCCTGGCCCCCTGCGCGGGTCGGGGGCTCCGCAGGGTATTACGCGGCCTTTCATACCGGGACCTCGCACGCCAAGCACCCGCAGTCGGGGCGGTGTCCGGCAACGTCATTCCCGTTGTCGGCCTCGCCAGGCGCGGAACCGCCAGCAGCGAGGGAAGGTTTGGCGCCCCCGGGATCGACCTCGCGGCCTCCCTTTTCCTCGGTGCCTTGCTGCCGGCTTTCGCCAGATGCAGAGGCGGCGAAGTCTCCCGCCGGGCCGCCCTGGCGTATAGCGGTAACCCTGGTAACCCCGGTAACCGAAGCGCCGTTTTCGGCATAGATATCCGGGAAAGTAGGGTTACCGCCCGAATCGCCGCCCGGTAACCCGGTAACCCCGTCGGCGTCGCCCGTCGCAGGGTTACCACGGTTACCGAAGTTACCAGGGTTACCAGGGTTACCGGGGTTACCGGGGTTGGTAGGGTTAGTGGGGCTGTACCTGCCTTTGTCGTCCTTGACGAGCTGGCCGTCTCCGAGCATGGTCCACATGAGTTTCTTGACGCTGCTGTAGCTCGTGCCCGGCATCACGTCTGACACCTCTTTAGGCGTCAGGGGCGACGGGGAGCGGTTCAGGGTTAGCAGTATGTCGGCCCGCTCTTTGGACAGATGCACCTCTTCGGCGTCGCCCTCGATGGTCCAGGTGGCGGTGTTGTGGTTCCAGTGCAGCGCGAACTCTGTCGGCTCTTCTATGTCTCGGCCGTCCACGAACAGCGTCGGCCCCTTGCTGCCGGGCGTGCGGCGGAGTATCAGGAAGCCGTCCA
>MWWD01000009.1_pt1 | contig 13486 bp, 15 predicted proteins | sample 1047211 | NCBI WGS metagenome assembly MWWD01 (sample SAMN06349974, study PRJNA376086) | soil metagenome | isolation source: MS2-2 sample Antarctic (ecotone) soil | place: Antarctica | collected 2015-01-13 | reverse complement strand
GGAAATCGACAGCCGGGTATGAGATCGACCCGGCTGAGCTCTTTCGGGTGTTCACCCCGAAACCTCTGGTAACGGTTGAGAGCGAACGATCGCAAACCCCTGTGGAAACAGGCAAATCTCAAGCCGACGCGTTCGAGCTGCAACTGCTGCGCGAACGGGTCGAGGACTTACAAAGGGACCGTGATGCTTGGCGAGAGCAGGCGCAGCGTCTGACGTTGGCAGGACCGGATCAGCAGCCCAGAAAGGGCTGGAGCCTGTTCGCTCGCCGCTAGCGGCAAGGACTAACCGCCGACGCCACCGCCGCCGCCGCCTTGTTGGAGCCAGGCGGCACGAAGGGCGGCCTGTTTCCGCTTCTGGGCCTCGGCGTCGACGGTTGCGGGCGGCGGCATTGGCGGCTTGATCGGTTCGGGCTTGGCCGCGATCGGCGCCGGTGCTGGCTCCTGCTTCTTCTTGGCAGCCAGCTTGTTGGCAAGGTCGCCAAACGTGGCGAGCACTGCCGCTTTCATCCTTTCGAGAATCTGCCGGTTGCTCATCTGGATCTGTCGATTGAGATCGGCACGCCAGCTGCGGCCGCGATTTCGTTCTTCGATGGCCTGGTGGACGTAGCCCACGTGGATGCCTGGCTGCACATGGGTGATGCCGCGGCGCTTGTGGGAGCGATGGTCGACCTGATCGTCAATGCCATGCTTAACCAAGGCGGAATTGACGTGCGCTGCCCAGCTGGCTCTCAGCTTCTCGATCTCGTCGTCTCGGCCATCCGCGAATGCTGTCCTTGATTCCGCGCGATCTTTGGTTTTCCTAAAATCACCGGTCTCTGCGTCGATCGCCCGCAATGGTCTCATGATATGAACATGACCATTTTTCGGCTTGCCGATCGGAGCGTCGTGAATGTTGAAGTCGGCGACGAAGCCCTTCTGCGTGTAATGCTCGTCGATAAATCCGATGATCAATGCATGCTGCTGCTCATGGTTCAGCTCATTGGGCAGCGCGACCTCGACCTCCGTTGCTAGTTGAGCGTCTTTTCTGCGCTCAACAGCCTCGAGGGTGTTCCAAAGCTGAGCACGATCGGAAGCCCAAGGCTTAGCGAAATCGGGAGCGATAATCTCAGAGTGGCGAACACGGTCCTGCCGTTTAGGTTTATGGGTCTTGCGATAAAGCTCGTCGTATAGGTCCTCGCCAGAGCGATAGGCGGCGGAGGCAACCGTCGAGCGCTTGTTGTCTGATCGTTTGATGATCTGACTTTTAAGATGGAAGATTGCCATAAAGCGATATTACCATCTGCGAGCGGATATTTCAACCGCTCGCCCTCTTTTCTGAGCACACGTTGCGCAGCAACGTATATGTGCGCCCTTAGCCTTCGTCTTTCGGGGGAAAACGCAGAGAGGAATTAGGTCATCTTGTCGGAATTTCACGGTCATACTATTATGAAGGAAATTAGGAGAAAACATGATGGCCGAACGGAAACCTCCACGGAGCAAAAAGGAAATCGCTGACGACCTCAAGGAAGCATATCTCACCGCCAAAAAGGAAGTTAGAGCTCAAGCCAGAAAAGAGGAAGCCCATAAGGCGATCCTCATTGGCAAAAGCCTTCAGGCGAGAGCCAATAACGGCAATGCTGCTTCTAAACAGGAATTGGCTGCAATCTTGGACGGTTTTACGCGGGATCAGGATCGGAGGGCGTTCGGCCTCGATCCGCTGCCGGGGAATCCTTCGGCTGATCCAGCAAAGCCACCGTCAGCGGCTGATATAGCTGCTGAGACTGCTCGATATCAGGCTGCCCGTCGTGCCTTCAATGATGGCAGGGAAACGGTGGAGTCGGCCCGTCTTCAAGCTGGGTATGTCGAGGCAACTATCATTCTTGAGAGGCTGACCGGTTCGGTGGTTACCGACATCACACCAGAGAATCGTAAAGGCTTTGGCCTGGGCGCTCGTCCTGGGGAGCGCCTCAAAGCCTCGTAGGACGGCTAGGGGGCCTAGGACTGCGTTCAGCGGTCGCGTGGCCTTCCTAGAGCGTCTGAGGGGCATTGATCGGCATGATTGCGCGACCCCAGCAGATTGCTTGGGCTTTTGTTCTTCCTTGCCGAGCATCTTCTTTTTTTAAGCAGCAGGAAGTCGTCCGCAGCTAGCATGTGGTCTGGGCTTTCGTTCTTGCCTGGCTCGCGTCTTTCTTTTTTTGGCGGCTGACACGCTCGCCCCCGGCGAGCGTAATAATGACGAGCCTCCGGCTCGGCATGTTTGAGCCTCGATAGCTGCGCAGGCGCAGCGATCAAGGCAGGCCACTACGCGACCAGCCAGCCCTCGCTTCGCGCGCTGGCCGCGTAGCGGCCCGGTAATAGATCATAAAGAGGGGCTTGTTTTTTTATCCTTATTTATCAATGAGTTAGTGGATGGACCCCGGACACCAGCTGTGTCCGCACCCCCGGACACCAGCTGTGTCCGGGGTTGTCCGAGAATGGGACAATAATTTCCACTTTCGTGACAGGAAATTTGTCCTATAATAGGTCTACCATGTCAGAAAATTTGAACCCGCTGTCCGGACCCCCGGACACCCGCAAGTCTCCCGAATGGGCTCAGGTGGACCGAGCCGCTATCGAGGAGTGGGGCAAGCTGATGCTTGTTAATGCTCGGGCTGCGAGCCTGCTGGCGTTCCTCGTCGCTCGGATGCAGGAGGGCAATTCGGTGACCACTTCGCAGAAGACGCTTGGGAAGCTGATGGGCGTTCACGAGCGCACGGTCCGCCGTGCTTTGGGCGACCTTGTGAAGGGCAAATGGATTCAGGTTGTGAGGCTCAATGGGCCGGGGACGGTGGCGTCGTATGTGGTCAATGCGAAGGTCGCTTGGACCCAGAGCCGGGATAAGCTCAGAACGGCCACATTCTACACCACGGTGATCGCTGATTGTGACGACCAGGAGGATGTGGACAGCCTCACGGGGGAATTGCGCTTGCTGCCTCGCCTGCTCAAGGGTGAGGGCCAGTTGCCTACTGGTCCTGGCCTTCCTCCTCCGTCTGAGCCGGCCCTTCCAGGGCTTGAGCCGGATTTGCCGGCATTGGTCGAAGAAGAGCGCTATGGCGAGCCGGTGGCGATCGGGCAGCTGGTGAAGAGCATCCTCCCGCATAAGAGCGAGGAGTGATCTTCCTACAGCGCCGGTTTACTTTTCATCAGCGAAGGGTGCTACCACTATCGCAGCGTGAGAATGGAGAAACGAAGGGTGACGGTTCGTGACTTAATCTGGCCTCGCGCAGCCCGCGCCGAGACTTCTTACATAATTCGCATGGGCAGGCTCGCGCATTGGGCAGGCTTGGTCGTCGCTGGAGCGATGCTTGCAGCCCTAGCTATACATCTTCTTATTTGGCAGCCTGAGCCTGTTCAGGTCGATGCCAATTTTAACCCGATTCCTCAGCATCAACATCCGGAAGATGATGAGATCGAATGGGGCCTCCTTGCACTTGCAATTTTGGGGGCGGGTCGAGGTGTTCGATATATTTTGGCTGACGAATGAGGAGCCCAGCAACCCTCCCACAGCAGCAACGTGGTGTGCTGCTGATGTTCGCGGGTTTGTCGGGTCGAGTGGCAGGAGCCGCAGTTTCTCCGAACGCCTTAGCTGCTTGGCTGGCGGATGAGGTTATGGCCGGATCACTGGCGTGCCACACGCTTAGCCTCTTTCGAAACGGATACCTGAATACGGCAGACGGAGACCGATATTCGGTCACGGCAGCTGGTTGGAGGATGGTGAACGAGTGTTATCGCGCTCTAGGCGACGATGACGACGACGATCTTGCAGAGGACGCCCTCCCTGACGTTCTGATCCTCCTCGGCGAGGCAGAAATGAAAGCTGAAGCGCAACATTTAGCAGCTTCAGTCCTCGGCTATCCAGCGGACCGGTATCGTTCACCATAAACGCGTGTTAACACCCCCCGATCGACAATCGTGAACGGGGGTAACGATATGGTTTACTTGTCGCTTGGGCAGGCCGCGAAAGAGGCCGGGGTTAGTAAGGCGACCATCAGCAAAGCCCTGAAGACAGGCCGTCTCAGCTATGTCGGGAAATCGACAGCCGGGTATGAGATCGACCCGGCTGAGCTCTTTCGGGTGTTCACCCCGAAACCTCTGGTAACGGTTGAGAGCGAACGATCGCAAACCCCTGTGGAAACAGGCAAATCTCAAGCCGATGTGTTCGAGCTTCAGCTGCTGCGTGAACGGGTCGAGGACTTGCAGAGGGACCGTGACGCTTGGCGCGAGCAGGCGCAGCGCCTGGCGCTGGCGGGACCCGAGCAGCAGCCCAGAAAGGGCTGGAGGCTGTTCGGTCAACGCTAGCGTCGGAATGTCTGCTATGGGTGGTTAGCGGACATTGCTGCCGGAGCGCTTTCCTGACAGCATCCCTCAATGAGGCCAGTGAAACTTTTGTTTGCGATCATGCTCCTGACCGCCTGTCGGGCCGAGACGCCCGAAGCCTGTAAGGTGCACCCGCCTTATGACAGCGCAAGATACGAGCAATGGCGTCAGAGGGCGATTGAAGCCGGATGCGACAAAATGAATAAGCCCCAGCCTATGGAAGTTAAGAAGCCTTAGAGCTGCCAATGTCCGCGATGGGTGGAAAGCGGACGTTAGTTCTTCCGCTTGGCAGCGCGCTTTTTGCGCAGGTAATCCAACGTTCTAACCTCAAAATCAGGATCATTTGGATCAATTAACTTCGGGTCGATTTGCGTTGGCAGTTCCCCCTTTCGTGCCAGCTTAACTAGATACTCAGCGTCTTGGGCAGGCGACGTTAGCAATGACCAAATGGCTGCGTAGGTCAGGGTTATGGAAAAAATCGCCAACAAAATCATGCCGATCAGGTAATCATGGCCAACGCGCGTCGGTAATTGATTCACTAACGGCTCAATATTAGTGCGGAATAATAAGCCGAGGGCGAACAGCGCTGCAAAGCCTAGCGCGCCGAGGGCAAGCCGCTTTGCGTCTCGAATTTTCACATCATGGAAACGCAAGCCTGACCCCCGTCCGCCGCTTTACAGTGAACGGAACCGCCAATGTCCGCAATGGGTCGAAAGCGGACTCAGTCAGTCTTCAGCTTCTACCCGAACGCAGGCTCGAAACACGCCGGTTTTTGAATCCTCACGGTGCCAAACTTCAGTCACATTGAGGTAGCGAAAATAGCCGCCGACCTCCTTTGAGATATACTCGCCAACTCTGGGGAGGAAGCCGAAGTCAGCCACGAAGGAAGGCTCGGACGCCTCCGGGCGATCGTATATTTCCACCTGCGGCATCGTAAGCTCCACCTCGCACGATGAGCATAAAAAGGCTAATGTCCGCAATGGGTCGAAAGCGGACGTTGGCGGCAAGGACTAACCGCCCACGCCACCGCCGCCGCCTCTGGCGATCCAGGCGTCACGATGGCCGTCTTTTTTCCGTTTCTCGGCCTCGGTGTCGGGTATCGTCGGCGGTGGCATGGCTGGCGGTTTGATCGGTTCGGGCTTGGCTGCGATCGGCGCCGGTGCAGGCTCGGCCTTCTTGGGTGCCTGGGCCTGCGTTGCCGGTGTGAATCCCAGGCCGATGGCGGCCGCTGCCCGCTTGACGGCGTTGCCAGCTTGGATGGCTCTGGCTTTGATCTCATCGAGGATCCGATTGTGTTGGTGGATTTCTCGATTGTAGGTGATCCGGTCGCTGCGTTCGCCTCGGGCCTCCATCTCTCGGGCGGGACGGCCTTCGTGGACGGTTGGCAGTGCCTCGATGCCGCGGCGCTTATTCGAGCGATGGTCGACCCGCTGGCATTCCTCTTCGGGGATGCCAGCTTCGTCCAGGGCTTTGTTGACATGCTTGGCCCAGCTGGCCCGCAATTCCTCAATCTCGTCGCCTCGGGCGTCTGCGAACTGCTCCTTTGAGGCCGCGCGGTCTTTTGTTTTTCTCCATCCGCCGGTCTCTGGGTCGATCGCCCGCAATGGTCTCATTATGTGAACGTGATCATTGTAAAACGGGCTGCCGATCGGGGCGACGTGCTTGTTCCAGTCGGCGATGAAGCCCTTCTTCGTGAAGTTCTCATCGATGAAGGCCTCGATCAGTTTTTTGTGCTGCCGGTTGGGAAGCTCGTGGGGCAAGGCACATTCCAGCTCTTGGCACAGCTGAGCGTCCGAACGCTTCTCGATTGCTTCGAGGCTGTTCCACAGCTGAGAGCGATCGCGAGCCCATTCGGCTGTCGCAAAGTCGGGGGCGATTATGCCGCCATCGACGACACGATCTTCGCGCGTGAAAGCGTGAGTTCGTCCGATCCGCTCGTCATACAAGTCGACGCCACAGCGATAGCTGGCGCAAGCGACAGACGATCGCCCTTTAGATCGTTTGATGATCTGGCTCGAAAGATGGAAGATTGCCATAAGGCGATATTACCATCTTTCGACCGAGGGCTGCAAGCCCGAGACTTTCTTAGCACACGTCGAATCGTAGATTGACGTAGAAGTGCGCCCTTAGCTTACGCTTTCTGGTCGCTTTTTAGAGGGGGAATTGCCTTTGCTTGCGAGAATTATGCCACCGTCCTATCTTAAGAGAAATGAGGAGGAAGTGCGATGGCTGGTGTCCGGAATGTTCGAACAAAAGAGCAAAAGATCAACGATCTGAAAGCGAAGCTGGCGAAAGTGAAATCTGATATGAGGGATGAAACGAGGAAAGCCAGGGATAAGCGATCGATCATCATTGGCGCGAGTCTTGAGGCTAGAGCCAGCAAGGACGCTAATGCGAAAAAGCTATTGGATGACATCATAGCTGGTTTGGTTCGGCCTCAGGATCGGGCAGCGTTTGACCTCGATCCGCTGCCGGGGACTGCTCCAGCTGCTGCTCAGCCAGCTGCAAAGCCACCGGCGGTCGATCCATTGGCGGCTGCGCTTGCTGCCCGCAAACAGGCCATTGGCGTTTGGGAGAGCAGCGACAAATCTCCAGCTGCGAAGGCCAAGGTGGCTGAAGCTATGGCTGCGGTTGAGAGGTTGACTGGAAAGGTTTGGGACCAGTTGGATGCAAGCAAGCGCGAGGGCTGGGGGTTGGGTGCTCGCCCTGGGGAGCTCAAAAATGGATAAGGACACAGCGCAGGCTTACCAGAGCCTGCTTGGGCAAGCTCTCGAACATCAAAGTGACAACAGCCGCAACTTGGGTGCGCTGCTGCTGAACTCGTTCAATTACGATATTGAGGGCACGGGCTTCTTAGCGGGGCGTTTTCGGCATCTCGATCCCGAAAATCAGCGTGCCGTTCTTCGTTATCTTGGATGGCTTGGTTCGGCGGGGGGTCTGTATCCTCCAAGCGAGGACATGGACAAGCTCAAGGGTGTGTGGGCGGCGAGAGGATGGCTTTAGGACGGCTAGGGGGCCTGGGACTGCGTTTAGCGGTCTTGTGGCCGTCCTAAAGCGTCTGAGCGGCATTAATCGGCATGATTGCGCGACCCCAGCAGTATTGATCAAGCCACTGTTCTTCCTTGCCGAGCATCTTCTTTTTTTGGCGACAGCTAGTCGTTGCAGCTAGCATGTCGTCTGGGCTTTGGGTCTGCCTGGACCACCCTCTTTCTTTTTTTGCCGGTCGCGCACGATCGCCATGCGGCGATCGTAATAATGACGAGCCCCTTGGGCTCGGCATGTTTGAGCCTCAACGGCCCCGCAGGCGGGGCCTAAGTGAGGCAGAGCCGTAGCCAGTCAGCCAGCAAACCCCTTCGGGCTGTCTGACCGCCTACGGCTAAAGTCTGGCCGTAGGCGAAGCCGTCAATCCACACGCGCTGTCGCGCTGGGATCGCCGCCTACGCCTACGGCCAGTAAGATCATAGAAAGGGCGATTTTACGTTGTCCCTATATATCAATGGCTTAGCGGTAGGGGGGTGCGCACTCTAGAATGTGCGGGGGTGCGCACTCTAGAATGTGCACCCCCGCACATTGGATTGCCGATTATTGGAAACGTAGTTCCAAGAATATGCTTGCAATAATGTGCTGGGCTGCACATCTCATTTCCAATTATTGGAAGAGGAGATGCCGGTGCCGTTGCCAGTCAAAGAACAGTTGAAAGGCTGGGTTCAAACGGATCGTGCCTCGCATGAGGCGTGGGCCGTGTTGATCAAGAGGAGCCCGCTAGCGGCAACGCTGATGCATCTGCTGGCTGCAAGGGTCGGTGAGCATAATGCGGTTGTGATTTCGCAGAAGAATCTGGCGCATCTGGCTGGTGCTTCCAGGCGTGGAGTTCAGAGCGCGTTGAGTATCCTCGTGCAAGATCGATGGATCGAGCTTCGCCAGCTCGGGACAACCGGCAGCGTCAATGCCCATATCATAAATGATCGCGTCGTCTGGGCCGGTTCCAGGGACGGGTTGCAATATTCGAAGTTTACCGCCGTGGTCATCGTATCGGATGATGAGCAGCCTGATCGTGACGATCTGGGGCAGCAGGAGCCGCTTAGGAAGCTGCCTCGGCAGTTTCCAGGCGAGAAGCAGCTACCATCCGGTGAAGGCCTGCCGCCGCCGTCTGAACCGGCATTGCCGGGGCTTGAGGGCGACCTGCCGGCGACGGTGGAACCGGAGAGGCATGGCGAGCCGGTGGCGATCGGGCAGCTGCTGAAGGGCATTGCCCCGGACCTAAGCGAAGAGTGATCCAATGTCCGCTATGGGTGGAAAGCGGACATTCCACCATTCGCGGGCGGCCCAAACCAACCTTTCATTAGATGGGCACGATGATGGAAACCAAGTTGGCGCCATCGACCGCACCCTCGGCGCGAGCGGTGTTCGAGCCTCCGGCGAGACGCGTTAGGTTCAAAGTGGCGCGGGTTCGCTCGGCGCGACGCGGTCATCAAAGACGGTAAGCTAATTAAAAAGCTCTACTTCGCGATCGCCATCTGCCCCTCCAGGCTAACCCCGTCAGGGCGGATCCTTAAAATGTCAACTACATGAGGTGCTGGTATGAACTTACCGTTCCTATAACCTATCTTACGATATTCGGGTCCAACATATAGAGAAGCACGATCCTCACTACACATCAGTCCAGCCTGAGGAATAGTGTTGAATTTATCGACGATCTTCTGGACGACGACCATGTCCTTGTCGCCGAGAGCTCTTTCATTGACTGAGATCGACTTTAAACGATTTGCATAACGAGTTCCTTTTTCGCTACTTTCCATGATTAAGCGGACGCTGCGAACCTTGAAGCTGGCTGTGCATTCGAAATCTAACCGAACTGAGTGGAAGCGCGGTTGCTGAGGCAGGCCAGCATGGTGGCTTTGAGCTGTTGCATCGGCCGCAGAGAGCAGGCCCATGGCTAAGATTAATGGTTTAAGCATCTAGCAGGCTGGCGGCATGTTGCGGTCGACCGGGTTCCGGCCAGTCGCGTCCGGCGCCGAAGGTCTGGGGCTCGCGTTGTAGTCGGGCGAGACGTAACCTTTGTCAGCAGGGCCGTACAGATTTATCCCCATCGGCGTCGACCTGTCTGCACTAGTGTCACCGATGATAACCATCAGCATATCCGCGTTTTACGAGATTTCCGGATGACGTCGTAGCAGACCCTGTCTCAAAGACAAATTACTCGGTCCTCTGGCTAGATTGCGCCTTTGGTTCAGCTCGACCGCCTCCACGTCGGCAAGCGAGCACGCTCACAGTGCTACATTGCCACAACCGCATGTCCGCAATGGGTCGTAAGCAGACATTCGCGCCCAGCGGTGAATAGCGTTTACCGTAAACGCATGTTAACACTCCCAAGCGAACAATCGTGAACGGGGGTAACGACATGACTTACTTGTCGCTTGGGCAAGCCGCGAAAGAGGCCGGACTGAGCAAGGCGACCATCAGCAAAGCGCTGAAAACGGGTCGCCTTAGCTATGTGTCGAAGTCGAGCGCTGGATTCCAGATCGACCCGGCAGAGCTCTTTCGGGTGTTCGCCCCGAAACCGTTGGTAACGGTTGAGAGCGAACGATCGCAAACCCCTGTGGAAACAGGAAAATCTCAAGCCGATGTGTTCGAGCTGCAACTGCTGCGTGAACGGGTCGAGGACCTACAGAGAGACCGTGACGCTTGGCGTGAACAGGCGCAGCGCTTGGCACTAACGGGACCCGAGCAGCAGCCCAAAAAGGGCTGGAGCCTGTTCGGTCAACGCTAGCGGTGGAATGTCTGCTTTGGGTGGAAAGCAGTCATTCAGGGAACCGCCAAGATATGGAAATAGTCCGCGCCCAGTCCTGCGGCCATGCAAGGACCGAGACTGCGCGCATCGCGCGAACCTTGGTCGTCATAAACGGAGTAACAATAGGTTCTCACTCGCTCGAAAGCCGCAGGGTCATTCTTGTGTGCCACGGCATAAGCGAAGGTGGGATCGGGCTCGCTCCGAAAGATGCGGACGAGGCGAAATGAATTGGCATACCCGAAAAGAGATTCGTCCTGCTGCCCAAAGCAGGTTTCGTTGGTGGGCTTTTTATCGAAACAATAGGAATAGGCGCGATATCGCATCCCTTGGACTTGCTTGAGTGAAAGAGACGGTCCGAGCGGCCATCCCTCAGTCGGGCCGATGAATGACTTAGCTTGCACTTCGGCGATGCGCTTTGCCTCGGGCGCACTTTGACTACAGGCTATGAGTGCCAGCGCGAATATCAGGACGGAAATCGTTCTCATCTGCCAAACATCTCTCATCACCCGCTCATGTCCGCAATGGGTGGAAAACGGTCGGTCCGCTTTGAGGGCGAGGCGCATGTAAAGCCGACATACGGACTGTGGCAAAACCGGTCGGGTGTGACACGAACAAGCGCTTGGCGGCTTGCGTCTCAATACAGTCGTCAGTTCGGTTGGGTCGCGAAACGCACTGGGCCTGCGGGCGCAATCAACACGTGCTTGGAAGAAGTGCCGGTCACCAAAACCTGATCGAGTGGAACCGCGTCGCTCGGCGCGTTGGCCGCGAATAACTGAATCAGTCGCCGACCTTTGGCGGGCAGCAAGCGCCGCGGGATCGGCAGCTGTTTCCCGCCGAGCTCGGTAAGCCACGTCGGCCGACCGGAACGATAGGACCGGCGCGGGTGAACGACTTGCAGATCGACGCTGCCCGCATAATGACCGAGCACCAACGGTTTCGTACCTTCGAAGAACACCGCAGGACTTCTGCCGATACGTGAAGCCGCCACGTGGTGGGCCTCCCGCGCGCTCGTCGAAAAATCTGTGACGCTCGCCTGATCGACCGTGAGCGGATTAACGCCGGTCATTCGCTTCAATCGTGACGCCATCCATTCGGTCCGCTTTCCCGACGCGCTGGAGAGCGGGTTTTCCGCGACATGGGAATGACCGACGTAGATCAGCACCTTCTCCTTCGGTCGCTTCGAGAAGATTTTTTGCACCAAATTGTCGGCCTGGGCCTGTTCACGTTCGGCGATACCGCCGGAGGGTCGAGTCTGGGCCTTGGTCTTCTCGTAGGCTATTGGTTCGTATCCAAGTGCCAGCGCCTCTCGGACGAAGCGGGCGAAGACCGGATCGCGCGTGTAACTCCCAGTGCTGAAGCGAACGAATCCATCACGCTTGAGCTGGTCGGTTGCTGAGGGTCCGGTCAGGCGCTCGTTACTGTCGAGCGTCTCAATTGCGAGCGTCTTATATCCGAGTGGTCGAAGCGCTCTGGCCACCCGTAGAGCGAACGCTCGATCGCGCGGGCTTGAATGTGCCTCGTTCAAAATCACCACGCTAGTCGTTTGAGCACGAGCTACAATCTCGCCGATCGCGTCTCGCGGGGCGGCGGCAGCTATGCGCTTCACCCACGTTGGATTGGGCTTCGTTGCGTGACCGCTGCGCGCAATGGCGTTTAAATCAATCTCGTTCGTCAGAAATGGATTGAACTGAGTCCAGAGCCCGAACGCCATGGGATCGCGCACCTGACCGTCTGGAGCGAATGCCAAATCGGCCAGCGTGTCGTTGCTCTCAAGGTAAGCTCCTTTCGAGAAGCCGTCCAATGCGGTTTCAATTCCTGATGAAAAGACGATCGGCGATTGCGCACAAAGAAAAACGCTACTCAATGCTGCTAGTATGGCTGGAACAAGCTTCATGCGTGACTCCCTAAATCCATCGCTAAGCAACCACACTCGGTCCCCAAAAGGAAAGGCTTTCTTGCCACTCACGGGTGTCGCCCAAGGCGATTTGGAGCCGCAATACCTGCTTTCCACCCCTTTAAGCTTTCTGAGGGTTACAGAGCGTCATATACCTTGGGCAGAATGCGTCCGCTTTCGGCGTGCGCCGATGCACCCGTCTATGGCCGACACGGGTCGAAAGCGGACGTTGGCGGCAAGGACTAACTGCCCACGCCACCGCCGCCGCCTCTGGCGATCCAGGCGTCACGATGGCCGTCTTTTTTCCGTTTCTCGGCCTCGGTGTCGGGTATCGTCGGCGGTGGCATGGCTGGCGGTTTGATCGGTTCGGGCTTGGCTGCGATCGGCGCCGGTGCAGGCTCGGCCTTCTTGGGTGCCTGGGCCTGCGTTGCCGGTGTGAATCCCAGGCCGATGGCGGCCGCTGCCCGCTTGACGGCGTTGCCAGCTTGGATGGCTCTGGCTTTGATCTCATCGAGGATCCGATTGTGTTGGTGGATTTCTCGATTGTAGGTGATCCGGTCGCTGCGTTCGCCTCGGGCCTCCATCTCTCGGGCGGGACGGCCTTCGTGGACGGTTGGCAGTGCCTCGATGCCGCGGCGCTTATTCGAGCGATGGTCGACCCGCTGGCATTCCTCTTCGGGGATGCCAGCTTCGTCCAGGGCTTTGTTGACATGCTTGGCCCAGCTGGCCCGCAATTCCTCAATCTCGTCGCCTCGGGCGTCTGCGAACTGCTCCTTTGAGGCCGCGCGGTCTTTTGTTTTTCTCCATCCGCCGGTCTCTGGGTCGATCGCCCGCAATGGTCTCATTATGTGAACGTGATCATTGTAAAACGGGCTGCCGATCGGGGCGACGTGCTTGTTCCAGTCGGCGATGAAGCCCTTCTTCGTGAAGTTCTCATCGATGAAGGCCTCGATCAGTTTTTTGTGCTGCCGGTTGGGAAGCTCGTGGGGCAAGGCACATTCCAGCTCTTGGCACAGCTGAGCGTCCGAACGCTTCTCGATTGCTTCGAGGCTGTTCCACAGCTGAGAGCGATCGCGAGCCCATTCGGCTGTCGCAAAGTCGGGGGCGATTATGCCGCCATCGACGACACGATCTTCGCGCGTGAAAGCGTGAGTTCGTCCGATCCGCTCGTCATACAAGTCGACGCCACAGCGATAGCTGGCGCAAGCGACAGACGATCGCCCTTTAGATCGTTTGATGATCTGGCTCGAAAGATGGAAGATTGCCATAAGGCGATATTACCATCTTTCGACCGAGGGCTGCAAGCCCGAGACTTTCTTAGCACACGTCGAATCGTAGATTGACGTAGAAGTGCGCCCTTAGCTTACGCTTTCTGGTCGCTTTTTAGAGGGGGAATTGCCTTTGCTTGCGAGAATTATGCCACCGTCCTATCTTAAGAGAAATGAGGAGGAAGTGCGATGGCTGGTG
>MWWD01000008.1_pt1 | contig 13640 bp, 8 predicted proteins | sample 1047211 | NCBI WGS metagenome assembly MWWD01 (sample SAMN06349974, study PRJNA376086) | soil metagenome | isolation source: MS2-2 sample Antarctic (ecotone) soil | place: Antarctica | collected 2015-01-13 | reverse complement strand
GGGCTTGCCCGGATAGCGTTCTTTTAGGCATGATTGCCGAGTCTAAAAGAAAGAGAAACGCCCTTTGGTAAGGCGTTTCTACAGGTTCCGAACTGTGACAGGTTCTAACAGAGATCATAGCAATTCCGGCGGCGTAATTCCTTCAAGATTTAGGATTAAGAAAAAAAAGCGTAATGGTCTTGCTAACCGGGCATTACGTTATGACGGCCCAGCTTGGCGACTATTCAAGATGCTCGAATCAAAACAGCCCTGTTTCTATAGCTTGCAACACGACCATCTTTGTTTGGACAAGAAGCACACAGCAAAACACCTGATTTATGATCGGGCGACCTTGAAAGTTTGGAAAGAGGCAATCCGAAAGAAGATAAAGCCGCCTTACTTTTTTTGTCTCGAGGTAGGCAAAGAAGGCAAAATTCACGCGCATGTAATCGCGGTTAAAGACGCGGGTTTTTTGAAGTACAAAAAAAGCTATGAGAAGACAAGAACCATAAGAATCATCAAAGATACAGACATCGACAGACACCGGGTAATCAGCTACATGTACAAAACACCTGTTCCTATTTTTGAGAGTTGTGACGACATACAATCTTCTAAACTTCCAGACTTTCAAGAGAGATTAGATGATTACTTTAATGCTCTTAGGAGAGCTAAAAGAGAAGGGTTTAGAGATGTTCCTCAACTCTCTGGCTATGTCTTTGAGTAGGGTTTTAGGGGCTTGCAAAAGACAAGTGGTTCTATAGAACACTAGGATTAGTTAGCCGGTGTCTCAACGCCCTCAGATCGCTACAAAACCCCAAAGTGAACTATGCGTTTATAAGCTGTTCTTGCCTAAAAATGCGCCTCTGGGCTCATATCCTTTATTGCTAAAAACGCGATGCAGACGCGACTTTTTGACAAAAATTTGTACCGGTAGCGAAGGGCTAGACTTGGGGTGTAATCCTCTAGGTGATTTTGTTTTTTGCTCTTGCAAGTAAGGTTTCTTTGAAAGAAACCTGTAAGCCAGGGTTCACCCCAGAAGGCCGGCTGCAAGTGTAAATTTTTCACAATCCTCCGGGTGAGTGGGATATCTTACTCGGCTCGTTACGCAAATTTTTAGAGTATGTGCCAAGTCACAATTATTTGTATCGCTTTGATAGTTTTGTGGCTTAATCCAGGACGGGGGTCTTCTATGAAAAAGACCTGGTTTCACAAAGTACAGGCGGTTGTCCTCTTCGTACTCTTTTCAGTTTTGCTGGCTGCGTGTAGCGCGGGACTCAACGAGAGTCCGGAGGAGTTGCAGCTGGAGGCTACGGCGACCGCAACAACCTACACGGGACGGGCGACGGCAGTGCGTTTAAACGTGCTCGGCATTCGCCGAGTATTTGCCAACGCCGGACCGCTGCCGAGCGGGGGCGGCGCGGACGAGGCAACCCTTATCCGGGCACGCGTTCCCGGCACGCTCTCGACCGGTATCTTAAGCGCCTCGACGGTTGGTCAGGGAAACAGGACGTTTTCGGACGCCTCGACGGACAATCTGATCGTGAACGTAGCCGGGACTACTATAAGAGGCGATTTCATCCAGGCAGAAGCGGCGGCGCGGTGCCCAACTGGTACCAACACCACGCCCATTCTGAACGGCAACTCCCAGATTGTCGGCCTCGTCGTCGGCGGGAATACCGTCAGGGTGACGGGAGCACCGAACCAACGGGTCCGTCTGCCCGGTGGTCTCGGGCAGATCATCATCAACGAGCAGATCAGGACCCGCAACGGGAACACCGGGAGCATTACGGTGAACGCCCTGCGCGTCGTGGTCGGGGGCGTTACGCAGGTCGTGGTCTCGTCGGCTCAAGCCGGAATCACCTGCACGGACGCAGGTCAGCCCGGCGGTCCGGGTGGACCGGGGGAGCCTGGAGTCGGTGAACTTGTACGCGGTTTCGGTCGGATTTTATGTGATGGGCGCTGTGTCAGCTTTTCCATCATGGGCGGGCGCAATGATGAAGGCTCGCTCTGGGGTAAGGGTCTGATGCTCACCGACCCCACACGAGGGCTCACGGTCAACGGCCAGAGCGTCACCGGTTACAGGGTCGTAGATGCGAACACCCGCGTTATCACGGGTACCGCCACTGTCAACGGGAGAAGCGGATTTACCTACCGGGTGACGATTGACGACAACGGTCCCGGTACCCAAGACGTGATCCGCATCGAAGTCTTTAACCCGCAGGGCCAGAGAATCTTCTTTTGCGTCGAGCGGTTGGATTGCGGCAACCTCAGAATCCTTAATCCGAATCCGAACCGGGTCGCGCCTCCAGGACGAGAAAGGCCGCCGTGTAACTGCGACGGCTAACCACTGCCAGCCTCAAGCCCCAGCCTGGTGCTGGGGCATTATTTTCTGCCGCCGAACTATGCTGGGCCTTGGTGTGCAGTGCCCTGAGCCGCAACAGGCCATAGGTTGAAAAGCCCTAAAGAGAGCTAAGATGACGACCGAGCAGATGAAAAACCGCAAAAGTGGTTCTACCGTGCAGTCGTCCCCTATCTGCCTCACGACTATTTCGACAAGTTACACCAGGTGGTTCCGGTACGGTGGGCTCAAAAGCGGGCGAGAACACCTTGAAAACCTAATGAGCGAGCTGCTGCCAACCTAACCATCCGAGTAAAATCCGACCCACGTACATGTGAAGGTTTCTACAAGCACCTTTACATAAAAGAGCTTATGTAAGTAAAATGCCGCTAGATGGACGACAGTTTGTTTCGTATGAGTGACCGAACAACCTATATCTTCGGAAGGTTCAAATGATAGGTAGACTGGTTCTTAGTATGAAGATATTTATTAGCTGGTCAAAAGAACCTAGTAAGCAAATTGCTGAGGCACTAGCGGAGTGGTTGCCCGACGTAATTCAGTCTCTTAAACCTTGGGTATCAAGAGAAATCCCAGCGGGTAGCCGTTGGAACACTGAAATCGCAAACGAATTATCGTCGACCAAATTCGGCATCATCTGTGTAACTAGTGCATCGTCCACCGGTCAGATAGGCATAAGATCAGTAGCACAGTTATAAGCTGCAAGGGTGAAACGACGAGAGCTAAAGCTAACGAGGGACGAGCGAGCTTGGCTGGAGCACTTTACGGGTGCGGGTAGCGCCCATCACCAGGCGTTCAAACGGGCTCAGATTCTGCTGGCGGCTGATAAGCCGAACCGCATGGGCGATGCTGACATTGCCAAAGCCGTTGGGGTGAGCAAGGCAACCGTCTATAACGTCCGTAGCCGCTATCTGGCGCTGGGTGTCGAAAGGGTGGTGCAGCGCAAAGCACGTAAAGACAAGGGGATACCCGAGAAGGTGGACGGTCGAGTCGAAGCTCATCTCATTGCACTGGCCTGCTCGGCCACCCCGAATGAAGAACCCACCTGGACGCTTAAGATGCTGGTCGGCAAGCTCGTCGAGCTCGAGCTGGTGGAATCGATCTCCCGCGAGAAGGTGCGGCAGGTGCTGAAAAAAACGTCCTTAAGCCGCAGCTGAAAACGCAGTGGTGCATTCCCCCCGAGCACAACGCAGCGTTTGTCTGCGCGTTAGAAGATGTGCTGGACGTTTACCAACGCCCCCTCAACCCTAAGCGCCCGGTGATCGGCTTCGACGAGAAGCCGTGTCAACTCATCGGCGACGTGCTGCTGCCGGTGAAGCCGAAACCGGGTCGGGTCAAGCGGATAGACTCGGAGTACAAACGCCACGGCAGCGTCAACCTGTTCGGCTGGGTTGAGCCGCTCACAGGAAAACGGGACGCCTGGGTCACTGAGCGCCGCACCGCTATCGACTATGCCCACGCCCTCAAGCGTGTCGCAGACGCTTTTCCCGAAGCAGAGGTTATCGTCCTCGTGCAGGACAACCTCAACACCCACAGCAAAGCTGCCTTGTATCAAGCCTTCAACCCTGAGGAAGCCCACCGTCTGGCAGGGCGTTTCGAGTTTCACTTCACCCCCAAGCATGGTTCTTGGCTGAACGTACAGGAACTTGAATGGTCGGCACTGGCACGCCAAGCTCTAGGCGAGCGCGTTGGAAACCAAGCGCGCCTCGAACGCCTCGTTACTCACTGGCTTGAAGATCGCCGGGAACGCGCCGTTAAGATCGACTGGCAGTTCACCACTTCAGACGCTCGCATCAAGCTCAAACGCCTCTATCCTGAAATGACTGGTTGACGATGCACTAGGGCGAACCAACATGAACCATGGCTTCAATTTGAGGCAGGGGCATTAGCGAAAACTCTCGATGAACAAACGCATGTATGCCCTTACCTCATTGATATGACTGAAAGTGAACTTAGCGGTCCTTTAGTTGCATTCCAAAACGTTAGGGCAGATGAAGCAGGCACGAAGAAACTAGTACAAGATATCAACGCTGCTATGGCTGCAAGCGGTCATGCGAACTTATCAGAAGTGCAAGTAGATAAAGCCTTTGATAGGGGCTGGGAAGAATTGCAAACCAAGCTGAATGATTTAACCAAGTCATCCGGGATAACTATTGCGAAGATGCCTTCAGTACCAGAAATGGTGGTGGAAATTCTCGCTATCTCGAGAGACCTAAATCGACAGCTAAATATAGTGGACGACGTTGTGGACTCCCAGCGCACATATCAACGCCAGATTAAGCCATTTGAAGTAACAAGTAGCAGTTTCACCATCACTGGAGATAAGGAGAAGACAGACGGATTTAAGCAGAGGCTTAAATCCCTTGATTTACCCTCGGTGAAAATAAAATTTATCTCAGAGGGACCTTCTCTCTTCGATGAAGACACCAATGTTGTGTACGAGGCTACTGCAACAAGCAGCCTCATGTTGAAGCACGCACTAGCAGTTGTGGAGATGCTGGCGCAAAGCCGGGGGGTAGAGATTCTACCGTTCTAACCAGTAGCAAAATGCTTCAAACGACTAATCTGAAAATGCTTCAATTGAAGTTATAGATTCAAATGCTATGGTTTGGGCATGGCTGAGACTGAAACGCTTTACTCTGCACGGCAACTAGCAGACGAATTAGGGCTAACCCTGCAAATGCTGTCCATATACGCGAAGTGTTACAGCCAAATGACAAAACAGCAAATTAGCAAAAAGGGGCGTTTGGGTAGACACTTCACAGAGGCACAGCGGCAAGTCATTAAGAATGCGCGTGAGATGGTCCAACAGAACACAGGCGTAACGGTAGAGGAAGCTATGCGTAAGGCGCTTTTTTTCGACGCAGATGCCCTTGAACCACGTTTGCAAATAGAAGGGGCAACGATTGACTTAGAACGTCTTAAGCAAGCCCTAAGTGAAGCGGTGACAGCACCGCTGATAGGTGAGATACAGGCTTTACGTGGTGAGTTATTAGAACTTAAACAGAGTCAAGCACTGCCACAACCCCGCGCCGAAAATAAAAATCCGGCAGCTACACGAGAAAATACCTTGAGAAACAGTTCGGAACCGACAGACCGACAGCACTCGCTGATCGTTCGGGCTGCGCTGTGTCTAGAGCGCCGGTTGAGGCGCTAGCTAGTCTTTACGCCTAGAGCTGCGCCACCTTTCCCACCACGAGAGAAGAAGCCCCGCGCAGATGCTAGCAATGATGCCACCAATAGTGTCTGCGACAAAAGGATTCAGGTTTAGAGCCGAAAGATGGATGACAATGATGATCATTCTTAGACTGTCCGATTGGGGGCGGTCGGGAATCTCTCTGAAACGATTCGAGATGCTTTAGTTCATGTTCTTGCGTTGTGCTCGAGCAACTTTTGAGAAGGTAGCCGGACATGCCTGGAACATGTCAGGTAACGTCTGAGATGCCTCTTCTAGCCCCTTGAGTTCACTTAAGGTGTTCCTTTGCCTAGAGCCTAAAAGCCGCTATTAGAGAGCTTCCAAAATGCGGCACGGCGCTTGAACCGTTCCGTTCAGAGCCGATACATTGACGACTGGCTAAGCTTTTGGTTAAGGTTAGCAGCAACTTTGGAGGCGTATAGAAAACTGCGAGCTGCGTAGATCGTAGCCACACAAGCCTAAAAGGGCGAAACCCCCGGTGTACCACCACCAGGGGAATCTAGGTAGGTCAAAAACTCTGTAACGACTGAAAACAGAGTAACGACCTAGCGTCCTTCCGTCAAGCCTTTTTTTTACAACGGAGATGCACATGGTTTTGCTCGAGACTGCCGACAACGCTGTAAGCGTTGTAACGGTACTAACTGAACGAACCCCAAAAAGCCTTTCTATCACGGCAAAGTTGCTTTATAAAGCTTTAGTTTCGACTGCTATTGAGACTGCTAAAGGCAGAGGTCACAGCCCCGGCGTGACGCACGTCAGTCTGCACATGCCTCTGGAAGTCCTAGCCGACGTGTGCGGGATTCACCGCGTAACAGCATGGCGTCATCTCCCGGCGCTGCGTGAGTTGGGGCTAGTTGACTTCACAGCGCATAAGGGAACGCTTAGAGGGGAAACTAGGAATACAGGAACACTTTTCGAGGTCAGGCTTAACCCAAGTGCAGGAACACGGGCCAAACTCAGCTACCACGAGAAGAAACACAAATGGCGTGACTTAGATCGGGACGTAAAACGCAAGAGAACCGCTCACAGACAGATAAAAGACGCCAAAGAGAAGCGGCTGCAACAGTCAGTTAAAACCACCTCTACAGAGTTAGATATATCGAGACTTCTAGCGTGGACGTTACCCCCGAGACTGACCAAAACCCCGTTAGCTACTGATAGTTGCAGGGGCCGTCAGACCGCGTTAGAGACGTTGCTGGACGTAACAGCAGCCTCTAAGCCCGAACGTAACAAGATGCTTGAGTTGGCAACTCAAGCACTAGCTCAGGCACTCTCAGACCAAAGCAGCGTGTCTTGGTATCAGAAACTTCTCTGGCAACTTTTGAGAAGGTTTGATGCGACAGGGGAAGATTACAGCTACAGCGTGTATTTGGCAGCTCAGCGAGCGCGTACAGATTCTCTCGAGGGATTTGCTAGGCGTCCGGGTGCTTTGTTTTGCTCGAGACTAAAACAGGCACCGTGGTGGGATGAGGTGATGCGACAGCCCACTGTGCGAGTAGGTACGCTCCCAAAAAACTAGGCGTACTAGATTTTTGCCAAAAAGTTATCAGTTTTTGGTTTCTTTGAAAGAAACCTGCTGATTTTTGTGCTGTTTGTTTTTGGAAAATGCCAAAACAGCCGATTTGTCTTGAAATAGAGGGCTTGCCCGGATAGCGTTCTTTTAGGCATGATTGCCGAGTCTAAAAGAAAGAGAAACGCCCTTTGGTAAGGCGTTTCTACAGGTTCCGAACTGTGACAGGTTCTAACAGAGATCATAGCAATTCCGGCGGCGTAATTCCTTCAAGATTTAGGATTAAGAAAAAAAAGCGTAATGGTCTTGCTAACCGGGCATTACGTTATGACGGCCCAGCTTGGCGACTATTCAAGATGCTCGAATCAAAACAGCCCTGTTTCTATAGCTTGCAACACGACCATCTTTGTTTGGACAAGAAGCACACAGCAAAACACCTGATTTATGATCGGGCGACCTTGAAAGTTTGGAAAGAGGCAATCCGAAAGAAGATAAAGCCGCCTTACTTTTTTTGTCTCGAGGTAGGCAAAGAAGGCAAAATTCACGCGCATGTAATCGCGGTTAAAGACGCGGGTTTTTTGAAGTACAAAAAAAGCTATGAGAAGACAAGAACCATAAGAATCATCAAAGATACAGACATCGACAGACACCGGGTAATCAGCTACATGTACAAAACACCTGTTCCTATTTTTGAGAGTTGTGACGACATACAATCTTCTAAACTTCCAGACTTTCAAGAGAGATTAGATGATTACTTTAATGCTCTTAGGAGAGCTAAAAGAGAAGGGTTTAGAGATGTTCCTCAACTCTCTGGCTATGTCTTTGAGTAGGGTTTTAGGGGCTTGCAAAAGACAAGTGGTTCTATAGAACACTAGGATTAGTTAGCCGGTGTCTCAACGCCCTCAGATCGCTACAAAACCCCAAAGTGAACTATGCGTTTATAAGCTGTTCTTGCCTAAAAATGCGCCTCTGGGCTCATATCCTTTATTGCTAAAAACGCGATGCAGACGCGACTTTTTGACAAAAATTTGTACCGGTAGCGAAGGGCTAGACTTGGGGTGTAATCCTCTAGGTGATTTTGTTTTTTGCTCTTGCAAGTAAGGTTTCTTTGAAAGAAACCTGTAAGCCAGGGTTCACCCCAGAAGGCCGGCTGCAAGTGTAAATTTTTCACAATCCTCCGGGTGAGTGGGATATCTTACTCGGCTCGTTACGCAAATTTTTAGAGTATGTGCCAAGTCACAATTATTTGTATCGCTTTGATAGTTTTGTGGCTTAATCCAGGACGGGGGTCTTCTATGAAAAAGACCTGGTTTCACAAAGTACAGGCGGTTGTCCTCTTCGTACTCTTTTCAGTTTTGCTGGCTGCGTGTAGCGCGGGACTCAACGAGAGTCCGGAGGAGTTGCAGCTGGAGGCTACGGCGACCGCAACAACCTACACGGGACGGGCGACGGCAGTGCGTTTAAACGTGCTCGGCATTCGCCGAGTATTTGCCAACGCCGGACCGCTGCCGAGCGGGGGCGGCGCGGACGAGGCAACCCTTATCCGGGCACGCGTTCCCGGCACGCTCTCGACCGGTATCTTAAGCGCCTCGACGGTTGGTCAGGGAAACAGGACGTTTTCGGACGCCTCGACGGACAATCTGATCGTGAACGTAGCCGGGACTACTATAAGAGGCGATTTCATCCAGGCAGAAGCGGCGGCGCGGTGCCCAACTGGTACCAACACCACGCCCATTCTGAACGGCAACTCCCAGATTGTCGGCCTCGTCGTCGGCGGGAATACCGTCAGGGTGACGGGAGCACCGAACCAACGGGTCCGTCTGCCCGGTGGTCTCGGGCAGATCATCATCAACGAGCAGATCAGGACCCGCAACGGGAACACCGGGAGCATTACGGTGAACGCCCTGCGCGTCGTGGTCGGGGGCGTTACGCAGGTCGTGGTCTCGTCGGCTCAAGCCGGAATCACCTGCACGGACGCAGGTCAGCCCGGCGGTCCGGGTGGACCGGGGGAGCCTGGAGTCGGTGAACTTGTACGCGGTTTCGGTCGGATTTTATGTGATGGGCGCTGTGTCAGCTTTTCCATCATGGGCGGGCGCAATGATGAAGGCTCGCTCTGGGGTAAGGGTCTGATGCTCACCGACCCCACACGAGGGCTCACGGTCAACGGCCAGAGCGTCACCGGTTACAGGGTCGTAGATGCGAACACCCGCGTTATCACGGGTACCGCCACTGTCAACGGGAGAAGCGGATTTACCTACCGGGTGACGATTGACGACAACGGTCCCGGTACCCAAGACGTGATCCGCATCGAAGTCTTTAACCCGCAGGGCCAGAGAATCTTCTTTTGCGTCGAGCGGTTGGATTGCGGCAACCTCAGAATCCTTAATCCGAATCCGAACCGGGTCGCGCCTCCAGGACGAGAAAGGCCGCCGTGTAACTGCGACGGCTAACCACTGCCAGCCTCAAGCCCCAGCCTGGTGCTGGGGCATTATTTTCTGCCGCCGAACTATGCTGGGCCTTGGTGTGCAGTGCCCTGAGCCGCAACAGGCCATAGGTTGAAAAGCCCTAAAGAGAGCTAAGATGACGACCGAGCAGATGAAAAACCGCAAAAGTGGTTCTACCGTGCAGTCGTCCCCTATCTGCCTCACGACTATTTCGACAAGTTACACCAGGTGGTTCCGGTACGGTGGGCTCAAAAGCGGGCGAGAACACCTTGAAAACCTAATGAGCGAGCTGCTGCCAACCTAACCATCCGAGTAAAATCCGACCCACGTACATGTGAAGGTTTCTACAAGCACCTTTACATAAAAGAGCTTATGTAAGTAAAATGCCGCTAGATGGACGACAGTTTGTTTCGTATGAGTGACCGAACAACCTATATCTTCGGAAGGTTCAAATGATAGGTAGACTGGTTCTTAGTATGAAGATATTTATTAGCTGGTCAAAAGAACCTAGTAAGCAAATTGCTGAGGCACTAGCGGAGTGGTTGCCCGACGTAATTCAGTCTCTTAAACCTTGGGTATCAAGAGAAATCCCAGCGGGTAGCCGTTGGAACACTGAAATCGCAAACGAATTATCGTCGACCAAATTCGGCATCATCTGTGTAACTAGTGCATCGTCCACCGGTCAGATAGGCATAAGATCAGTAGCACAGTTATAAGCTGCAAGGGTGAAACGACGAGAGCTAAAGCTAACGAGGGACGAGCGAGCTTGGCTGGAGCACTTTACGGGTGCGGGTAGCGCCCATCACCAGGCGTTCAAACGGGCTCAGATTCTGCTGGCGGCTGATAAGCCGAACCGCATGGGCGATGCTGACATTGCCAAAGCCGTTGGGGTGAGCAAGGCAACCGTCTATAACGTCCGTAGCCGCTATCTGGCGCTGGGTGTCGAAAGGGTGGTGCAGCGCAAAGCACGTAAAGACAAGGGGATACCCGAGAAGGTGGACGGTCGAGTCGAAGCTCATCTCATTGCACTGGCCTGCTCGGCCACCCCGAATGAAGAACCCACCTGGACGCTTAAGATGCTGGTCGGCAAGCTCGTCGAGCTCGAGCTGGTGGAATCGATCTCCCGCGAGAAGGTGCGGCAGGTGCTGAAAAAAACGTCCTTAAGCCGCAGCTGAAAACGCAGTGGTGCATTCCCCCCGAGCACAACGCAGCGTTTGTCTGCGCGTTAGAAGATGTGCTGGACGTTTACCAACGCCCCCTCAACCCTAAGCGCCCGGTGATCGGCTTCGACGAGAAGCCGTGTCAACTCATCGGCGACGTGCTGCTGCCGGTGAAGCCGAAACCGGGTCGGGTCAAGCGGATAGACTCGGAGTACAAACGCCACGGCAGCGTCAACCTGTTCGGCTGGGTTGAGCCGCTCACAGGAAAACGGGACGCCTGGGTCACTGAGCGCCGCACCGCTATCGACTATGCCCACGCCCTCAAGCGTGTCGCAGACGCTTTTCCCGAAGCAGAGGTTATCGTCCTCGTGCAGGACAACCTCAACACCCACAGCAAAGCTGCCTTGTATCAAGCCTTCAACCCTGAGGAAGCCCACCGTCTGGCAGGGCGTTTCGAGTTTCACTTCACCCCCAAGCATGGTTCTTGGCTGAACGTACAGGAACTTGAATGGTCGGCACTGGCACGCCAAGCTCTAGGCGAGCGCGTTGGAAACCAAGCGCGCCTCGAACGCCTCGTTACTCACTGGCTTGAAGATCGCCGGGAACGCGCCGTTAAGATCGACTGGCAGTTCACCACTTCAGACGCTCGCATCAAGCTCAAACGCCTCTATCCTGAAATGACTGGTTGACGATGCACTAGGGCGAACCAACATGAACCATGGCTTCAATTTGAGGCAGGGGCATTAGCGAAAACTCTCGATGAACAAACGCATGTATGCCCTTACCTCATTGATATGACTGAAAGTGAACTTAGCGGTCCTTTAGTTGCATTCCAAAACGTTAGGGCAGATGAAGCAGGCACGAAGAAACTAGTACAAGATATCAACGCTGCTATGGCTGCAAGCGGTCATGCGAACTTATCAGAAGTGCAAGTAGATAAAGCCTTTGATAGGGGCTGGGAAGAATTGCAAACCAAGCTGAATGATTTAACCAAGTCATCCGGGATAACTATTGCGAAGATGCCTTCAGTACCAGAAATGGTGGTGGAAATTCTCGCTATCTCGAGAGACCTAAATCGACAGCTAAATATAGTGGACGACGTTGTGGACTCCCAGCGCACATATCAACGCCAGATTAAGCCATTTGAAGTAACAAGTAGCAGTTTCACCATCACTGGAGATAAGGAGAAGACAGACGGATTTAAGCAGAGGCTTAAATCCCTTGATTTACCCTCGGTGAAAATAAAATTTATCTCAGAGGGACCTTCTCTCTTCGATGAAGACACCAATGTTGTGTACGAGGCTACTGCAACAAGCAGCCTCATGTTGAAGCACGCACTAGCAGTTGTGGAGATGCTGGCGCAAAGCCGGGGGGTAGAGATTCTACCGTTCTAACCAGTAGCAAAATGCTTCAAACGACTAATCTGAAAATGCTTCAATTGAAGTTATAGATTCAAATGCTATGGTTTGGGCATGGCTGAGACTGAAACGCTTTACTCTGCACGGCAACTAGCAGACGAATTAGGGCTAACCCTGCAAATGCTGTCCATATACGCGAAGTGTTACAGCCAAATGACAAAACAGCAAATTAGCAAAAAGGGGCGTTTGGGTAGACACTTCACAGAGGCACAGCGGCAAGTCATTAAGAATGCGCGTGAGATGGTCCAACAGAACACAGGCGTAACGGTAGAGGAAGCTATGCGTAAGGCGCTTTTTTTCGACGCAGATGCCCTTGAACCACGTTTGCAAATAGAAGGGGCAACGATTGACTTAGAACGTCTTAAGCAAGCCCTAAGTGAAGCGGTGACAGCACCGCTGATAGGTGAGATACAGGCTTTACGTGGTGAGTTATTAGAACTTAAACAGAGTCAAGCACTGCCACAACCCCGCGCCGAAAATAAAAATCCGGCAGCTACACGAGAAAATACCTTGAGAAACAGTTCGGAACCGACAGACCGACAGCACTCGCTGATCGTTCGGGCTGCGCTGTGTCTAGAGCGCCGGTTGAGGCGCTAGCTAGTCTTTACGCCTAGAGCTGCGCCACCTTTCCCACCACGAGAGAAGAAGCCCCGCGCAGATGCTAGCAATGATGCCACCAATAGTGTCTGCGACAAAAGGATTCAGGTTTAGAGCCGAAAGATGGATGACAATGATGATCATTCTTAGACTGTCCGATTGGGGGCGGTCGGGAATCTCTCTGAAACGATTCGAGATGCTTTAGTTCATGTTCTTGCGTTGTGCTCGAGCAACTTTTGAGAAGGTAGCCGGACATGCCTGGAACATGTCAGGTAACGTCTGAGATGCCTCTTCTAGCCCCTTGAGTTCACTTAAGGTGTTCCTTTGCCTAGAGCCTAAAAGCCGCTATTAGAGAGCTTCCAAAATGCGGCACGGCGCTTGAACCGTTCCGTTCAGAGCCGATACATTGACGACTGGCTAAGCTTTTGGTTAAGGTTAGCAGCAACTTTGGAGGCGTATAGAAAACTGCGAGCTGCGTAGATCGTAGCCACACAAGCCTAAAAGGGCGAAACCCCCGGTGTACCACCACCAGGGGAATCTAGGTAGGTCAAAAACTCTGTAACGACTGAAAACAGAGTAACGACCTAGCGTCCTTCCGTCAAGCCTTTTTTTTACAACGGAGATGCACATGGTTTTGCTCGAGACTGCCGACAACGCTGTAAGCGTTGTAACGGTACTAACTGAACGAACCCCAAAAAGCCTTTCTATCACGGCAAAGTTGCTTTATAAAGCTTTAGTTTCGACTGCTATTGAGACTGCTAAAGGCAGAGGTCACAGCCCCGGCGTGACGCACGTCAGTCTGCACATGCCTCTGGAAGTCCTAGCCGACGTGTGCGGGATTCACCGCGTAACAGCATGGCGTCATCTCCCGGCGCTGCGTGAGTTGGGGCTAGTTGACTTCACAGCGCATAAGGGAACGCTTAGAGGGGAAACTAGGAATACAGGAACACTTTTCGAGGTCAGGCTTAACCCAAGTGCAG
>MWWD01000007.1_pt1 | contig 13741 bp, 18 predicted proteins | sample 1047211 | NCBI WGS metagenome assembly MWWD01 (sample SAMN06349974, study PRJNA376086) | soil metagenome | isolation source: MS2-2 sample Antarctic (ecotone) soil | place: Antarctica | collected 2015-01-13 | reverse complement strand
ATCAGGCCGCGAGGGCGGCCGGTTCTCCGCTTCTAAAGGAGCGGAAGGCGGGGTCCATCGCCCGTTCAGGCGCCCATCGGGGCACCTGTGCTTATTGTATCAACCGGGAGTCTGCATCGCAATGGCTCCACGCTCTATTCACCCGAGTGCGTGGAAGTTCCATTCTCGGAAGTTCGTAAAGAACGCTTCAAAACTAGCTCATTTGGGGGATACGCTGCGCAAGGCGGGTAGGCTACGATGATCACAAACCCGAAGTAGAGGCGTAGAAGCCCGCTCTCATCATATGGGCGCTAGAGCGTTGATCGAAATGATTGAGCCCGTGTTCCGCCTTAGCTCCCGGCGGGGGATCTCGCGGCCGGGCGATCCTTTCGGGCGAGGTGCCCGGTCGGCATAGAGTCCGATGGCTCAGTCAATCTGCACAACGCTCTAAAGAGACGGGCTGAGCCAATGGCGCAACCGGCTACCTCCTTATAGAGAGGCAGGCCGGTTTTTGCTTTTGCCTCGCGAAAGGTGCGGAGGCCCTTAGGTCGGATGGCAAGAACACCCCACGCACAGGGGGCCGGACGCCCGTTTTGCTAGCCAGGCTTACCAGACGCCCAGCCTCCCCTCAGGCAGACATGCTACTAGCACACGACGCTGGTAGCCAGAGAAAAGGACAAAAGCGTGATTGAGCGCATGATTATGTTGGTGGCCACGGCCCTTCTGGTTTTGGCCCTGGCGGTCCCGGCGTTCGCAGCATCCCCCAGCCAGCGGGAGTGCGAGGCCCAGAACGACCCAGCGACGGGCACCACCGCGACTTTCAACAGGGATGGGGGCGAAGTCACCTGTACCGTCGTGACCACCGAGGAAGGAAAGAACACGAGGTTCTCAGAGGAAACGACCACTACTGAGAAGAGCCGGGGGAATTTGTCGAACGAGCCGCAGGCGGAGGAAGTGCCCCCCACTACAGAGTGCGCGGGGACCGGCAGCGGGAAGTGCCCTCCGGGTCAGTTCTAAGCAGCGCGTAAGGTAGTAACCGTACCTTAGGCTAGCGCGTGGAAGGGTCGGGGCTACTCTAGCCCGGCCCTTCCTCTTGCCCTTATTCACCGGAGTGCGTGGAAGGCAAATTCTCCGAAGTTCGCTTGCAGGATCCCGCATAGGGCCGGCCCTGCAGGGGCCGGAAACCCTCCCACGGCGTCGTGGGACATACCATGCCTGTCCACATCTTGTGGTGCTGGATGGATATGCACGGAAGCGGATAAGCCCCGCCCCAGAAAGGACCTCCCGGCTTGTCTTATGTACGAGCCTCCCCTGATGCTTACATAAGAAAAAACCCGGTCGGGGGAGAATGGGGAGACTCGGGCGGTTACTTGGCGGTCACCGCGCCGGGGCTTTCTCTCGGCGGCCTGCACACCCGTTTTACCAACCCCGGCCATGAATGTATATACATTCACGACTGTTTGTCGTAATATGCGCCAGAACCGCGACCCCGGAGGTATGGATAGTGCAATGGGATCAGGGCGAGAGATTGCGACGGGTTCGGACCGCACGCAATCTCTCGCTGCGTGATGTCGAGGACCGGGGCGGCCCGTCGAAAGACACGCTTTCCCTTGCCGAGCGCGGCGTACACAAGCCGAACCAGCAAACGCTCGCCAAGATCGCCGCCGCGCTTGCAATGCACGTGGACGATCTCCGGGCCGAGCTGGGCGAGCAAGCTCCCCAAGTCCCGGCCACGCCGTTGTCGACGCTGGCGGTCGAGGCGATGGACGCGCAGCTTTGGAGCCTCAATACCGAAGGCGAAGCGTGGGAGTTGGCCGCCACCATCGGAAAGGAGTTGGACGCTTTGCGTATTTGGCTCTCCCGATACGCCGACCTAGAGAGCGCGGCGCAATTCGAGGCACGCCAGAACGCTGAGCGTGTCGAGCGCAATCTAGCCCGCGCCTCTATGTACTACACCGCCGCAATGGATCACTGGTCGAAGCTGCTGGATCCTCGAGACGCGCCTCGGAAGGGCGTAGTGGAAACAGCAGAGGCCGTAATCGACTCGCAACAGGAGATGCGTACGATCGCCCATAACCAATCTGAGCGGAGCCGGGCGCACCCGGAGGCCAGCTAATCAACCATGCGCCCATACCCCAGTAGCAAACAAGAAAGCCGCCCCGGCGACGCCATCGCCGGGAGCGGCAGAAGCATCATCCACCCGTAGCCCGATTAAGTCTCCAGGAGGATACGATGCAAGGTAGAGCATACACCGCGCCGCCCGGCGGCACATCGGGCAAGGAGGCCGAAGCCTTAGGCAGGCTGGGGGCGTTCTGGCTCGATCACCTGATCCGGGAGAGCGCCATCCCCCTGGACGCGATCCTGGAGCGCGGCTACCGGGAGGCAAGGTCCGCCGAAGATCTTGTGGGGGTCGGCTTCGCGCCGGACGTGGCCGAGAGGCATGTGGGGGCGCTCGTCATCCCCTGGCACGGCACGGACGGAAGGACGATCGTCCACCAGATCAAGGTCAGGCAGCCGAGGAAGGGCACGCCGAAGTACCTGCTCCCCGAAGGCTTCTCCCCGGTCGTCCATTGCCGCCCCTCCACGCGCGGCCTGCTGGACGATACGAGCGTCCCGCTGTGGATCACCGAAGGGGCCAAGCAGACCGACGCGTTCCCCGGCCTGATCGTGGGGCTGGTGGGCGTGTGGAACTTCGCGGTCGCGAACACCAAGAGTTGCACCCTGCTGCCCGACTTCGACCACATCGCCCTTAAGGGCCGCGAGGTCGTCGCCTGCTACGACTCCGACGTGATGATGAAGGGTCCGGTCCAGACGGCCCTCTCCCGGCTCGTAGACCGGCTCACGGAGGAAGGCGCGCACGTGAAGGTTGTCTACCTGCCGGACCCGGACGGCCGCGGGGTGGGCCTGGACGACTACATGGCCCAAGGCGGGACGTACACCGAGCTAGGGCAGATGCCGGAGCCGTTTAAACCGGTGGACGTGCTCAAGGAGAGGCTGGCGAGGACGCCCGAGCTTGCCCACCGGATCGGCGTGCTGGCGTTCAAGCTCAAGTCCGAAGACTGGTCCATGAGGTCGGGGCCGGGACAGCGCGACCTGTACCACGTGCTGATCCATCTGGCGGCGATGGAGGGCAAGCGGGGCGAAGACGGTATGAGGGTGAGGGCGTCCCATCGCACCCTTGCGGAGCTAGTCAGGATGGAGCGCAAGACCGTTGGCAAGAACCTGAAGAACCTCCAGGAACGCGGCCTTATCAAGATCGACCGTAGGGGCATTTCTAAAGGGTCTTCGCCGGTTCTTGTCCTGCCCGTTGACCCCGCGCGAACATACCCCAAGGTAGGTGAAGATAAGGTAAGCCCCCTTCCTCCCCCTCTCTATAGTGGGGTATCTTTGCGCGCCCCCACGACGGTCAGAAATTCTCGCTCCAAGAAGGTGGACAGCGGCACCGCGCTGGACGGGTTGACGTTCTCCGAGAGATACGAGCGGCCGGGCAAGAGGGTGGCCGAGGCGCTGTCGAGGGTGGCCGAGACTGCGAACTGGTCCATGAGGGTGGACGATCTGGCCTTCGCCATGCGTGCGGCTCGAACGCGCGACCTGCTCCGTAGGGGCGGGATCGTGGAGCGGATGGCCGGGTGGGGGCTGGCCGAGGTCGAGGACGATGTGGTCCGTCTGGTACCGAACTGGCGCACGAGGATGGCCGAGATCGCCACCCTCACCGGGGAACCCGAGGCCGACAACGCGCAGCGGCGCAGGCACGAAGAGGAGCGCCTGAAGTACGTCATCGGGAGGCTCGCCAGGGCCGGACAGGACGCCGCCACGATAGCCAAGACGCTGGGGTTGCCGGAGGATCAGGTCCGGCGGTTCCTGGCCCCGCCCGACAAAGAGGGTCCGTTGATGGGGCCGGAGCGGGTGGAGGAGATCGTCCGGGAGCAGGGTGCCGAGGCCGAGCGCCACCGCGTAGAAGCCCAGCGCCGGAAGGTCGGCACCACGGCAGCGACGTTCCTGGCCGACGAAACCGAGCGCGTGCTTGCCGTCAGGTGGGCGGAGCTTCGGGGCCGCTGGATGGAGATGGGCGGGGACGAGGAGGGCCTTCGCCTGGAGGTCCACCGGGGGCCTTACGCGTTCTTCCGGGAGGGGGACGACGGCAACCGGTTGTACGTCCGCGCTGCGCCAGGCGTGGGCGGAGTGCTAGAGGGGGGAGGTCGGTAGCTACTTGCGCTGTTCGGGGATAACACGGGCCGGAGGGCGCTGCAAGTCGGTAGCTACCGAGGGTACCTACTGCTGGAATCACGCGCCCGAGACGGTCGAGGCGAGGAAGCAACGCGCCAGCCGGGGAGGGCGGGCCGGGGGCAACGGGCGCACCGGTCGCGGTGAGGTCACGGAGGCCAAGAGGTACATCCGCGCCCTCGTTTCCAAGCTGCTCACGGGCGAGGTCGAGCGGGACGTGGCGACCGCCTGCTTCATGGGGCTGGGGACTTTGGCCCGGTTCATAGATTTGGAAAGGAAGATCGTCGAGCAAGAGGAAGTGCTGGTGCGCATGGAAAAAATCGAAGATTCGTTGGCTGAACGGGACCGAGGAGGTGGCCTGTAGGACGTCGGCGGTGGTGGCTGAGGAAAACCGAACGCAAGGCCGCCGGGGAGGTGGTAACCCTGGAGCAACGAGACGGGACGACCGCGACGTTCCCGGCCACGGACTTCTGGCTTCAGCTTTTTGTGGCCGCCGCAGACGCAGCCTCTGGCGTGGTCCCGGAAGGGCCGGTCGCGGAGGCGATGGAGGAGGCCACGCCTGCGTCCAAAGAGCGGGTCGAACGGGTAATTGCCTCCGGTCGGGCGGGTGACTTTTTGCGCGGAAGGCCCGATGGTCCGGGTCTCCTGGAGGTTGCCGAAGAGGTAGAGGACCTATCGGAGGGTGCCTGAGCGCCGCGAGGATGCGACCCGGGTCGTATTGTTAAGAACACCTACTATTTGCAAGCCGAGCGCCACGAGGATCGTTTCTGAGGGCCAGCGGGGGTCCGGGCGGGGGTGTAGGGTGTTCGCGTGGGAAAGGAGCGCACAGACCGTCCAAGCCCCGACCTGGACAGGATCACCGTGGCGCGGGCCGCCGAAGCCCTGGGCGTCAGCCAGGACGCCGTCAGAAAGCGCATAGCCAGGGGGACCCTCCCCCACGACCGGGACGAATCGGGCCGGGTGTACGTCTACCTGGCACCGTCCGAGACCGTCCACAAGACAGACCAAGACGCCGCGTCCAAGACCGTCCAAGACGCATACGTGCGAAGTCTCGAGGACCAGATATCTTTCCTCAGGCGCGAGCTAGAGCGCAAGGACGCCATCCTGCTAAACCTGACGGAGCGTATCCCCCAGCTAGAAGCCCCGCAGGAGGCCTCGGAGGGCACACAGCCCCGGTCCGATGCGGGAGGCCCGCAGACGGTCGCTCAACGCCCGTGGTGGCGGAGGGTGTTCGGGAGGTGACAGAGCAAGGGCCGGTGCGAATCCCCAAAGACGTGTTAGAGGAGCTGGAGGCAGTGCGCCGCGCCGCCCGCACCGACCTGCTCGACATACCGACCCTGCGGTACGCGGCGAGCGAGACGGAGAAGCCCGCGCTTGTGGTGTGGATAGACAAGCACGCGTCGGAGTACGGGCGGGGCCTGCTCGACGGCTTCGAGGCCGAGGATTAAATCGTCCCGGGTTTTGGGGGCGTAGGATGTTCGGCGGATGAGGACGGACGAGCAACGGGGACATTAGGGGGTAGGACGGGATGCAGGACGAACGCATGAGGGAAGACGCCAAGCAGCTGCTTCGGGTGGCCTACGAGCGGGAGGTGGCGGTCGGCGACGTGGGCTTGGGGGTGGACCTACCCGCCGCCGCCGAGGAGCGCGGGGTCGGGCACGACAGCCGCTACCTAGCCGCCCTGGTGGATTTCATGGAGGTGGCCGGCTGGATCGAGCCGGACCCGGGGGCTGACCCCATCGGTCGCGGCGAGGTGGGGATGCCCGTCAGGCGGATCACCGGACGCGGCGCGGAGGTGCTGCGGGAAGACGCGGGCTAGAGCGCCGCCTCGTTCTGGCCGCTCGGGCATACACGAGACCGAATATCCATCCATCGCGCAAACTCCTGTCGCATCCGGTCTGGTGGAGGGGGGGCCGGTGCGGGCGATTCTGGACCTATAGGACCGGCTGAATGCAGGATGCTGGATGCGTACTTCGGAGAACTTCCCTTCCACGCACTCGGGTGAATAAGAGCAAGGGGGCCGAGGCTGCTCAATGCCCTGGCCCTCGTAATGCGGTTACGGTTTGAACCCCGAGACGTTCGGGTTGTTCGGCGTGCCGCCGCCATAAGCTTTCTCGTTGCCGTTGTCCGGACGAGCCAGGTCACCGCCACCTGCTGCCTCTCCTTTTGCCCACCGCGGGTTACTAAGCGCCACCACAGCCGCCCGGCAGACGGAGGTGCCGGCCGACCGGCACCTGCTTGAGATCGATAACACCGTTTGTGGCGAGCTCTCGGGAGCCCGGAGGTAGCGTTACCCTTACGTCTACCTCTGCATTGGTGCCTAGCCCGAGGTGTGCCTCGTCGGGCACCCCCGCCGTGTAGCCGTCGGTCGCGGCAATCTCCCGCTGACCGATGAGCGCGTTGGGGTCGCCGAGCCCGCCGGCGCGGTACACGCTGACCTTGGCTCCGATGCCGCCGCCCAGGGCCTGCCCGACCGAGAGCGAGAGCCAGTGCCCAGATCCTGTCTCGTTGCGCAGCAGCAGTTGCCCATCCACGTTAGAGAAGAAGAAGTCGTAGAACACATCGAGGCGACCGTCCTTGTCGTAGTCGGCCGCCGCCACCGGCAGCCCGTAGTGGGATTGGTCCCCAACTTCGGCGGTCCCTTTGACCTGCCCGACCCCGGCGGGAACGGCGTACCGAGGTACACCGTTGCTCAATCCGAGGCTCCGGAACACGGCCGGGCGCGTCCTGGAGACCGCCACGCCGGCGGCGAGATCGGGCCACCCGTCGTTGTCGTAGTCGTTTATGTTGACATCCGCGGACCTGGAGGCCACCGACGGCAGCCCTGCTTTCGTCGTCACATCCGTGAAGACGGGATTGCCGGTACGGTTCAGCCCTTTGTTGAGGTAGAGGCTCACCGGAGGGAGCTTGCGACCTTTATTGGCTGCACTGGCGTAGTGATGGGCGATGGCCACGTCGGGGCGCCCGTCCCGGTTGACATCACCGACCGATACGCCGGTGTCGAATTCTCCCTTGGGACGGTTGGGATCGGGGCTGGGTCTCACAAGGCCTGCCGCTTTCGCGTCGATCTCCCGAAAAGTCCCATCTCTCTTCGCGATGAACAGGCGGTTCGAGCCGACCACGTATAGGTCACCGTGACCGTCGCCGGTAAGGTCCTTGGCCGACACCCCGAAGCCTTCGATGTTGGTCGGCAGTCCGGCCTGCTGGGTGGCGTCGACGAAGCGGAATCCGCCGGTGTTGCGAAGCAGGCTGCTCTGGCCCCCCGCGAATCGGTCCTGGGCGATGAACAGGTCCATCAGCCCGTCAGCGTTATAGTCCAATACGGCGGCCGAGCGCCCCCCGACCTTGTTGCGGTCGTTGGGGGGAATGGCGTCCGGGACTACCTCGAAGCTGCCCGCGTTGTTGCGCAAGGCGATGGTCTCCCCGGCGGCCGCTTGGTCGTAGCCATCCTCCTGGTGTCTGGAGAGCACGAGATCCTTGTCGCCGTCGTTGTCCAGGTCGGCGAAAGCGAGGCCGCTCGTCCACCCGTAAGTTTGAGGGAAGGAGGTGTCTACGGTGAACCCGCCTGTGCCCCTGATCGCGAGCTGATCGGGCTTGAACGTGCCGCTCGTGTAGCCCTGCTTAACCAGGGGATCGTAGTCGGCGAACGTCCCGAGGAGGAGATCGAGCGCCTCGTCATTGTTGACGTCGCCCCAAGCGACTCCGTGCCCCCACCTGTCCTTCGTCATCGCGTCGGTGATGCCTTCCTGGTCCGTCACGTCGGAGAAGGTGATGCCCGTAGTCCCGGAGGAGGGAGGCGCCGCCCAGCAGGTGGCCTGCTCGACGCTTATCGAACTGCCGTCAAGAGTAACTGCCTGCGTAAGCGTGGCTCCGGCCATAGTCATGAAAGACAGACATGCTACGACTATGGCAGCGGCCAGTTGTAGAAGTCTACGAGTGGATACCTTCGCTCTCACACCGACTCACCCCTTCCTTGACCCTAAGCCTCGGCTACTTAGCGTAAGCGCCCTCATGCGCCTCGCCTCCTTTCCCACGCTCCCCGCCGGAGCGATTGATGCTAGCGTATCAAAACCGAAATGATGATGCTACTTCGTAGAACCCCCTCAAGCCGAAGTTCGGAGAATGGCCCTTCCACGCACTCCGGTGAATAAGGGCAAGGGGAAGGGCCGAGGGCGCTAGGACCCTGCGCTGCGCGGCGACTGCCCGAACCTCCCGTCGGCGAATTCCGGGTAAGCCCGAGAAACCTCCTTGGCGGTGTATCCCTTCGTGGGGGTGGCCCCGGCCGAGTGGGTGTTGATGAACGGGTAGAGGGTGCGTCGGGGGGGGCGCCCCAGCTTATCCTCCTCGACGTGGACCAGGTAGACCAAGCGGTCCCGGTCCGCCCACTCGTAGAACCTGATGGTGGTGTGGCCCTCTTCGATGGTTTTGACCAAGCGCCCGGTGAAGTTGATGGGGTTCGAACGGTAGGCACCGTCGCTGTAGCCTCTGTCGACCTCCACGGTGATCGGCTCGTACATCCGTGCTCCTCGGCGCGAAGTTCCGGGAACGCCTCTTCCACGCACTCAGTTGGATAGGGTCAAGGAGAAGGGCCGGAGCTAATGTGTAGAGCCCCGACCCTTGCCATGGACGCTTGGGTCTTACTTGAGTCTCAGACTACTTGAACTGGCCTGGAGGGCAAGGTTCGCCGCACTCTTCCTGTATCGGGTGCGATGAATTGAAGCTACCCTTCTGAGACTCTTGCTGGAAGAACTTCTCCTGGTTCTCGTTCTTGCCCGGCTCTGGTGGACATTCCTTGGTGCCCTGGTTATTCACGGGCTTGGAGCCATCGAAGCATTCCTGGGGCGCTGCGAATGCTACACCGGCGGCCCCGAACGACATCGTCAGCGCCAACATGAGCGCCGCGAACAACAACGAAATGCGCTTGCGCATTAGGTTCCTTTCTACCCTCATCGCCTGCCCCCCGATCGCCCCACCGAGGTGAGGAAGGCCCCTGGCGGATGGTAGACTGCCCTACCGAAGACGTTCCCTTTCGCGAGGGAGACCTTCGGGGGAGCCGGGAAATGGTGTCCTTACCTGCGCCCGGCTTCCCTTTCCTCGCAGTGTTTGGTCTCCCCCAGGCTCTCACCTCCTTTCCGTTTTTCCAAAAGAAAAACCGGCCACTGGATCATTGATCCAACGTAGCCGGTTGCACCATTGGCTCCCTCCGTCCCAGGTGCCCAATATACGGGGCGAAGTTCTGAGCCTCTACTTGATATAGCTAGTTTCCTGAGGGCACTATACTCCGATTGTGAGCATCGGTACATACCCCAAATGGACTATTTTTGTCCCGAGTTGCTGTTGCTTAAGGTTACTTGCAGGTAGCGAACTTCTCAGAACCCCCTCGGCACGAAGTTTGCTCGGCCCCGGTCCGGACGGCCTAAAAACCCCGCCCAGGACCCTCCTTTGCTGGACCGCCCGCGACAGGAGTTTGCGCGGTGGATGGATATTCGGTCTCGTGTATGCCCGGGCGGCCAGAACGGGGGCGGCGCCCTAGCCCGCGTCTTCCCGCAGCACCTCCGCGCCGCGTCCGGTGATCCGTCGGACGGGCATCCCCACCTCGCCGCGCCCGATGGGATCAGCCCCAGGGTCCGGCTCAATCCAGCCGGCGACCTCCATAAAGTCCACCAGGGCGGCTAGGTGGGGGCTGTCTTGTCTGACCCCGCGCTCCTCGGCGGCGGCGGGCAGGTCCACCCCCAAACCCACGTCGCCGCCCGCCAACTCCCGCTCGTAGGCCACCCGAAGCAGCTGTTTGGCGTCTTCCCTTATGCGTTCGTCCTGCATCCTGTCCTACCCCCTAACGTCACCGTTCGTCGTCCAACCTCACCCGCCCCCGGCCCCGCAAGCGCGATCATTCACCGGCGCCCGAAGAGCCGCCGGACGAACAGGCGTAGCCTTGTGGCCGGATCCCCCCTGCCCTCTTCGCCCTGTTGCTCCCTGCCCTCTTCGGCCTGCTCTCGTGTGTTCTCCGACGAGATCGCCGGCCTGCCGGGGACCTCCTCGTGGTCGTGGTCGGGGTTCTCTCCCATGCGCCTACCTCCTATCCTCCAAACAACCTGCGCCACCACGGGCGTCGCTGTGCGCCCTCCTGCGCCCCGCCGCATCGGATCGGGGCGATTCAATCCTCCGCCTGGAAGCCGTCGAGTAGGCCCCGTCCGTACTCTCCCTCGTGCTTGTCTATCCACACCGCCAGGGCTGGCTTCCCCGTCTCCATCGCCACGTACCGCAGGGTCGGTATGTCGAGCATATCCGTGCGGGTGTAGCGGCGCACCGCCTCCAGCTCCTCAAGCACGTCTTTTGGGATTCGGACCGGCCCTTGCTCTTTCACCTCCCGAACACCCTACACCACCACGGCCTCTGCGGACTCTTCGAGGGTCCGCGAAAGGGCATCGAAACTGAGGTCGCGCACGTCGCGCTGGTCGAAGCCTACAACCGCTGCATGGAGGAGCGGCGGCGGGCCGAAGACCTCTGCAGGCTCCGCAAAGCATGGGGGTCCAGGCGCATCGGCGGCGTGGGGGAGCCGCAGAGCCTGGTCAAGTCCTAGCGCCAGAACCTCCACCACGGGCCGGGGTATCCTTCGGGGTGTCCCGGTCCCCGACTTTAGAGGATGTACCTTGAGCGAGACGACGCAGCAAGACAACAAGGTGGCCGAGAGGATCTTCGAAGGGTACGGTGAAGATCCCCAATCGCTCTCCTCGTACGCAACCCTGATCGGGCTGTTCAACCTGATCCTGGCCGTATTCCTCTTCTTCGCCAAGCGCGCGGGCCACGACCTGCCGGAGCGCATGGAGTTGAAGGACATAACGCTGCTAGGGGTGGCGACCCACAAGCTGAGCAACGCGCTGGCGAACGACGCGATCGCGATGCCCCTACGCGCCCCGTTCACCGAGCTCCAGGAGAAGCAGAGCCCCAAGATGGTCGACGAGCAGCCCCGGGGCAGCGGCCTGCGAAAGTCCGTGGGCGAGCTTCTTACGTGCAAGTTCTGCCTGGGCATGTGGATGGCTTCCTTCTTCACCTATGGGCTCGTACTCGCCCCGCGCGTTACCCGGCTCGTCGCCAGCATCTTCGCCGTCGTGACGCTCTCGGACCACCTCCACCAGACTTACAAAGCCCTCGCAAACAGGGCCTGACATGAGAACCGTCCCCATTTACCCGAGTGAGTGCGTGGAAGGGAGATTCCCCGAACTTCGCCCGTGCGGCGTCCTCGGAAGTCCGCCCACGCGGGGCGTTCTCGAAAACCCGCCTACTGCCCGGGGGGTGGCGGTATCTCGAGGCCGTACCTCCGGCCGATCTCCACCATACGGACCGGTGGCTTCGAACTTTTTGCTGTCTCCGTGCATCTTCACTAGTGTGATGGCCGACAAGAAGCCTTCGAAGGGGGCCGACCGGTGCTAAGGGGACAAGTACTCAGCGACGCCGATCTCGTCCGGGCGGCCCAGAACGGCGACCCCGTGAGCCTCGGGGTACTGCTCGAGCGTTACCGGGCTGCCCTCTACGGGCGGGCGCTTGGCATCCTCGGGCACGGAGCGCAAGCCGAGGACGCCGTGCACGACACCTTCCTGGTCGCGCTGCGCAAGATAGATGGGGTGAGGGAGCCGGCGGCCGTGGGCGGGTGGCTGCACGCGGTCTTGCGCAACGTCTGCCTGATGCGGCTTTGGGCCGGACAGGGGGAGATACTCTCGGACGAGATGCACCGGTACGTCGGGCAAGGGGACGAGCAGAGATCCCTCGACCTCTCAGCCGAGGAGGCCATAGACCGGCTGGCCATGCGCGAGTGGGTGTGGGCCGCCCTCTCGGAGTTGCCGGAGACCCTGCGGGTGACGGCGATGCTCAGGTACTTCGGCAGCCACTGCTCCTACGAGGAGATAGCGGCCATCCTGGGGGTGCCGGTGGGGACGGTGCGCAGCCGGCTCAACCAGGTCAAGACCAAGCTGGCCGACGCGCTGCTGAAGACGGCGGGGCTCGCCCACGACGAGGCGGGCCGGCTCACGGAGTCTCAGACCCGCTACTTCGGGGCCGCGGCCGAGGAGATAAACAGCGGTCAGGGGTACGACCTTCTGCTGAATGCCTACTCCGACGCCCCCACCTGCGTCTTATCCGGCGGGCCGACCCTGCACGGTCGCGGGGCCGTGATCGAGAGCCTGGAAAGCGACCTCGAGGCCGGGACAAAGATGCGCCCCACGAACGTGCTGGCGAGCAAGGACATTACCATCTTCGAGGCCGATTTCGAGAACCCCCGGGACGACCCTTTCCGCTGCCCGCCCGCCACGACGCAGGTCCACTTCCAGCGCGACGGCCTGACGCACCGGGTGCACCTCCACTTCGCGCCGCGCCCGAGGGGGGAGGGAGGCTAAGAGAACGAGACGCTAGACCACGTTCGATATGGAGGCATCTATCGGGGCGTCGAGTCCCGCCGACATGAAGGAGCAGAGCAGATGCGCGCAAACAGAGAAGAGATACCTGTGGTGTTCGAGGAGAACGGCGTCGTCAGCCGTCAGGGGCAGTGGGGGGAGATGCACGTCGCCAGGGAGACCGCCCCCGCCGGCATGGACACCCGCCCCATGTTCGAAGGGCTGCCCTCGGGCTCTTGCCAGTGCCCGCACTGGGGGTACGTGATCAAGGGCAGGGCGCGGGTAATCTACTCGGACCGAGAGGAGGTCATAGAGGCGGGCGACGCCTACTACCTGGAGCCGGGGCACAACCTGGTGGTCGAGGAGGACGGCGAGATCGTCGAGTTCAGCCCGGCAGGAGAGTACGAGAGAACGATGCGGGCGGTGGCCGAAAACATGCGGGCCGCCCAAGGGGCGCAGGGGTGAGGGGGACCAGAAGCTAGCAGGATCCCGGACTTGGAACAGACATCCGCAGGCGGGAGGCCCTTACGGAGCTGGGGCCTCCCCTCCTCTGTTCACCGGTGTGCGTGGAAGGGTCGTTCTGCGAACTTCGCGGCTAAAGTACCGCCCCCAAGCCGTAGTGCTCGTGGGCGGAGCGCTGTAGCTCCTCACCTGGTGCGCCCTTCGGGTTGGCCAACGTCGGGGCGCTCTCTACGCTCTGTTGGTCTACCTTGAGGGTCACCGCACCCGGAGACTCCTCGGCTATAGCTTCGGCGGGAACGAGATAGTGTTTCGTGCCGAAGCCCAAGAACCCGCTCGTGCACACGTCCAAGAACTGCAGGTTGCTGTCCTCATCGACGTAGAGGTTGCCCACCTGGCCGACGTTTCGGGAACCCGAGTCGAAGACGCTCTTCTGGCGCAGTTCTTGGTGCGGGGGCTTGGGATGCTGGTGGCGTTCCAGCCGGTGCAGGTTCATGGGGATCTCCCTTCACTTAGGCGGTGAGGGAGCTCTCCTCACCGCGCTTCTACAGCGTGGTCAGGAGCCATCAGGCCGCGAGGGCGGCCGGTTCTCCGCTTCTAAAGGAGCGGAAGGCGGGGTCCATCGCCCGTTCAGGCGCCCATCGGGGCACCTGTGCTTATTGTATCAACCGGGAGTCTGCATCGCAATGGCT
>MWWD01000006.1_pt1 | contig 13825 bp, 11 predicted proteins | sample 1047211 | NCBI WGS metagenome assembly MWWD01 (sample SAMN06349974, study PRJNA376086) | soil metagenome | isolation source: MS2-2 sample Antarctic (ecotone) soil | place: Antarctica | collected 2015-01-13 | reverse complement strand
CACATGCCCTCTTCGAACAGGTGCGCGAAGTGCGCGACACGCGCTGCGAACACGTGCCCGGCGATCCGCCGCCGACGGACGCGGAAGTTTGGGACCTCACACTACGCACGGTGCGGAAGTACGCGCGGGGCGAATCGCAACGGCAAGGTATGACGGCCTCAGTCTGAAGGCGCGTTTGCGGACGCGCCCGGCAAATTCTTTGAACTTAGAAAGGGACGAAAATTATGAGCGACAAAGCCGAACGAGAACTCGATACGGCGCAGGCGCATTTACAGAAGTTGATGGACGAGCGTAGCACCCTCAGCGCACAGCTGGCGCACGCAAGCGGCGCGGAAATCATCAACGTCGATGCTCTCGTCAAGCTGCAACGACGAGCCGATGAAATTCCTTTTCACATCTACGGCGCGACCGTGCGCGCGCAAAGAGCACACATTGCAGTCCTCGAGGAAAGGTTAATTTCGGAACAGGCAGCCGAGCGGCACGAGCTCGCCGCCGTCAACGAAGTTTATGAGCAGTTGCAGGCGCTCGAAGCGATTTACAACGCGGCAGTGACTAAGCGCGACGGCGCTCGTACGCAAGTTATGTTCACCCGGGGCGACTTGAGCGCCGCGCAGCGCGAACTGGAGCGGGTAATTCGAGAAAACACAAAGCCGCACGCACCGCTTGTTCGCAGCTTGCCGCATGCGATTCGTGCGGCATGATAGATTCGCGCCGGGCGGGGCGTGCGAGCGCGCGCCGGGCGCGGCGGGGCGCGTGCTTTTCGTGATGTAGGCGCACGCCCCACAGCAGCCGGGCGGGGTCGTCGTCTTCCGGCCCGCCCGGTTCGCCTAATTAGTTTTCGTCCGTTTCCGGCAACTTATGGCAGAGAAAGTGGGGAATACAAAGCTCACACGCAAGGCGGAGCAGGCCATCGCCGCCCTGCTCGAACACCCGACGATTGCCGAGGCCGCGAAAGCCTGCGGCGTGTCGGAGCGCTCGCTGTGGCGCTGGCTGCAGCGTGAGGACTTTCAGAAGCGGTACCGTGAGGCGCAGCGCGCCGTCGTCGATTCGGCGATCACTAAGTTGCAGGCCGCTACGTTGCGCGCCGTCGAGACTTTGGAGCGTAACCTAAATTGCGGAAACTTCTTCGCCGAGAATGCAGCGGCGCAGGCGATCCTGACTCACTCGTTCAAGGCGGTGGAGTTGGTGGATATGAAAGAGCGGTTACGGCGGTTGGAGGCGTTGGCAGATGGGCGTGAGCAGACGAAGCGCGGCGTAGGAAAAAGGGGCTGGTAGCGATGGCGGGATAACCGAGGGGGAGGCAGAATGAGCGTAGAGAACAGGATCGCGAGGTTGGAGCGGCAGGCGGGGGCGGGCGGTTGGTGCGCGGCGTGCGACGGCCCGCCGTGTGCTGAGGGGCCTCAGTACGACGAAGGCGTGTGGGAGGCCGCCGCGTCCTTAGAACTTAACGTTGGCTGCGAGCAATGCGGCAGGCCGCGCCGGATTGTGGTCGCCGCAATAAAGCGAAAGATTTCAGAGACGTGACGGGCGGCAGCGAGTGCGGTGACGTCTCGCAAACCGCGACGCCAATATCTTGTGGCCGGCGGTTGATATTGAAAACGAAGGAAAAGGGACCAATCCGCGCACACTGGTCCCCACTACATCTTGCGGACGGGTAGGCTTTCGGCCTGCCCGTTTTCATTATCACCGCACATAAGAGCGGTTATCTGACGCACCGCGCATGTGTGTGTGTTATAAAACGCTCCGACGCCGGCGTGCCATCGGTGGCGCGCATCGTCCGCATAGGCTGAGAGGCCGCGCACACTTGTTAAGGAGGTTTAAGGTTATGAGACGAATGCTTGTGGCGGTAGTGACACTGGCCTGGCTCGTGTGCGGCGGCGGGGTGCGCCCCGCCTCTGCCGAGAACATCTACGCCCTGACGGAGCTGGGCCCGCGGACCTTTAACCTGCTGGGCTTCGACAGCGCGACGCCCAACGTCCTCACCACGCAGGTGAGTATCACCGGCATAAATCCTCTTGAGCGGCTGCGCGGGATGGACTCCCGCCCGTCGGACGGGCTGCTCTACGCGCTCGGCAGCTCCGGCAACATCTACACCATCGACCCGGCGACCGGGGTGGCGACCAGGGTCTCAGGCAACGGCAATCTGGGCTACCAGAATGTGAGCATCGACTTCAACCCGGTGACGGATCAGTTGCGCGTGGTCGCCAACCGGTTCGAGGACGATAATCGCAACTTCCGCGTCAACGTCGACACGGGCGAGGCTACGCCCCTCGGGAGTTCTGGTTTTCGCGAGGGACTGGCTTACTCAAACAACGTGGCGGGCGCGAGCCAGACGACGCTTTACGCCTTGAATGGCAACTCGCTGTTCATCCTTGACCCGGAGGACCCAAGGCGCTTCACCACAGTCGGCTCGCTGGGGATCGTGGGTATTGATACAGAGGTCCGACTCACTAGCTTCGACATCTCAGGGGTGACCGGCGCGGCGTACGCGGCAGTAATACCGACCTTCGGGTCAAACAGGCTTTCGCAGCTGTACACCATCAACCTGAGCACGGGGGCGGCGACATTAGTCGGGACCATCGGCGACGGCAGGCAGCTGGTCGTCGGCTTATCGGCGCCGGTCGGGCCGCGGCAGACCGAGCCGATCCCGGAGCCGGCCACTCTGCTGTTGCTCGGCACGGGGCTGGCGGGCGTCGGCACGGCGATTCGCAAGCGGCGCAAAGCTCACTAAGGATCGCCGAGGCGCGCTCGACACGATAACCTCATGGCGAAAAAGAAGGGGCGGGGGAATTCAACCCTCGCCCCTTCCCTTTCACCGCTTGGCGTCTCGGTTGATCAGCCCGCGCCCCTTTCCATCAGTTCGCGCTTCAACTCACCGGGCAGGCTGTCAGCGCACATCTCGTTGGTCGCGTGGACGATGCCGGTCGCATAGTCGTCATTCATGTGCGACAGAAACAGCGGTATCAGGAAGCGCAAGCCCGCCTCGTCATCCGCCCATTGATAAGCCGTATTGTTCGACATCGTGTTGACGACAACGGCCTGTAGCGCGCTCTTGAGTGCGCCGGGCGTTTTCGGGTGCATCAACCACACGCGCTAAGTAGTCGCCGAAGCTCGCAAACTCGGACGGGTCCGGCTCGACTTTCTTCTGTTTAGTATTCATCGCGCGCCCCCTGTGAAGTGATTCCGCAGACAGATGGCGATGTATTCCGCCGAGTTGAAGAAGCGTCTTGGCGCGTCGAGGCTACAGACGGCATCCGCCAGATCGTTGTAGAGACAGGCGGGCGTGTCCGGGTGATTGAGAACGGCTGAGATGTGCCCCGCCAACTCGTCCGCCGCTGCTTGTCTGTCGTTTCCCGTCGTGCGCGGCGGGTCTTTCTTCGTTGCCATTACTTCACCTGCCTTTCCCTCACGGCGAGCGTGAGCGTCAACTGTTCCAGTTCGCGCAACGTGGCATGGAGTGCCCGCTGCATTCCGTCCGCCGTCTCATAGTCGAGCAGGCGGCCTTCACTCGTCTGCACGTCGCGTAAGACGTGGCGCAGGCTGTGGCGGGCGCGCTCGACTCGTGCCGCCGGCGCTTCTCTTTCCTGTTGCTTTTCCAACTCTCGTTTGCTAAAACTCATAGTGTTCGGTTCCTTTCTTAAGGGGTTAGAAGGGGTGGAGGGCTTCCTAAGTTCGTAGCTTAGGAAGCCCTTCTCGGTTTAGTGGTCGCCGCGCCCCTGTGCCGCCAGCGCGACGTGGAGCGAAAGCGCCGCTGCGCTATGTTTGCAGGGCACGCGCGCCGGGCAGTTGCAGTCAACGATCTTCTCACCGGCGGCGCGGTAGCAGAGCACCGTGTAGTTGTTGCCCTTGCTGCCGGAGACTTCGTACTCGCCGAATTCAATCATGCGGACTTTCGGGTGGAGCGCGCGCGCGTTCGCAATCGCCTTGCTGATTTGCTCTTTGTTTCTGAGGATGAACATTGGTTGCTTCCCTTCTTTGTCGTGATGTCCTAACCTGAAAAGAAGTATAGCGCACCGCTAACATTCTGTCAATAGAATAATGGCGGTGCGCTACCTTTTCTTCTTGAAATAATTCTAGCGGCGTGCTAAGGTTCGCGGCATGGTCAAGCTGACATCAGCGCAAGTAGCGGCGCGCTTAGGCCGGGCACACTCCACGATCCGCCTCTGGTGCAACCGCAAGTTGTTTTCAAACGCCGAGCGCATTGACACGCCTAATGGCGGTTATTGGCTCATACCCGAATCCGACTTGAAAGACTTTGTGAAGCCGTCGCCGGGCAGGCCGCCCAATTCCTCAACCGAGGGAGGAAAACGCGCTACAGGGCGACTACGCGCCCGCACTGGCACATCTACAGGCAAGAAGAAAGGCGGGAAGAAGTGAGCACACGCAACTCCGCAACAAGCAAGCGTGGATGCTTGATTTATTGAAATCAAAAGGGCGTGGGCCGGAAGGTGAAAGTTATGGTGCAGCAGGAAGTTTATAGCGGTCAAATCGTCGATAGCCTGCGCCACTCGCTGAGGGATGGCAAGCATGGACTTAGTCTAGTGCCGATGCTCGTCAAGCGCATCATCCAAGAGGACATGTGGCGTGACTTCGTAGTTGAGCGCACTAAGGAGCGCGTCACCTATGATCGCTTTATAGATTTCGTTACGACTAAACCGCTTGAGGGATTGGGCGCAGACTTGAAGTTGCTCAGGCGGATTTGTGCTGACCACAAGGACGTGTTGGATTTGATTGATGGGGAAGTGAAGGGGGAGCACGGCGGGGATCGTGGTAATCAATACACGGGTGGCAAGGGGGTGATTCACCCCCTTGCCACCCGTGTAAACCATTCAAAACGAGATCGTTCAACTAAACACCTGAGGAGACTTTGTAAAGACTTCCCATCGCTTCACAAGCAGGTACTCGATGGTAATTTGACCGTGACGGAAGCGGCCAACAAGGCGGGCTTTTATCCGAAGCGCGCCAGCATCAGTTTCATATCTGCCGCATCCGCCGCAGAAACGATCATCAAGGCGGGCGGTGAAGGCTTCGCACGGGAACTAATCGACGAATTGGAAGCCAGATTGCGGGAAGGTGGGAAGAAGTGAGCACACGCAAGCACCTGCCAAACCAGCGTGGCTGTGAGATGCCCTTAAAGATAGGTCCCCGCAAGGCCGTCTGCAAACTACTGATTCGCGCGCGGTTTGGTAGCCCGCAGTGTGACGAGGTAGCAGGGTGGGCCGGGTGTCAGCACGCAACACGCGCAAGCTGTTGTTGCACCGGGAAAGCCGACCACAATATATAGGGGCAACCGTTTTGTGCGGGGCGAAACCGTGCTAAAATACGAGGTTGTAGATAGCAAAGAGGCGCGCCGTCAGCCAAGACAAAACGCGCCCCTGATTAATAAAGCCGCACACTGGCGACTCGTGTTTGATCTTATCGCGTTGTCGCCGGTGAAAGCAAGAAGCATTTCTCTGGCGACACGACCGCTGAACAATTAGCGACCGCCCATTAGTTTTAGTTTCGCAACCGCGCCCGCCGTTGCGATCTCCGAAAGCCTTTAGTGTTCCCGGTTGTCGTGGCCGTGAATGCTAGGGGCTTTCGCCTTTTGACCGACAAACTAGCATGACTCCAGACGCGACAAAGCCTGCGCTCTGGAGCGCAGGCTTTGTCATTTTCAACCCGTTTCTTTTCAACGGAGCGGGTTTGGAGTCACGAACGATGCAAGAATACCACAATTCAACCGCTATTCAAAATAGCGAATCCGCGCCGGCGCACGTCTTCGTCACTGATAAAGAGACGCGCAAGATCAAGACGAACCATCAACAGCTCGCGCATGTCATCAACCGCATGACCGCGCGGTTGGGCTTTCCCGACAAGGCCGCGCGTTGCGTCGCCGGTTTGCACGGACTTTTGAACGGGCGCGAGACGCACAGCTTTCCCGCGCTCATCGCGCATAAGTATGCCGCCCGCCAATTCAACTACACCGGCAAGGAAGAAAACTCCGACGTCTTTATGGGGCGCTTTCTCGACGCTCTGAAGGATGCGGAGATCAAGGCCGGGCGTAATTGTTTCGAGATCGAGCGCGCCAACGGCGTCACGACCATTATCACGACGTATCACGCGGACTACATCGGCGAAGCGGCTTTGTGGGCGCTCACGGAGGCGCGCGCGTCCGCAGAGTGGCAGAAGCACCCGGCGAAAGCCGTCACGGATGAGTTGATTGACCGCGCCATCGCGCGGCTGCCCGTCCGCACCGCGCCGCCGCCGCGCGAGCAGTCAGACGGCGCGTCCATCACGGACGGCGCGATCATTAAGGGACTGTGGACGAAAATTGACACTCTCACCGAAGCGACGCTGCGAAAAGTGGCGCTCGCCGGCGGCGACCCGCTCGCCGAACTGGAGAAAGTGCAGCTGCGGCAGCGCCGGATCGCCGTCGAAGTTAGGCGCGAGCAGTTAGAGCGCGACCGCTTGGCGAAGGAAGCGGAGTATTACGCCACGCTCGATTGGCTCGCCGACACACACACACACACGGATGGTAAGAACATATCCGACAATTCTCAAAACATTTCCACAGGCGGCGACCATCCGTCGGACGCCGACCATCCGACAATCTGTCGGATGGATTTGGCAAAAGTCCAGCAAAAACAGCATGTTTTTTCAGAGGTTGCGCCAAACGGCGACTCAGCAAACGGCGACCCGCCGAAGCTCTTAGCGGCGCTCGCTTCCATCACGGAAGGCATTCCGGTACTGGCAGTTTGGGGCGTCGCCGACGGGATGTGCGATTGTCCGAAGGGTTCCGAATGTCGCACACCCGGCAAGCATCCTTGTCCGCGCTTCGCGCCACACGGCGTTCACAGCGCCACGCTGGACAAGGCGCTCGTCCGCATGTGGTACGCCAAAGATCCGCGCATCAACTTCGGGCAAGCGATGGGCGGCGACCTGAATCTAGTTTGTATTGACATTGATCCGCGCAATGGCGGCAGCGAATCGTACTTTGACCTCGTACAGCACTACGGCGAAGACGCTTTCCCAGAGACGCGCGAAAAAACGACCGGCGGCAACGGTTGGCACAAACTTTATCGCTTGTCGAAGCCGATCACAGGCAACGGTGAGGTTAAGGCGAAACTCGCGCCGGGCATCGATGTTAAAGGCGCGGGGGGCATGATCGTTGCGCCGCTCGGCGATCACGTCTCCGGGCGAACTTACGGCCACGACACCGGGCGGGAAATAGCACTAGCGCCCGTTTGGATGGAAGAGCGGATCATCAAAGCGGTCGAGGCCGAGAGCGCGCCGGAGCCGATCAAATTTCAGGCGGACAAAGGCCGGGCATCCGCTTCGACGGCGGGCGGGCGTCACTTCCCGAAGGGGGAGCGCAACGACGGCTTGCGCGACGTGGCTTGCGGACGGTGGATATACGGCTTCGCGGCAGACGCACATGCCCTCTTCGAACAGGTGCGCGAAGTGCGCGACACGCGCTGCGAACACGTGCCCGGCGATCCGCCGCCGACGGACGCGGAAGTTTGGGACCTCACACTACGCACGGTGCGGAAGTACGCGCGGGGCGAATCGCAACGGCAAGGTATGACGGCCTCAGTCTGAAGGCGCGTTTGCGGACGCGCCCGGCAAATTCTTTGAACTTAGAAAGGGACGAAAATTATGAGCGACAAAGCCGAACGAGAACTCGATACGGCGCAGGCGCATTTACAGAAGTTGATGGACGAGCGTAGCACCCTCAGCGCACAGCTGGCGCACGCAAGCGGCGCGGAAATCATCAACGTCGATGCTCTCGTCAAGCTGCAACGACGAGCCGATGAAATTCCTTTTCACATCTACGGCGCGACCGTGCGCGCGCAAAGAGCACACATTGCAGTCCTCGAGGAAAGGTTAATTTCGGAACAGGCAGCCGAGCGGCACGAGCTCGCCGCCGTCAACGAAGTTTATGAGCAGTTGCAGGCGCTCGAAGCGATTTACAACGCGGCAGTGACTAAGCGCGACGGCGCTCGTACGCAAGTTATGTTCACCCGGGGCGACTTGAGCGCCGCGCAGCGCGAACTGGAGCGGGTAATTCGAGAAAACACAAAGCCGCACGCACCGCTTGTTCGCAGCTTGCCGCATGCGATTCGTGCGGCATGATAGATTCGCGCCGGGCGGGGCGTGCGAGCGCGCGCCGGGCGCGGCGGGGCGCGTGCTTTTCGTGATGTAGGCGCACGCCCCACAGCAGCCGGGCGGGGTCGTCGTCTTCCGGCCCGCCCGGTTCGCCTAATTAGTTTTCGTCCGTTTCCGGCAACTTATGGCAGAGAAAGTGGGGAATACAAAGCTCACACGCAAGGCGGAGCAGGCCATCGCCGCCCTGCTCGAACACCCGACGATTGCCGAGGCCGCGAAAGCCTGCGGCGTGTCGGAGCGCTCGCTGTGGCGCTGGCTGCAGCGTGAGGACTTTCAGAAGCGGTACCGTGAGGCGCAGCGCGCCGTCGTCGATTCGGCGATCACTAAGTTGCAGGCCGCTACGTTGCGCGCCGTCGAGACTTTGGAGCGTAACCTAAATTGCGGAAACTTCTTCGCCGAGAATGCAGCGGCGCAGGCGATCCTGACTCACTCGTTCAAGGCGGTGGAGTTGGTGGATATGAAAGAGCGGTTACGGCGGTTGGAGGCGTTGGCAGATGGGCGTGAGCAGACGAAGCGCGGCGTAGGAAAAAGGGGCTGGTAGCGATGGCGGGATAACCGAGGGGGAGGCAGAATGAGCGTAGAGAACAGGATCGCGAGGTTGGAGCGGCAGGCGGGGGCGGGCGGTTGGTGCGCGGCGTGCGACGGCCCGCCGTGTGCTGAGGGGCCTCAGTACGACGAAGGCGTGTGGGAGGCCGCCGCGTCCTTAGAACTTAACGTTGGCTGCGAGCAATGCGGCAGGCCGCGCCGGATTGTGGTCGCCGCAATAAAGCGAAAGATTTCAGAGACGTGACGGGCGGCAGCGAGTGCGGTGACGTCTCGCAAACCGCGACGCCAATATCTTGTGGCCGGCGGTTGATATTGAAAACGAAGGAAAAGGGACCAATCCGCGCACACTGGTCCCCACTACATCTTGCGGACGGGTAGGCTTTCGGCCTGCCCGTTTTCATTATCACCGCACATAAGAGCGGTTATCTGACGCACCGCGCATGTGTGTGTGTTATAAAACGCTCCGACGCCGGCGTGCCATCGGTGGCGCGCATCGTCCGCATAGGCTGAGAGGCCGCGCACACTTGTTAAGGAGGTTTAAGGTTATGAGACGAATGCTTGTGGCGGTAGTGACACTGGCCTGGCTCGTGTGCGGCGGCGGGGTGCGCCCCGCCTCTGCCGAGAACATCTACGCCCTGACGGAGCTGGGCCCGCGGACCTTTAACCTGCTGGGCTTCGACAGCGCGACGCCCAACGTCCTCACCACGCAGGTGAGTATCACCGGCATAAATCCTCTTGAGCGGCTGCGCGGGATGGACTCCCGCCCGTCGGACGGGCTGCTCTACGCGCTCGGCAGCTCCGGCAACATCTACACCATCGACCCGGCGACCGGGGTGGCGACCAGGGTCTCAGGCAACGGCAATCTGGGCTACCAGAATGTGAGCATCGACTTCAACCCGGTGACGGATCAGTTGCGCGTGGTCGCCAACCGGTTCGAGGACGATAATCGCAACTTCCGCGTCAACGTCGACACGGGCGAGGCTACGCCCCTCGGGAGTTCTGGTTTTCGCGAGGGACTGGCTTACTCAAACAACGTGGCGGGCGCGAGCCAGACGACGCTTTACGCCTTGAATGGCAACTCGCTGTTCATCCTTGACCCGGAGGACCCAAGGCGCTTCACCACAGTCGGCTCGCTGGGGATCGTGGGTATTGATACAGAGGTCCGACTCACTAGCTTCGACATCTCAGGGGTGACCGGCGCGGCGTACGCGGCAGTAATACCGACCTTCGGGTCAAACAGGCTTTCGCAGCTGTACACCATCAACCTGAGCACGGGGGCGGCGACATTAGTCGGGACCATCGGCGACGGCAGGCAGCTGGTCGTCGGCTTATCGGCGCCGGTCGGGCCGCGGCAGACCGAGCCGATCCCGGAGCCGGCCACTCTGCTGTTGCTCGGCACGGGGCTGGCGGGCGTCGGCACGGCGATTCGCAAGCGGCGCAAAGCTCACTAAGGATCGCCGAGGCGCGCTCGACACGATAACCTCATGGCGAAAAAGAAGGGGCGGGGGAATTCAACCCTCGCCCCTTCCCTTTCACCGCTTGGCGTCTCGGTTGATCAGCCCGCGCCCCTTTCCATCAGTTCGCGCTTCAACTCACCGGGCAGGCTGTCAGCGCACATCTCGTTGGTCGCGTGGACGATGCCGGTCGCATAGTCGTCATTCATGTGCGACAGAAACAGCGGTATCAGGAAGCGCAAGCCCGCCTCGTCATCCGCCCATTGATAAGCCGTATTGTTCGACATCGTGTTGACGACAACGGCCTGTAGCGCGCTCTTGAGTGCGCCGGGCGTTTTCGGGTGCATCAACCACACGCGCTAAGTAGTCGCCGAAGCTCGCAAACTCGGACGGGTCCGGCTCGACTTTCTTCTGTTTAGTATTCATCGCGCGCCCCCTGTGAAGTGATTCCGCAGACAGATGGCGATGTATTCCGCCGAGTTGAAGAAGCGTCTTGGCGCGTCGAGGCTACAGACGGCATCCGCCAGATCGTTGTAGAGACAGGCGGGCGTGTCCGGGTGATTGAGAACGGCTGAGATGTGCCCCGCCAACTCGTCCGCCGCTGCTTGTCTGTCGTTTCCCGTCGTGCGCGGCGGGTCTTTCTTCGTTGCCATTACTTCACCTGCCTTTCCCTCACGGCGAGCGTGAGCGTCAACTGTTCCAGTTCGCGCAACGTGGCATGGAGTGCCCGCTGCATTCCGTCCGCCGTCTCATAGTCGAGCAGGCGGCCTTCACTCGTCTGCACGTCGCGTAAGACGTGGCGCAGGCTGTGGCGGGCGCGCTCGACTCGTGCCGCCGGCGCTTCTCTTTCCTGTTGCTTTTCCAACTCTCGTTTGCTAAAACTCATAGTGTTCGGTTCCTTTCTTAAGGGGTTAGAAGGGGTGGAGGGCTTCCTAAGTTCGTAGCTTAGGAAGCCCTTCTCGGTTTAGTGGTCGCCGCGCCCCTGTGCCGCCAGCGCGACGTGGAGCGAAAGCGCCGCTGCGCTATGTTTGCAGGGCACGCGCGCCGGGCAGTTGCAGTCAACGATCTTCTCACCGGCGGCGCGGTAGCAGAGCACCGTGTAGTTGTTGCCCTTGCTGCCGGAGACTTCGTACTCGCCGAATTCAATCATGCGGACTTTCGGGTGGAGCGCGCGCGCGTTCGCAATCGCCTTGCTGATTTGCTCTTTGTTTCTGAGGATGAACATTGGTTGCTTCCCTTCTTTGTCGTGATGTCCTAACCTGAAAAGAAGTATAGCGCACCGCTAACATTCTGTCAATAGAATAATGGCGGTGCGCTACCTTTTCTTCTTGAAATAATTCTAGCGGCGTGCTAAGGTTCGCGGCATGGTCAAGCTGACATCAGCGCAAGTAGCGGCGCGCTTAGGCCGGGCACACTCCACGATCCGCCTCTGGTGCAACCGCAAGTTGTTTTCAAACGCCGAGCGCATTGACACGCCTAATGGCGGTTATTGGCTCATACCCGAATCCGACTTGAAAGACTTTGTGAAGCCGTCGCCGGGCAGGCCGCCCAATTCCTCAACCGAGGGAGGAAAACGCGCTACAGGGCGACTACGCGCCCGCACTGGCACATCTACAGGCAAGAAGAAAGGCGGGAAGAAGTGAGCACACGCAACTCCGCAACAAGCAAGCGTGGATGCTTGATTTATTGAAATCAAAAGGGCGTGGGCCGGAAGGTGAAAGTTATGGTGCAGCAGGAAGTTTATAGCGGTCAAATCGTCGATAGCCTGCGCCACTCGCTGAGGGATGGCAAGCATGGACTTAGTCTAGTGCCGATGCTCGTCAAGCGCATCATCCAAGAGGACATGTGGCGTGACTTCGTAGTTGAGCGCACTAAGGAGCGCGTCACCTATGATCGCTTTATAGATTTCGTTACGACTAAACCGCTTGAGGGATTGGGCGCAGACTTGAAGTTGCTCAGGCGGATTTGTGCTGACCACAAGGACGTGTTGGATTTGATTGATGGGGAAGTGAAGGGGGAGCACGGCGGGGATCGTGGTAATCAATACACGGGTGGCAAGGGGGTGATTCACCCCCTTGCCACCCGTGTAAACCATTCAAAACGAGATCGTTCAACTAAACACCTGAGGAGACTTTGTAAAGACTTCCCATCGCTTCACAAGCAGGTACTCGATGGTAATTTGACCGTGACGGAAGCGGCCAACAAGGCGGGCTTTTATCCGAAGCGCGCCAGCATCAGTTTCATATCTGCCGCATCCGCCGCAGAAACGATCATCAAGGCGGGCGGTGAAGGCTTCGCACGGGAACTAATCGACGAATTGGAAGCCAGATTGCGGGAAGGTGGGAAGAAGTGAGCACACGCAAGCACCTGCCAAACCAGCGTGGCTGTGAGATGCCCTTAAAGATAGGTCCCCGCAAGGCCGTCTGCAAACTACTGATTCGCGCGCGGTTTGGTAGCCCGCAGTGTGACGAGGTAGCAGGGTGGGCCGGGTGTCAGCACGCAACACGCGCAAGCTGTTGTTGCACCGGGAAAGCCGACCACAATATATAGGGGCAACCGTTTTGTGCGGGGCGAAACCGTGCTAAAATACGAGGTTGTAGATAGCAAAGAGGCGCGCCGTCAGCCAAGACAAAACGCGCCCCTGATTAATAAAGCCGCACACTGGCGACTCGTGTTTGATCTTATCGCGTTGTCGCCGGTGAAAGCAAGAAGCATTTCTCTGGCGACACGACCGCTGAACAATTAGCGACCGCCCATTAGTTTTAGTTTCGCAACCGCGCCCGCCGTTGCGATCTCCGAAAGCCTTTAGTGTTCCCGGTTGTCGTGGCCGTGAATGCTAGGGGCTTTCGCCTTTTGACCGACAAACTAGCATGACTCCAGACGCGACAAAGCCTGCGCTCTGGAGCGCAGGCTTTGTCATTTTCAACCCGTTTCTTTTCAACGGAGCGGGTTTGGAGTCACGAACGATGCAAGAATACCACAATTCAACCGCTATTCAAAATAGCGAATCCGCGCCGGCGCACGTCTTCGTCACTGATAAAGAGACGCGCAAGATCAAGACGAACCATCAACAGCTCGCGCATGTCATCAACCGCATGACCGCGCGGTTGGGCTTTCCCGACAAGGCCGCGCGTTGCGTCGCCGGTTTGCACGGACTTTTGAACGGGCGCGAGACGCACAGCTTTCCCGCGCTCATCGCGCATAAGTATGCCGCCCGCCAATTCAACTACACCGGCAAGGAAGAAAACTCCGACGTCTTTATGGGGCGCTTTCTCGACGCTCTGAAGGATGCGGAGATCAAGGCCGGGCGTAATTGTTTCGAGATCGAGCGCGCCAACGGCGTCACGACCATTATCACGACGTATCACGCGGACTACATCGGCGAAGCGGCTTTGTGGGCGCTCACGGAGGCGCGCGCGTCCGCAGAGTGGCAGAAGCACCCGGCGAAAGCCGTCACGGATGAGTTGATTGACCGCGCCATCGCGCGGCTGCCCGTCCGCACCGCGCCGCCGCCGCGCGAGCAGTCAGACGGCGCGTCCATCACGGACGGCGCGATCATTAAGGGACTGTGGACGAAAATTGACACTCTCACCGAAGCGACGCTGCGAAAAGTGGCGCTCGCCGGCGGCGACCCGCTCGCCGAACTGGAGAAAGTGCAGCTGCGGCAGCGCCGGATC
>MWWD01000005.1_pt1 | contig 13971 bp, 18 predicted proteins | sample 1047211 | NCBI WGS metagenome assembly MWWD01 (sample SAMN06349974, study PRJNA376086) | soil metagenome | isolation source: MS2-2 sample Antarctic (ecotone) soil | place: Antarctica | collected 2015-01-13 | reverse complement strand
AACACTTAGCCCCCGTTGATTCTCTTGTATGTAACAAGCCTAAGAATGCTGTGCTGGAAGTGCTGTTAGATGTGACGGCGGGGCGTCGTGGTCAGGACACTGTGCAAAGGGTAGATATGGCAGCCCTTGCGCTTGCTACAGGCTTAGCAGACCACGGCAGCGTGAACTTTTACAGGCGCTTAGTCTGGGGCTGTCTCAGGGCATCTGAGAAGGGTACAGACCACTTTCAGACTATTTATCAAATGGCGATAAGGGCGCGCGTCGATAGAGTTGAGAATTTTAGTCGGCGCGGCGGCGCGCTGTTCGTTAGCAGGTTGAAAGATACTAGGATATGGGATGAGATTATGCGAAGTCCATAGTTTTTGCCGCCGAAAAATTTTTAAGTTGGCAGGGGAGGTAAGACTGTTTAGCAGGTCGGCTAGATTTTGCCGAAAATAGCCCAGCCGGGGGATAGCTACATGAAACATCTAGCCACCAAAGGATTGTTATGGCTTGAATCGGTGAAAAGTAGCAAGGGGGGGTACCCTACCGGGGGTCTATTTCGGATGCTGTTGGCTTTGAACGATTTTCTAATTTCTGATTATTTTACTTTCAGTCGAAAAGACTGTGAGGGACGCAAAGTAGGGTTAGAAATAGCAATGTGGAATTTATTTTTTAGGGCATGAAATTGAAAAAATGTAATCTACCTATTAGTGTAATTATTCACTAACTTGAATGTTTATACCCACGCCGAAATTATTTTTGCGGCGGGGTGAAAAGTAAAAAGGTTCCCCCCATACCCCCCTCCAAAAAGCTAGTTTCTTTAGTATTACAGTCCCAAAACCTAAAACCCTAAAACCCCAACCCCAACCCCAGCAAAAGCTACGAAACCCTACAGCACTAGGATGTATGAATCAATGGGGTTTTTTACCTTTGGTTTTTTACCTTCGGCTATGTAAAACAAGAAACAACTTACAAAGTACGGGGCAAACAGGTAAGTTCCGGGCGTCGAAATATCACTCTTGAATCCGGGGTTAGCAAGGTGCGTCCTTATCGCGGTCCAGTTGTCTTGTACCCACGCGGGGTACTGCACTAGCAGGTCGGTATGGTCGGGCAAACTTGTAAACAGGGACTTGATTATGATTCTATCTTTATGGGTCAGTGCGTTAGATTTTGCGTCAGGGCCGTATATCAGACGGGCGTAGTCCTTTATGAACCGCTGCTTAGGGCTAGGGCTACGCTTCATGCTTTTCTTTTCAGTCCGGGCTGACCTGCTAACCGGGGTACGTTACGCGGTGCTGTCGCTGCCTTTGCAGCGAGGTAAGTTTCATAGTTGAGTGCTGACCACGGCGCTACTGGCTTGGCTAGGTACTCGAAAAGACCCTGTTCCCGACCTAACCATAAAGGCTTTACGACCTCGCTACTGTCGAATATCAGATACTCGAGTGAGGGCGCTGCCGCTGCTATCAGATGAACATGCAAGCCGCTACGTTTGCCGCACTCAATTTTGAAATAGTAGGGGCGTGGTATGCGGTCGGCTATCGCGGCCTTGATACCATCGGTTACAAACTCAAAATACATATGTTCGGGGTCGGCATATATGTTTGGGTCAAGGTTCAGATGCCCCATGTGCAAGCTGTACAAGTAGGCCGGGGTACTGGGCCAGTTGAGTTGCTTGAGAAGGCGTGAGGCCCATCCTGACGGCTTGAGGGCAGCTTTAGCAGCGGCGCGGCGCTTGTTACCTGTTGTGTAAAACTTATCAGTAGGAAAGTCGGGATAGAGATTGAAATATCTGTTGGCAGCATCCCGAGGTTCATAACTTGCGCGGCAAAATTTATTATAGGCGTTTGCTTTAGACCATTCTGCTTTTCTATCTTTAGATATGTGTTCATCTAAAGGTTCATCAAACTCCGCCGAAAAATAATTTTCGGGCGGATATGGCGTTATAGACGCATATGTGCTATGATTATGTTGCATACGAAAGTTTCCTTTTTGCCTCATAGCTTGTCACTGTGAGGCTACTTTTTTGGGGTTACATAGGGTTGTGCCGGATGTAATTTTTCAGCAATTGGGTAGCAGGATTCTGAACTGTCGAGACGTAACCCAAATTGACTTTAGAGTGACCTGGTGGCAGGTCTACAGAACCCGAAAAGCTATGTATCAGATTTACTTTTTCCTCACGGCTAGGTACCGGAGTGAATCCCAGCACATAGTGAACTGCCTTGTTTCGTTCATCTTCAAGGGTCGCATCTAACCGCAGCGGGAGAACTGTGCAGCGGCCTTGCTTACCGCGCCCGTTATCAAAGATAGTTGAAACTACCAATCTCCGGGTATAGCGGTCACTTTGGAGTTCGGTGGCTAAAAAGATATTGAAGGATTTGGTAGTCTGTGCTAACATAGTTAGTAATCCGAGTTCTCTGCGCCAACTTCATCTGGCGCAGTTTTTTTTGCTTTTGGAGTACCTAGCAGCTGCTGTGGGTCGGTAGGCAAACCCTTTTGTTCTTCAATCAAGCGTTCGGGCAGGTTATCTATCTCGTTTGGGTCAATACGCCAGTGTGTGCCGATTTTCAGCGCCCTAATCTGCCGATTTTCTAACATGGTATAGATTTTCGGCAGCGAAATAGATAGCCCGGACAGTTCGGAAAGTGCGCGTCGAAATACGATAGGACTTAGATAGCGTTCTCTGTGATATGACATAATTTAACCCCTTTATAAAAATCTGTTACTAACTAAGTTTATCATCTAACACTTATATTTGCAAGTTTTATGAGAGTCGAGTCGAGATGAAAAAGCTGTGAAAGTTGCTACATGCTATTTAACATACAGCCTATTCGGTAAGTATAAAAAGTATAGTGCTATTTTCACATAGTGTTTTGGTAGCTAGAAACTCTTGAATCTTTGCCGAAAATAAAAATTTGAGTTAAGGTAGGCAAAAGAAAAGACCGCAAAAAAGCGGCCTCAATGGTGAGAAGTTGAGTGTAGCGCAAACGGTCGGATAGGACAAGTGATGTTGACGACCTTTGCAGTAAGTGACGCCGCAAGTGCTGCGTCTGTAATAGCCGAGAAGGTACCAAAGGGTTTAGCCCAGCGGGTTTATCAAGCCTTGCTTATACCAGCGATAGAGAATGCTAAAGAACGGGGTTACGTCAACGCCTCACGAGTGACGTTTCACTGCCCCGCCGAAATAATTTCTACTTCGCTGGGGATTAGCAGGATGAGTCTATGGCGTGCTGTACAGGTGTTGAGAGATGCGGGTTTAGTCGATGCCCGCACACAAAAGGCTAGGCTAAGCTGCCGGGGCGGGGCAGTAAGGAATACAGGTAGTGTGTGGCAAGTCCGGCTAACGCCAAATCACGGCAGTAAGTGCAAACTTAGCTATGAAGAGTTGAAACATTCTTGGCGGCCTAATTTCAATGATGAGGTTCGGCGCGGCGCTGGTAGTCACGCGGCAGTAAAAGCCGCACGGTCACGCAATGTTACATACAAAAGCACTCTACAAGAGTTGGATTTAGATTTACTGCTAAAACACTCCGTTGATTCTAAGAAACACTTAGCCCCCGTTGATTCTCTTGTATGTAACAAGCCTAAGAATGCTGTGCTGGAAGTGCTGTTAGATGTGACGGCGGGGCGTCGTGGTCAGGACACTGTGCAAAGGGTAGATATGGCAGCCCTTGCGCTTGCTACAGGCTTAGCAGACCACGGCAGCGTGAACTTTTACAGGCGCTTAGTCTGGGGCTGTCTCAGGGCATCTGAGAAGGGTACAGACCACTTTCAGACTATTTATCAAATGGCGATAAGGGCGCGCGTCGATAGAGTTGAGAATTTTAGTCGGCGCGGCGGCGCGCTGTTCGTTAGCAGGTTGAAAGATACTAGGATATGGGATGAGATTATGCGAAGTCCATAGTTTTTGCCGCCGAAAAATTTTTAAGTTGGCAGGGGAGGTAAGACTGTTTAGCAGGTCGGCTAGATTTTGCCGAAAATAGCCCAGCCGGGGGATAGCTACATGAAACATCTAGCCACCAAAGGATTGTTATGGCTTGAATCGGTGAAAAGTAGCAAGGGGGGGTACCCTACCGGGGGTCTATTTCGGATGCTGTTGGCTTTGAACGATTTTCTAATTTCTGATTATTTTACTTTCAGTCGAAAAGACTGTGAGGGACGCAAAGTAGGGTTAGAAATAGCAATGTGGAATTTATTTTTTAGGGCATGAAATTGAAAAAATGTAATCTACCTATTAGAGTAAATATTCACTAACTCGAATATTTATACCCCTGCCGAAAAATATTTTGCCGCAAGGAACAAAACCCTGCTTTTAAGTAATCACAAACACAGAGGGCAGTCATCAAGAACAAACCAAAACCCAAAGAAAAACCCAAAGACTACAAACCAAAGAAACAAAGGGCAGTAATCAACCACGCTGGCCCGGTAAGCGAAGTAATCAAATGCGGTGATGATATTTCAAGCCAAAACCAAAACCCCAAAACCCCAACCCCAACCCCAAAACCCCATTTCCAAATAGTAAACACGGAGGGCATTAGGATGCCTTTTTGCGTGGTCTTTTCAAGCCGATTTGACCGCTTAGATTTGGAAGTGCTTTAGTCTGTTTAGTAGCTTTGGCTTGTAGGTAGATACCGTAGTTTTGGGCTGTGAACGGCGCGACCGGCTTAGATAGATACGCAAGTAGAGATAACTCTGTACCGGGTCGGATAGCCTGTACGCGCAAGCTGTTCGGGTGTGCCAAGTGGGAGAGTTCCGGGGCGTGCGGACCGATAGTATGAACATGTACAGCCCCGTCGATACCAAGTTCTATCTTGAAATAGTAAGGGGCTGGTATGTGCTTAGCGATGGCTGACTTGATTTCAGCTATGACAGTTGGGGCGTACAGATAACGCGGGTCGGCATAGTCGATAGGTAGCCCCAGATTAGCTACAGACAGCGTATAGAAGTAGGCCGGGGTGTTGGGATAGCCCAGTTGCCCCAGCAGCTTTGTACCCCACCCTGAAGGCTGTAGTGCTTTGTTCGCCGCTTTAGTTCGCTGACGGGTACTCGAGTAAAATTTATCGGGCGGATAGTTCGGATACTTGGCAAAGTAGCGGTGCGCCTGTTCGGTCGGTGTTTCATTGTCTAGTGAATCTCTATATTTTCTAACAGTATCCCAGCTACTATCATTCTCCGCCGCGAAAATAATTTCGGCTGGAAAAGTTGGTAGATAGGCTGTGCTAGAGGGTACAAATGTGCTATGATTAGGGTGCATTCAAAGTTTCCTTTTTGCCTCACAGCTTGTCACTGTGAGGCTACTTTTTGGATTGGTTACATCGGATTTTGCCTGATAAACTGTTTCAAGTTCTGAGTAGCAGGATTTTGGATTTGTGCCAGATATTGCAGCTTCACTTTAGAGTGAGACAGCGGTAAGTCGATTGTGCCGGGATAGCTGTGGATAAGGTTTACTTCTAAATCCCGATTTGGTACAGGTGCAAAACCCAGTACATAGTGAACTGCCTTGTTTCGTTCATCTTCAAGAGTCGCATCTAAGCGTAGCGGCAAAACTGTACAGCGGCCTTGGCGACCCCTGCCGTTATCAAAGATAGTTGAAACTACCAAACGCCGGTTATAGCGGTCACTTTGGAGTTCGGTGGCTAGAAATAAGTTATAAGTTTTAGTAGTTTGTGCTATCATGTAACTAATCCTAGTTGTTCCGCGTCAACTTCATCTGGCGCGGTTTTTTTTGCTTTTTTCGGGCCTAGTAAAAGCCTTTGGCGAAAGTCTCGAAGTTCGCTGTATGGGATTCTGTGACGGTTCCCGGTTTTGTAGTGGATTAAGGTTTGTTCCTCTAGACACTTGTAAATATAGTTTTTTCCTAGAGGTGGCGTGAACATATGCCGGAATTCCTCTGGGGTTAGGGTCATATTGTTCTCAGCTAAAGCTTTGAAGTCGGTTTGTGAAATATCAACGTTTAATCGCATGTTTTCCCTTCTTTTTCTAACTAATCTCAGTTTATCATACTTCTAATGATTTGTACATAAATCTCTCATAGACCTGAGAAAAAAAGCACATAGTAGGGTGTGCAATATCTGTTATGTTAAGTATAAAAAGTATAGTGCTATTTCTACACAGTGTTTTTGTAGCTAGGAACTCTTGAATCTTTGCCGAAAATAAAAATTTGGGTTAAGGTAGGCAAAATTAAGAAGACCGTGCGCGAACACGGCCCTCAGTCATAGACAACTGAGATGATAGCGCGCCCGGTCGGATTGGGCAAGTGATGCTGACGACCTTTGCAATAAGTGACGCTGTGACCACAGCGGCGGTGATAGCAGATAGAACACCCCTCTCAGATACAGCCAAACGCCTCTATACGGCGCTGGTAGCCACGGCTTTAGAAGTCATGCAAGATAGAAACTACTCCGCAAAGACGACCGAAGTAACGTTCTTTGCGCCCGCTGAGTCGGTTGCTTTAGCTTGTAACGTACATCCCAGCACGTTGTACAGAAAACTCCCAGAATTGCAGCAGGCCGGGTTAGTAGCTTCGGCAGGTCACTACTGTACCTATAACGCGCAAACGCGCTTAGACGGCACTGTGTGGGCTGTGAGGGTAACTCCGGGGCGGGGTAGCAAAGTAAGAATAGGATTCGACTGGCTAAAGCGTTCTTACAGGTGTTTAGGCGCTGATATTGAGGCGGGTCGGACGGCATGGGCGCAAATGCGAGAGTCAATACCTACAAGAGACAAATCAGTTATAAATCTCAGCGCGGTGCGACTCTGGACGTTATCACGACCTAGTAAAAACCCCGTTAAGGTTGACTCACGCACGATTGACTTAGCAAGTATTCTTGATGTTCCGGCAGTACCCAAACAATCCCGCGCAGAAAAGATTTTCGAGGCGGCAAAAGCAATAAGTACCGTGCTGAACGATAACTCTAGCCATAGGTTTTACATGGCTGTCCTATGGGGCTTAACCAAATTGCGTGACCGTGGGGGCGGTGATTACTTTGGGACGCTGCACTTGATGATTAGCAGATGTTCGGCAGATGTACTTGAAGGCTTTGCACACGATGGAAATGGAGGCGCTTTGCTAGTCTCAAGACTGAAACAGCACCATTTGTGGAATGAGATTATGAAGACCTGACCTTTTGCGCCGAAAAATTAGAGAAACCCAATGAGGTGTTACCCTCATGGGCTTTTGACGCATCTGCACCACTGCCATCCCCCGGCGGTATCAAGCAGTATATGCTTCTATTGTCAGCAATAGATACGGTCGGTTTCTGCCGGGTGGTGCAAGGGGCATGTTTTGAAGGATTAAAGGACTTGGGGCATCTGCATCTCCGCCGGGGGGGACAGCGGGAGGCGGAAATGCTGCCCAAAGTCTCGCGTATGGTAGCACTCTTGCGTGTACTCAACTGAGATTGGCGTGCGCCATTTTTCCAGCCGAAAATAATTTGGCGAGGTATGGAACCACTTTCTAACCGAGGGGGGGTACCAAAGTATTGGTGATGTTGCTGTTTTGGTCGATAGCAGCGGCTAAAATTGCAGCATATTAGCTGAATCAGCCAAAGTATTGTTACCTCACGTGAATCTAGCAACTATGAAGGGGGTACACCCGGTAGGGGTCTATTTCGGAGGCTGATTTTTTTGGGGGTAAAAGGTATTATGCTTTTCAGGTTAGAAGTTAGAAACAGTGTTCAGCACGCAAAGCAGGGTTAGAAATATGCACATGGGTGATTTTCATTTTTTGCCGCAAAAGTAAAAATCCTTTAGTTTCCTATTAGTGTAATTATTCACTAACTTGGATGTTTATGCCCTTGCCGAAAAATATTTTGCCGCAAGGAACAAAACCCTGCTTTTAAGTAATCACAAACACAGAGGGGCAGTCATCAAGAACAAACCAAAACCCAAAGAAAAACCCAAAGAAAAACCCAAAGACTACAAACCAAAGAAACAAAGGGCAGTAATCAACCACGCTGGCCCGGTAAGCGAAGTAATCAAATGCGGTGATGATATTTCAAGCCAAAACCAAAACCCCAAAACCCCAACCCCAACCCCAAAACCCCATTTCCAAATAGTAAACACGGAGGGCATTAGGATGCCTTTTTGCGTGGTCTTTTCAAGCCGATTTGACCGCTTAGATTTGGAAGTGCTTTAGTCTGTTTAGTAGCTTTGGCTTGTAGGTAGATACCGTAGTTTTGGGCTGTGAACGGCGCGACCGGCTTAGATAGATACGCAAGTAGAGATAACTCTGTACCGGGTCGGATAGCCTGTACGCGCAAGCTGTTCGGGTGTGCCAAGTGGGAGAGTTCCGGGGCGTGCGGACCGATAGTATGAACATGTACAGCCCCGTCGATACCAAGTTCTATCTTGAAATAGTAAGGGGCTGGTATGTGCTTAGCGATGGCTGACTTGATTTCAGCTATGACAGTTGGGGCGTACAGATAACGCGGGTCGGCATAGTCGATAGGTAGCCCCAGATTAGCTACAGACAGCGTATAGAAGTAGGCCGGGGTACTTGGATAGCCTAGCTGGTTAAACAGCTTTGTAGCCCATCCTGCTGGCTGTAGTGCTTTGTTCGCCGCTTTAGTTCGCTGACGGGTACTCGAGTAAAATTTATCGGGCGGATAGTTCGGATACTTGGCAAAGTAGCGGTGCGCCTTCTCAGTTGGGGATTCGTTATCTAGTGAATCTCTATATTTTCTAACAGTATCCCAGCTACTATCATTCTCTGCCGCAAAATTATTTTCGGGCGGAAAAGTTGGTAGATATGGCGCTGTAGACGCATTTGTGCTATGATTAGGTTGCATACGAAAGTTTCCTTTTTGCCTCACAACTTGTCATTGTGAGGCTACTCTTTTGTTAAATCATCGGTGCGAGATTCCTAGCGAAATTCTTTAGGGGCTGTAAAGCTGGGTTCTGAACTGTCGAGACGTATTGCAGCTTCACTTTAGAGTGAGACAGCGGCAAATTGACGCTGCCGGGGTAAGAATGAATCAGGTTCACCGAAAGTTCCCTATTTGGTACCGGAGTGAATCCCAGCACATAGTGAACTGCCTTGTTTATTTCATCTTCAAGGGTCGCATCTTGGCGTAAGGGTAAGACAACGCATCTGGCTTGGCGACCTCTACCGTTATCAACGATAGTCGAGACTAGCAACCGGCGGTTATCGTGATTTTGCTGTGTTTCCGTTGCTAAAAAGATATTGAAGGATTTGGTAGTCTGTGCTAACATAGTTAGTAATCCGAGTTCTCTGCGCCAACTTCATCTGGCGCAGTTTTTTTTGCTTTTGGAGTGCCTAAAAGCTGTTGTGGGTCGGTAGGTAGCCCTCTTTGTTCCTGTAATAAGCGGTCGGGCAGGTTGTCAATCTCGTTCGCATCGATACGCCAATGTGTGCCGACCTTTAGGGCGCGTATCTGACGATTTTCCAACATGGTGTAGATTTTCGGCAGCGAAATAGACAGGCCGGACAGTTCGGAAAGTGCGCGGCGGAATGTGATTGGACTAAGATAAGACTCTCTTTTGTATGACATATTTTAACCCCTTTATAAAAATCTGTTACTAACTAATTCTATCATCTAACACTTATATTTGCAAGTTTTATGAGAGTCGAGTCGAGATGAAAAAGAGGAACAGCCTTTTGTGAGATTCCAGAAAACCTTCGTTTTCTGGACATTTCGGAAACTGGACATGCCATCGTGTTTTTCGGGCCTAAAGGTGTCCATAAACCTGTCTGTTTATCTATGTATGGATAACCTCTTTGTTTTAAGTTTCTGGACTACTTCAGGAAAATCCTTCAATTGAGGCAGCACAAAATAACCCTGTAGCTGCTATAGGTTAAAATGCTAGAGTTTCGGCATGGCTGAAACTGAGATGCTTTACAGTGCGCGGCAGTTATCGGACGAATTAGAGATAACGCTACAAATGCTTTCCAAGTATGCACAGGCTTATACGAAACTGACCAAACAGCAAATCAAGAAACAGGGTAGAGAAGGGCGACACTTTACCCCGGAACAGAGGGAGGTCATAAAGAACGCCCGCGATATGGTGAGAAATCAAACCGGGACCACGGTAGAAGAGGCTATGAAACGGGCGCTTGTATTTGATTCTGCGGCGCTAGAGGTCGAATCATGGGGAGATACAACAGGATTTGACTTAGACCGGCTTAAACAAGCCCTGAATGAAGCTGTGACGGCACCGCTTATAGGTGAGATACAGGCTTTACGTGATGAGGTAGCAGAACTTAAATCTTTGCCGCAAATAAATAGTTCGGCACCGGTCGAACAGTCGCCACCGGCAGCAGAAAAGCACCACGGGCCGCTGGTTAGGTTCTCTATATGGCTTGAATCTCTTTTGAGACGGTAGCAGATTCTTGAATCCCGCCGCGAATTTTCCGTTTGCGTCAAGAGTTTAGTTTGTATGTATCATGGTGCATGTTTGGAAAATGGGGCAACGCAGCGAAACAACGTGCATATGAAGGAAAGATTTTAGGAAACCTAATCGGCTATTCGTTTGCCATAGCGCCAGGACAAATTTTGTCAATGGATAAAGAACTTGCTTCGACGACTTTAGAACTTGCCAAGAAAAACTTAGAACAACGTGGTGAACGTGATATTTACAAAGTAGGTGAAGGGGACAGGTCAATTGGACTAGCTTTAAGTGAAGATGGTAACAGTGAGGTTTCTAGTTACCTCCGCGAGTTGGCTAAGCATGGTGTAGGGGCAGGCGCTTTTAAGACTTGGTACAACTTTAGTGTGCTTGAACAAGAAGTTAGATTTCTTGTTAGTGAGTGGCCCGCTATGTCGATGATGTTTACGCTACAAGAACGAGGAATACCAGCAGATGACACAGCACATGAAGCTTTTAAGGCTTTTCCAGCCTACGCTAGACACCTAAGCCATATCGACCCAGATGACATCAACGATTCCCTCCCCGCAGAGTCGATGCCGTTGGTTCAGCAATACATAAAGAACATATCTGAAAACCCGATGTTAGCTGAAGGTTTAGCGCATCAAGCGCAAACGTTCCCTTCCATGAATGCATGGGTAAGGTTTCAAGTTCTGAAAACTATCGACAAGCCGTAAAGAGGTAGCATCACATCTTTCCGCCGGAATTTTATTTTTCGCGGCAAAGATGTTAGTGTGCCGATATTGAAAACCGATAGCAGCGCCGGAACGCTGTAGACACCGTAAAGGACGATACCCCCGGTGATGGAACACCGAGGGAATCTAGGTCTAAAACTCTGTATCTCGCTAAGAACAGAGTAACGGCCTAGCGTCCTACCGTCAAGTCTTTTCGACCACAAACGGAGATGCACATGGTTTTAGTTGGAACTGCTGATAATGCTTTACAAGTTGCCCATACAATAGCCCTCAGAACGGCTGATACGCTTTCTGACACCGCCCGAAAAATATATACGGCGTTAGTCGCCACGGGCCTAGAGGTAGCCTTAGAACGCAAATACAGCCCAAAAGTTTCCCAAGTAGTATTTTTCGCATGTGCGGAATCGGTTGCTTTAGCTTGTAACGTACATCCCAGCACGCTGTACAGAAAACTCCCAGAATTGCAAGCGGCTGGCCTTGTAGCTTCGGCAGGTCACTACTGTACTCATAACGGGCAAACGCGCTTAGACGGCACTGTGTGGGCTGTGAGGCTAACTCCGGCCCAGAGTAGCAAAGTAAGAATAGGGTACGACTGGCTAAAGCGTTCTTACCGCTGTTTAGGGGCTGATATTGAGGCGGGCCGAACAGCGTTTAGGCAAATGCGAGAGTCAAGGTCTACAAGAGATAAGTCAGCTATAAATCTTAGCGCGGTGCGACTCTGGACGTTATCTTCGGCTGATAAAGCCCCCGTTACTGTTGACTCTCGCACGGTTGACTTGGCAAGTATTCTTGATGTTCCAGCAGTACCCAAACAATCCCGCGCCGAAAAAATTTTTGAGGCGGCAAAAGCAATGAGTGCCGTGCTGAACGACAATGGTAGCCATAGGTTCTATATGGCTGTCCTATGGGGTTTAACCAAATTGCGTGACCGTGGGGGCGGTGATTACTTTGGGACGCTGCACTTGATGATTAGCAGATGTTCGGCAGATGTACTTGAAGGCTTTGCACATGATGGTAACGGAGGTCGGCTGTTCGTTAGCAGGTTGAAAGATACAGCCTTTTGGGATGAGATTATGAAGACTTGAATCTTTGCCGCCGAAAAAAAATAATTTGGCGAAGTATGGAACCACCTTTTTAAGCAGGGGGGGCTATCTGATATTGGTGATGTAGCAGTTCTAGGCTGTTTTAATGCTTTGGGGTGCGGCTAAAATTGCAGCTTGTAAGCTGAATCAGCCAAAAGATAGTTACCTCACGTCAGATTGACACAGCGGATGCCCCCCTACGTATGGGGGGGGTCTATATCGGATGCTGATTGCTTTGTAGGCTAAACAAAGTATGCTTTTCAGGTTAGAAGTTAGAAACTGTGTTCAGCACGCAAAGTAGGGTAAAAAATAGCAATGTGGAATTTATTTTTTAGGGCATGAAATTGAAAAAGTGTTAGTTAGCCATTAGTGTAATTATTCACTAGCTTGAATGATGTTGCGCTTCAATCCGTGCGGCAAACTTTTTTTCGCGGCTGGAAAAAACGCCTTCTAGTAATCAAAAAACTACACAAAGGGCAGTAAGAAAAACCCAAAGACCAAAACCAGAGACTACAAACCAAAGAAACCAAGGGCAGTAATCAAACAAAACACAAAGGGCAGTAATCAAGTGCGCCCTCCGGCCTCCGGCGTCCACTCCGCTAACGCTGCGTTCCCGTCCTACGGTCCTACGGTGCGCGGTTTTACTACTAAAGCCTTTACCCCAAAAGCAAGGTCAAAAGCAAAAGCAAGGTCAAAAGCAAGGCCATTAAACGAAGTAAACACGGAGGTCATTGAGATTGCCAAAGGTGCTGTCTTACGTAGGCTTCAATGCGGGCATGGGAGAACAGAAAAATAGGCCAACCACCTTCACGAAAGCACTGTTCGGCCCTTCTCTTATCACGAGGCGTCCAGTTAGCCCCATTAGCTATCCAAGAGGGGTAGTCAGCTATTAGGTCGTGGTACTCCGCCTTGAATCTGTTAAAGATACGGCTAATCTGATAATGGTCGTGTTCGTCTAAACATTCTAAGTTATCCTTGAGGTAGGCAGCACGGGCAAAGTTGCGGGCGTACCGTTCGCTAGGACTCATGCTGTCCCCCGCCGCGATTTTTTAATTCCAAGCTGACCTGACAGGTTTGGGAGTGCCTTAGTCTGTTTAGTAGCTTTGGCTTGTAGGTAGATTCCGTAGTTTTGGGCTGTGAACGGCGCGACTGGCTTAGACAGGTAGGCTAGTAGAGATAACTCTGTACCGGGTCGGATAGCCTGTACGCGCTTACTCTGAGGATGTGCCAAGTGTGCCAGCGCCGGGTCGCTGCGCGGGCCGATAGCATGAACATGTACCGCGCCGTCGATACCAAGTTCTATCTTGAAATAGTAAGGCTGTGGGATGTGCTTAGCAATGGCTGACTTGATTTCAGCTATGACAGTTGGGGCGTACAGATAACGCGGGTCTGCATAGTCGATAGGCAGCCCCAGATTGCCCACAGACAGCGTATAGAAGTAGGCCGGGGTGTTCGGGTAGTTGAGTTGCCCCAGCAGCTTTGTAGCCCATCCTGCTGGCTGCAATGCCTTACGTGCGGCTTTGGTTCGCTGCCGGTTACTCGAGTAAAATTTATCGGGCGGATAGTTCGGATACTTGGCAAAATAGCGGTGCGCCTGTTCGGTCGGTGTTTCATTGTCTAGTGAATCTCTATATTTTCTAACAGTATCCCAGCTACTATCATTCTCCGCCGCAAAATTATTTTCGGCTGGAAAAGTTGGTAGATATGGCGTGCTAGAGGGTACAGATGTGCTAAGATAGTTCATAGAAAACCCTTTTTTGTTAGAACCCTTAGCTAGTCACTAAGGGATATTTTTTTGGATTGGTTAAATCATCGGTGCGAGATTCCTA
>MWWD01000004.1_pt1 | contig 15220 bp, 15 predicted proteins | sample 1047211 | NCBI WGS metagenome assembly MWWD01 (sample SAMN06349974, study PRJNA376086) | soil metagenome | isolation source: MS2-2 sample Antarctic (ecotone) soil | place: Antarctica | collected 2015-01-13 | reverse complement strand
CTTCGGTGGAGGACACGCGGCCATCGTAACGCGCTCAGGACGACCGCTCGCGCGCTCAAACGCTCACGCGACCGCGCGGTCGCCCGCTCGCTCATGCTCACGCGCGCAGTAGCGGTTATGCATAAGAGGTTTTATGTTAAATAGCTTGAACTTTAACTAACTAGCCGAGAACGTCCCTGACACGATACTCGTATTTAGGTATACAGCGGTGCCTGTATAGCGTCTCCCACGGTCTTTCTCTCTGTTATCGTGGCGTTAAGGATTACCCCGCCTCGCAACGATATTGAGGCAGAGAGAAGCCAAAATGAAAGACTGCCCCGACTGGCAGCCTCTCCGTCGCCCAACTTGTTTTTCGCTTCACAGCATATCACCTGAGGTGGTAGACGTTGCGGCCCCATGAGCGGCCGCGAGGCACTGCCGAGCCGCTTTAGACACGCTCCTAAAACCCAAACCAGCCGCAGCCGCCGCGCCTTCAAGCCGGACGGCCCCGGCGCTCGCCTTATGGCCGAGCTGGGACCCTATGCGTACGTCTCCCGCCTCAAAGTGTCCGACTTGGACCCGAGCATCAGCGACGACCCGAGCGGCCTCTACGACCACGGCGTTATCGCTGCCGCTGCCGCTGCCGCTGGTCGGCACTACCAAGGCCCCTTCTTTATCGCGTTCGAGGTCGGCCACGGGAACGTCTACGCCCTCGACCCTGGCCGACTCCACGCGCACGTGGTTCACCACTGCAACGACGGCCCTCAGCACATCCCACGCGACACCGAGCGCCGCAAGTGGGTATACGACGCCCCCGGCCTCTACCGCTACCTGCACAAGCACGACCCCTTCAACCTCGAGGCGCTGATCGACTACACCAGCGCCAGCGTACTCAGTCCGAACGGCAAAACGCCCAGGACGCGCCGCCACTTTTTCAGCACCAAAAGATCGGCGTGGGTAGTCTCCCACTGCACTAACGACCTAACGTTTCCTCTTCCCCCCGTCCTTTCCTGTGGCCGCTGCCGCCGCCGCCATCTCCGCCACTGCCGCAACCATGCCGCCGCCGCCGCTTTTGAGAGTCATCCGGATAACCGACCGGACGACCGGACGCCCCTCCCTGCGTCTGACCGCCCCGCCGCGGCCGCAACTTGGGAGATTCCCAAGTTAGACCCGTACTCTGCCGCCGCCGCTGCTCGTGCCGCCGAGCGGGAGATCAATACCTCCTATGGCGTCGTACCGATCACGAAACGTGATCCACCAACGACCAAGCTTGTCATCAGGCGCAAAGGCTGGGTGAGTCGAGTGCTGGCCTACCGCCGCCGCGCCGCTTCTTACGGGCTTTCCACCTAACAGTCCAACGCCCGCGAGTACCGTGCAGCACGCTAAAATGCTATGATTAGTCTATGTCAATGCTAGACGCGCTCGCCCTTGAATACGCCGAAACGCAGCTCGCCACCGCCGATCTAAGCCCCTCCGCTCGACGCCAGGTCGTCGACCTCCAAACCGCCGCGAACGAATACCAGGAAGATGTACGCCAGCTCGACGACCACCTCCGGGCTATCGACGCCAACCGCGACCTCTCCGACGAAGGCCGCCGCAGCCGCCGTGATGAAGTCATCCAAGCGTGGGCCGACGCAGCCGACCGGACCCTGAACAGCCTCGACGCCAGCGTCGCTCGCCTGGTACCGAACGCCGAAGCCCAGATCATACCGCCGCCGCTACATGCCGACGCGCAGCTCGCCGAGGCCCGACTCACCGCCGCCGAGCGCCACGCGCAAATGATGTTGGACACCGTACCGACGGCGCAGCTCCCCGACCGGCTGGCGGAGCTCGCCGGGTCCGACGCCTATCCCGACGTCAGTTACCTTCTCTCTGCGACACCGTTCGGGCGGATGTACCTCGAAGCTCGAGGGGTAATGGGTGAATCCACTACCGAATGGGAAGCGAGAAGACTAGAGGCGCTGCGCCCACGTCTTTCGCCTGCGGCACAAAGGGCGCTTGACGACCTGCCGGGACTCCGTGAGGCTGCCAGCATCCCGGTCAGCTTGCGAGGGCTCCACAAACAGAACCGCTTTAAGTACGGGCTGAAAGGGGTCTGAAAAGGGGGCTCGAGGTGGGGTAAAGGTAGCCTCGAGCCCCCCTAAAGCCTTGCTAAGTGACGTTTCGGACCTGTCGCACCGATACCCGCCGCCGCCGCGTTTGCCCCGTCCCGCAAGTGCTTTACGTGGTCTGGACGTCGGTATGATGTTTACAGAGTTGACAGTTACGGGGGGTTCTCGTGAGTAAACACCACAGTCTGGCCGCATATGAAGCGGCGATCATCGCTTCCCGCGGGCTAATCGCTGTAGCCGCGCGCCGTCTGGGAGTCTCGAGGCAGGCGGTCTATAAAGCCGTCCAGCGGTGGCCGGAGCTGGGCGAGGTCGTCGACGACCAGCGCGCTGAACTGCTCGACCTGGCGGAATCCAAGGTTTACGCGGCGGTCGCCAGAGGCAACCTGAAAGCATGTTGCTGGGTTCTGGATAGGCTTGGGAAGGATAGAGGTTACACCACCGGGGTAGAGGTACACGACCTCGGTCTCAGCGCCCGGGAGCTGGCGGCGCTCTCTGACGCCGAGCTCGAGGTGTTCGCCCGCGAGCTGAATTAGACCTCCGGCAAAAGATGGAATCAACTGGTCAATTTAACCAGTTGGACAGGCTCGAGGGTAAGGACGGTCGAAAAAAAGCGGGTGGAGTTAGAAGCAGCCTCGGAGATTCCGAGGCTGGACAAACTCGAGGGCGAAGATGGCAAGCTCTATCCCCGAACCGTACCGCGCCAGCCGCCGCCGCCGCTTCACGTGTCGATAGCGTGCGGCAACTCACGAGAGGGTCCACCAGATCAAGTGAACCGTGGCGACCTCGCGCTCGCTCGCCTCGTCGAGCACGTCATCGTAACCGCGCGCGTCCGCTCCGCTATCCTCGAGCGCGTCGAAGAGTGCCGAGCTCACGCCGTCTGCCTCGAGCGCCGCGCGATACTGCGCTGGCGTGTAAGCGTCAAAGTCTGCGGCGTCGACCGCCGCCGCCTCAATGTCTGCCGCCGTCTCAAGCTCGAGCACCGCCGCCTCCGCCTGGTAGCGGATCATCAAGTCTTCGCTGATGTCGAGATGGACCACGCGCGCCGCTACCGCCTCGAGAACCGTTGGCGACTGGTACGCGCCAAAGCATAGCGCCAGCTGATCGCCGGAGTTTATACCGCCTCCGGATCGTTGCGACAATCTCACGGTACAGGTTTTAGCACCGGCCTCCACCGGTGCTAAATGCTCGAGTCTAAATGTCAGCCGGTGGCGCTTAGTTCGCACGCCGTCCGGTGTCCTGGATGATCGGTGGCAAGGTGAGCGCCGCGTCAATCTCAGCCAGTAGCGCGACCGTACTCACCATGAGCTGCTCGAGCGCCGTCCGGTCTGGTTCGACCACGCCGCCGCCGCAGCGCCGCGCCGTCTCGAGTAGGCGTGCCTCTGCCGCGTCGCTAAGGTCAACGCACGGTAAAGCCTTGATTTTTGATATGGTCATTTTCTAATCCTCTTTCACTTCTGGATTCCGACGCGGTACCAGCGACCAAGCAAGGCCGCGCCGGTGTCTCATTGTAACCTTTATGCCGTCACTGTGTCGCCTATTCGCCCGCTTCACGTAAATAAAGTGTCAAGATACCCTATGACCGATTCCATAAGAGAAGCCGTAAGAATTGAACTCGCCCGCCGTGACTGGAACCGCACCAAGCTCGCACAAGAAACCGACCTCACCCGTCAGTACGTCGGTGAACTCATGACCGGCAAAGCGGGCAACTTGTCCGACAGTTGGGGCCGTATTTTCGACGCCCTGGACCTCGAGGTCGTCGTCCGCCCGAAACGCAAACCCAAGGGTGAACCGACCGGCTAAGCTTGGGGCCTGACGCCAACGCGCCCAGACGCCCGCATCACCTCGTCAAACCACGGTGCTCCCTTGAGCCTCGAGGTGAAGAGGGCTCCGGGCTTGCGCGCAAAGCCCTCAGTGGCGTCAGCGCGCGCTCTCCGGGCCTGTTCGTAGACTTGGTGCCAGTAGTCCCCCCGATGCTGGTCAGCGAGCCGCAGGAGCTGCCACAGCAGCCAGCGGTAGAACATCAGGCCGCTAGCATCCCCGAGGCTGCCAGCGAGCGCCCTAGCCGCTCCGTCGACCGCTTCGCGCCGGTCCTCCCGACCTGCAAAACGGACGTCGAGCACCGCCTCCAAGTCCCTCCGCTCGTCCACGCAACGGTCATAAGTAACGGGGGTTTGATCAGTTTCAGGGGGTAACGACCACTCGAGTAGGAGTTCTAAGTCAAACCCCTCTTGAGGGAAATCTTTTGACTGTTGCATCCGTTTCTCGCGGTGCTCTCGAATCACCCGGTGCGCGGTTCGACCCCGCTTCCGGTCCCGGTTGAGGTCGCGCCAGCCATCGTGTTTCAGATCGTCATAGGTCAGCTTCGCCGGAGTCCCCTCATCCGGATTCAGGCGGACGCACCACAGCGTCCCGTCGTTCACGGTGTCGCTCTTGGCGGTACATCCCGGCGCGGTCGTCTTGTGAGCGCGGGCGTCGATCAGTCCGAGCGCCTGGAGTTTTGGCAGCGCCCGCCAGATCGTCACCCGGTGGCGACCAAGCGCCGCCGCCACCACCTCGAGCGGTAGATGCAGCGTGACGTGAGTTGTACCGGCACAGTAGCCCCGCGCCGCACCGGTACGGACCGCCGTCTCCCGGAGTGCCTGGTACAGCAGGAGCGCCGTCCCTGACAGCGTTTGTAGTTGAGTCTCAGGTATGCAGTTTTGTAAAGCGGTCTGCTCCGCTTGATAAAGCGTAGTCACGGTCACTTGCCTCTATTCCGACCGTACGCTAAACTCTGCTTTGAGGGGCTGTGTGCTTAGGCGCGCAGTCTTTTTTTGTTTAGCCACCCTACCCCGAGCCGCCGCCGCCGCGCAACCGCTGCTCGAGCCACCTCGCAAACCGAACCAACGCTCCACCCTCGCCGCCGCTGGCCGCCTCTCCTTGCTGGCGTGCGGGGGGGAGCGCCGTTCGCGCCTCCTGCGCTTCACGTCGTAGAGAAGCTACCTCCTCGCGGAGTGCGCGCAACTCAGGTAGGAGCGACCGCTCGAGCGCCTCGGCGAACGCCTGAGACGTCGCCCCCACCTCCCGCGTCACCGCTGGAGTAGCGACCGCCGGGGCCTCGCCGCGCGCCATCTGGAGCGCCTGGGAGATCGACAGCCGAGTGTTGGCCTCGACGAAAGCTTTGGCCCGGAGTATGGTCTCGAGCTGCTCGCGGCTGTACTGCCGTCCGTCTCTGGGGTGTTGCTTTATGGCCTCGCCGGTGATTTCTTCGAGGGTCGCGGCGTAGCGCCGAGTCATGGCCGGAGATAGCCCCAAACGCTCGGCGGTCTGGCGCGCGCTGTAAACCTCTTCGGTGGAGGACACGCGGCCATCGTAACGCGCTCAGGACGACCGCTCGCGCGCTCAAACGCTCACGCGACCGCGCGGTCGCCCGCTCGCTCATGCTCACGCGCGCAGTAGCGGTTATGCATAAGAAGTTTTATGTTAAATAGCTTGAACTTTAACTAACCAGCCGAGAACGTCCCAGACACGATACTCGTATTTAGGTATACAGCGGTGCCTGTATAGCGTCTCCCACGGTCTTTCTCTCTGTTATCGTGGCGTTAAGGATTACCCCGCCTCGCAACTATATTGAGGCAGAGAGAAGCCAAAATGAAAGACTGCCCCGACTGGCAGCCTCTCCGTCGCCCAACTTGTTTTTCGCTTCACAGCATATCACCTGAGGCGGTTCACGGCGCGGCCCCATGAGCGGCTGCGAGTTCGCCTGGGCGCGAGTAGAACTTGATGCACTAAGTAATTCTGCTGATCTCTACGAGGTCGCCAAGCGCCATGTCACCCGCTGGCCGAAACATCCCCCGGACTTCTTTTACGACTCAGGTACGAAGCGTCTCACCGGCGCGTTAGAGGCGCTCGATAACGGCGAGGGCTGGGCCTGTCGGCTCGTTTCGGTTGTCCCTAACCTGCATTTCTACTCGCTGCGTCACACCCACCTCGGCCTCCCTGCTGCCGCTGCCGCGCCTGAGCGGTTCCTACACCACTCGACGGCTGCATGTTGGAAACGGGCGATTAAAGGGCAGCTCAGCGGCTCGCTGTACTGGCGTCTTGAGCTAGGTGACGCCGGGGTTCACGCGCACGTGCTTGCAGCGGATAACGCCGGTCTCCTGCACCTGCCCCGCGGCGGTGAGATCGTTAAGCCGGTTTATGACCTGTTGGGGGCCGTCGCTTACCTCTGCAAGCCCGCGATGTTCTACACGGCGGAGAACTTGGCGCTTTGGCTCGAGGCGAAGCGTTGCGCGCAGCTCCCTAACCTCAGCGGCACCATGAGGCTACCCAACAAGCGGACCTGGCTGAATCCTAGTGCCTCCGTCCATACTTTCACTTCTGGCCCCGCCGCCGCTTTTGAGAGTCCTCCGGATAACCGACCGGACGACCGGACGCCCCTCCCTGCGTCTGACCGCCCCGCCGCCTCCGCAACTTGGGAGATTCCCAAATTAGACCCGTACTCTGCCGCCGCCGCTGCTCGTGCCGCCGAGTGGGAGATCAATACCTCCTATGACCTCGTACCGATCACGAAACGTGACCCACCAACGACCAAGCTTGTCATCAGACGCAAAGGCTGCGTGCATCGAGTGCTGGCCTACCGCCGCCGCGCCGCTTCTTACGGGCTTTCCATCTAACAGTCCACCGCCCGTGAGTACCGTGCAGCACGCTAAAATGCTATGATTAGTCTATGTCCCTGTTCGATGCTTTAGCCCTTGAAAACACCAACGCGCAGCTCGCCGCCGCCGACCTAAGCCCCTCCGCTCGACGCGAGGCCGAAGCCCTGCAAACCGCCGCGAACGAATACCAGCAGGACCTCCGCCAGCTCGACGACCACCTCCGGGCTATCGACGCCAACCGCGACCTCTCCGACGAAGGCCGCCGCAGCCGCCGCGATGAGGTTATCCAAGCATGGGCCGAAGAGGCCGAGCAGACCCTAAACAGCCTCGACGCCAGCGCCGCTCGCCTCGTACCGAACGCCGAAGCGCAGATCAGGCCGACGCCGCTACATGCCGACGCGCAGCTCGCCGAGGCCCGCCTGAGCGCCGCCGAGCGCCACACGCAGATGATGTTGGATACCGTACCGACGGCGGAACTCCCCGACCGGCTGGCGGAACTCGCCGGGTCCGACGCCTACCCCGACGTTTCGTATCTGCTCTCTGCAACCCCTTTTGGACGGATGTATTTAGAAAGTCGCGGAATCTTAGGTGAATCCACTACCGAGTGGGAAGCGAGAAGATTAGAGGCGCTACGCCCACATCTTCCACCTGCCGCCCAGAGAGCACTAGACGATCTGCCAGGACTCCGTGAGGCTGCCAGCATCCCGGCCAGCTTGCGCGGTCTCCACACTCAGAACCGCCTTAAGTACGGGCTGAAAGGGGTCTGAAAAGGGGGCTCGAGGCGGCAGGTGAAATAAAAGAACACGAGCAAGTCACAACGAAGCGTGGGACTTACCCAAGACATCAAATTGTCGCACCTGCGACAATTTCAGAGGGTTCACCTCAAACGCCCGTGAGGTCGTTATCGGACGCGACGGGAGAACGCGCAAGGCGACCCCTTCAACTGATGCACGTGCATCAGTTGAGCCGTCCAACTAGCACAGATGTGCTAGTTGAGCCGACTACTCAGCTCGACACCGCCCCCGACCTCACCCCCGCCAAGTTCATCTGCCCCGAGTGCCAGGACGTGTTCACCGAGCAGGTGTGGCACTCATAGAAGGTAGTTAGGGCGGCTTGCCAAACTTGACAAACTTACAGTGGTACTGCCCAAAGTCCCCCTTACGCGCGCGCGTAACAGTTGGGTGGAATACTGGCTGCTCAACTGCACGGGGTACACGAACCGGCGCATAGCCGACGAAATCGGTACGACAGATAAAACCGTAGAGGCGAAGCGGCAAGAGATGGAATCAACTGGCGAAATCCGCCAGTTGGACAGGCTCGAGGGTAAGGACGGTCGAGAAAAAGCGAGTTGAGATGGAATCCATTGGGGAGATTCCCCAATACGAAAAGCTCGAGGCTAAAGACGGTAGAAAAAAAGCGTGAGGAGATGGAAACAGCCTCGGAATCTCCGAGGCTAGACAGACTCGAGGGCAAAGACGGTAGAAAGAAAACGGGTAGAGCTGGAGTCAGTTGCGGAGATTCCGCAACTGGACAAGCTCGAGGGCAAAGACGGTCGAGAAAAAGCGAGTGCAGATGGAATCAGTTGGTCAAATTGACCAACTGGACAAACTCGAGGGTAAGGACGGTAGAAAAAAAACGGCTGGAGATGGAATCAACCTCTCAAATTGAGAAGTTGGACAGGCTCGAGGGTAAAGACGGTAGAGTCCGGCCTCGCACCGTACCGCGCCAGCCGCCGCCGCCGCTTCACGTGTCGAGAGCGTGCGGCAACTCACGAGAGCCGCCACCATATCAGGTGGACCACGGCGACTTCGCGCTCGCTCGCTTCATCTAACACGTCATCGTAGCCAGTAGCATCCGATCCGCTATCCTCTAGCGCGTCAAATAGCGCCGGACTCACGCCGTCTTGTTCGAGCGCCTCGCGTAGTTGCGCCGGAGTGTAAGCGAGAAAATCCGCAAGACTTTCCTCGAGCGCGTCGAGGTCCAATTCCTCGCCTTCCTCGAACAGCTCCGCCTCCGCCTGGTAACGGATCATCAGGTCCTCGCTGATGTCGAGATGAACCACACGCGCCGCTATAGCCTCGAGAACCGTAGGCGACTGATACCGGCCAAAACATAGCGCCAGCTGATCGCCGGACTGGATGCTGGCGGCGGCGCGCGCCGACAATCTCACGGTACAGGTTTTAGCACCGGCCTCCACCGGTGCTAAATGCTCGAGTCTAAATGTCAGCCGGTGCGCCTTAGTTCGCACGCCGTCCGGTGTCTTGGATGATCGGCGGCAGGTCGCCAGGTGCTAGCAGGTGCTCGAGCAGCGTCATCGTGTCCGCTGCAAACTGCCACACGTCCGGCGTCGCCAGCACCACGCCACCGAGCGCCAGCGCTTCACGCTGTAGTGCCAGCTCGCCGGAGGCCGTCAGATTGACGGCGCGTGTTTCAGATTTTGGTATCCTCATGGTTAATCCTCTGCACTTCTGGATTCTCGAGCGGTAGCGACCAAGCTATAGCCGCTCGAGTACCTCACTATACCGCTTAGAGAAGTAACACGACAAGCCTTAAAGAAGTAAGCTGGAGCATGACCGATTTTATTAGAAAAGCTGTTGGGGAGCGTATCGAAGCCCGCCGCATGACCCGCACCGAAGCCGCCGCCGCCGCTGGGATGTCAGCGCAATACCTGGGCGACCTGCTTGGCGGGCGCAAGGGTGCGCTGCCGAGAAGCTGGGCGCGTCTACTCGACGTGTTGGACCTCGAGGTCGTCGTCCGCCCGAAACGCAAACCCAAGGGTGAACCGACCGGCTAAGCTTGGGGCCTGACGCCAACGCGCCCAGACGCCCGCATCACCTCGTCAAACCACGGTGCTCCCTTGAGCCTCGAGGTGAAGAGGGCTCCGGGCTTGCGCGCAAAGCCCTCAGTGGCGTCAGCGCGCGCTCTCCGGGCCTGTTCGTAGACTTGGTGCCAGTAGTCCCCCCGATGCTGGTCAGCGAGCCGCAGGAGCTGCCACAGCAGCCAGCGGTAGAACATCAGGCCGCTAGCATCCCCGAGGCTGCCAGCGAGCGCCCTAGCCGCTCCGTCGACCGCTTCGCGCCGGTCCTCCCGACCTGCAAAACGGACGTCGAGCACCGCCTCCAAGTCCCTCCGCTCGTCCACGCAACGGTCATAAGTAACGGGGGTTTGATCAGTTTCAGGGGGTAACGACCACTCGAGTAGGAGTTCTAAGTCAAACCCCTCTTGAGGGAAATCTTTTGACTGTTGCATCCGTTTCTCGCGGTGCTCTCGAATCACCCGGTGCGCGGTTCGACCCCGCTTCCGGTCCCGGTTGAGGTCGCGCCAGCCATCGTGTTTCAGATCGTCATAGGTCAGCTTCGCCGGAGTCCCCTCATCCGGATTCAGGCGGACGCACCACAGCGTCCCGTCGTTCACGGTGTCGCTCTTGGCGGTACATCCCGGCGCGGTCGTCTTGTGAGCGCGGGCGTCGATCAGTCCGAGCGCCTGGAGTTTTGGCAGCGCCCGCCAGATCGTCACCCGGTGGCGACCAAGCGCCGCCGCCACCACCTCGAGCGGTAGATGCAGCGTGACGTGAGTTGTACCGGCACAGTAGCCCCGCGCCGCACCGGTACGGACCGCCGTCTCCCGGAGTGCCTGGTACAGCAGGAGCGCCGTCCCTGACAGCGTTTGTAGTTGAGTCTCAGGTATGCAGTTTTGTAAAGCGGTCTGCTCCGCTTGATAAAGCGTAGTCACGGTCACTTGCCTCTATTCCGACCGTACGCTAAACTCTGCTTTGAGGGGCTGTGTGCTTAGGCGCGCAGTCTTTTTTTGTTTAGCCACCCTACCCCGAGCCGCCGCCGCCGCGCAACCGCTGCTCGAGCCACCTCGCAAACCGAACCAACGCTCCACCCTCGCCGCCGCTGGCCGCCTCTCCTTGCTGGCGTGCGGGGGGGAGCGCCGTTCGCGCCTCCTGCGCTTCACGTCGTAGAGAAGCTACCTCCTCGCGGAGTGCGCGCAACTCAGGTAGGAGCGACCGCTCGAGCGCCTCGGCGAACGCCTGAGACGTCGCCCCCACCTCCCGCGTCACCGCTGGAGTAGCGACCGCCGGGGCCTCGCCGCGCGCCATCTGGAGCGCCTGGGAGATCGACAGCCGAGTGTTGGCCTCGACGAAAGCTTTGGCCCGGAGTATGGTCTCGAGCTGCTCGCGGCTGTACTGCCGTCCGTCTCTGGGGTGTTGCTTTATGGCCTCGCCGGTGATTTCTTCGAGGGTCGCGGCGTAGCGCCGAGTCATGGCCGGAGATAGCCCCAAACGCTCGGCGGTCTGGCGCGCGCTGTAAACCTCTTCGGTGGAGGACACGCGGCCATCGTAACGCGCTCAGGACGACCGCTCGCGCGCTCAAACGCTCACGCGACCGCGCGGTCGCCCGCTCGCTCATGCTCACGCGCGCAGTAGCGGTTATGCATAAGAAGTTTTATGTTAAATAGCTTGAACTTTAACTAACCAGCCGAGAACGTCCCAGACACGATACTCGTATTTAGGTATACAGCGGTGCCTGTATAGCGTCTCCCACGGTCTTTCTCTCTGTTATCGTGGCGTTAAGGATTACCCCGCCTCGCAACTATATTGAGGCAGAGAGAAGCCAAAATGAAAGACTGCCCCGACTGGCAGCCTCTCCGTCGCCCAACTTGTTTTTCGCTTCACAGCATATCACCTGAGGCGGTTCACGGCGCGGCCCCATGAGCGGCTGCGAGTTCGCCTGGGCGCGAGTAGAACTTGATGCACTAAGTAATTCTGCTGATCTCTACGAGGTCGCCAAGCGCCATGTCACCCGCTGGCCGAAACATCCCCCGGACTTCTTTTACGACTCAGGTACGAAGCGTCTCACCGGCGCGTTAGAGGCGCTCGATAACGGCGAGGGCTGGGCCTGTCGGCTCGTTTCGGTTGTCCCTAACCTGCATTTCTACTCGCTGCGTCACACCCACCTCGGCCTCCCTGCTGCCGCTGCCGCGCCTGAGCGGTTCCTACACCACTCGACGGCTGCATGTTGGAAACGGGCGATTAAAGGGCAGCTCAGCGGCTCGCTGTACTGGCGTCTTGAGCTAGGTGACGCCGGGGTTCACGCGCACGTGCTTGCAGCGGATAACGCCGGTCTCCTGCACCTGCCCCGCGGCGGTGAGATCGTTAAGCCGGTTTATGACCTGTTGGGGGCCGTCGCTTACCTCTGCAAGCCCGCGATGTTCTACACGGCGGAGAACTTGGCGCTTTGGCTCGAGGCGAAGCGTTGCGCGCAGCTCCCTAACCTCAGCGGCACCATGAGGCTACCCAACAAGCGGACCTGGCTGAATCCTAGTGCCTCCGTCCATACTTTCACTTCTGGCCCCGCCGCCGCTTTTGAGAGTCCTCCGGATAACCGACCGGACGACCGGACGCCCCTCCCTGCGTCTGACCGCCCCGCCGCCTCCGCAACTTGGGAGATTCCCAAATTAGACCCGTACTCTGCCGCCGCCGCTGCTCGTGCCGCCGAGTGGGAGATCAATACCTCCTATGACCTCGTACCGATCACGAAACGTGACCCACCAACGACCAAGCTTGTCATCAGACGCAAAGGCTGCGTGCATCGAGTGCTGGCCTACCGCCGCCGCGCCGCTTCTTACGGGCTTTCCATCTAACAGTCCACCGCCCGTGAGTACCGTGCAGCACGCTAAAATGCTATGATTAGTCTATGTCCCTGTTCGATGCTTTAGCCCTTGAAAACACCAACGCGCAGCTCGCCGCCGCCGACCTAAGCCCCTCCGCTCGACGCGAGGCCGAAGCCCTGCAAACCGCCGCGAACGAATACCAGCAGGACCTCCGCCAGCTCGACGACCACCTCCGGGCTATCGACGCCAACCGCGACCTCTCCGACGAAGGCCGCCGCAGCCGCCGCGATGAGGTTATCCAAGCATGGGCCGAAGAGGCCGAGCAGACCCTAAACAGCCTCGACGCCAGCGCCGCTCGCCTCGTACCGAACGCCGAAGCGCAGATCAGGCCGACGCCGCTACATGCCGACGCGCAGCTCGCCGAGGCCCGCCTGAGCGCCGCCGAGCGCCACACGCAGATGATGTTGGATACCGTACCGACGGCGGAACTCCCCGACCGGCTGGCGGAACTCGCCGGGTCCGACGCCTACCCCGACGTTTCGTATCTGCTCTCTGCAACCCCTTTTGGACGGATGTATTTAGAAAGTCGCGGAATCTTAGGTGAATCCACTACCGAGTGGGAAGCGAGAAGATTAGAGGCGCTACGCCCACATCTTCCACCTGCCGCCCAGAGAGCACTAGACGATCTGCCAGGACTCCGTGAGGCTGCCAGCATCCCGGCCAGCTTGCGCGGTCTCCACACTCAGAACCGCCTTAAGTACGGGCTGAAAGGGGTCTGAAAAGGGGGCTCGAGGCGGCAGGTGAAATAAAAGAACACGAGCAAGTCACAACGAAGCGTGGGACTTACCCAAGACATCAAATTGTCGCACCTGCGACAATTTCAGAGGGTTCACCTCAAACGCCCGTGAGGTCGTTATCGGACGCGACGGGAGAACGCGCAAGGCGACCCCTTCAACTGATGCACGTGCATCAGTTGAGCCGTCCAACTAGCACAGATGTGCTAGTTGAGCCGACTACTCAGCTCGACACCGCCCCCGACCTCACCCCCGCCAAGTTCATCTGCCCCGAGTGCCAGGACGTGTTCACCGAGCAGGTGTGGCACTCATAGAAGGTAGTTAGGGCGGCTTGCCAAACTTGACAAACTTACAGTGGTACTGCCCAAAGTCCCCCTTACGCGCGCGCGTAACAGTTGGGTGGAATACTGGCTGCTCAACTGCACGGGGTACACGAACCGGCGCATAGCCGACGAAATCGGTACGACAGATAAAACCGTAGAGGCGAAGCGGCAAGAGATGGAATCAACTGGCGAAATCCGCCAGTTGGACAGGCTCGAGGGTAAGGACGGTCGAGAAAAAGCGAGTTGAGATGGAATCCATTGGGGAGATTCCCCAATACGAAAAGCTCGAGGCTAAAGACGGTAGAAAAAAAGCGTGAGGAGATGGAAACAGCCTCGGAATCTCCGAGGCTAGACAGACTCGAGGGCAAAGACGGTAGAAAGAAAACGGGTAGAGCTGGAGTCAGTTGCGGAGATTCCGCAACTGGACAAGCTCGAGGGCAAAGACGGTCGAGAAAAAGCGAGTGCAGATGGAATCAGTTGGTCAAATTGACCAACTGGACAAACTCGAGGGTAAGGACGGTAGAAAAAAAACGGCTGGAGATGGAATCAACCTCTCAAATTGAGAAGTTGGACAGGCTCGAGGGTAAAGACGGTAGAGTCCGGCCTCGCACCGTACCGCGCCAGCCGCCGCCGCCGCTTCACGTGTCGAGAGCGTGCGGCAACTCACGAGAGCCGCCACCATATCAGGTGGACCACGGCGACTTCGCGCTCGCTCGCTTCATCTAACACGTCATCGTAGCCAGTAGCATCCGATCCGCTATCCTCTAGCGCGTCAAATAGCGCCGGACTCACGCCGTCTTGTTCGAGCGCCTCGCGTAGTTGCGCCGGAGTGTAAGCGAGAAAATCCGCAAGACTTTCCTCGAGCGCGTCGAGGTCCAATTCCTCGCCTTCCTCGAACAGCTCCGCCTCCGCCTGGTAACGGATCATCAGGTCCTCGCTGATGTCGAGATGAACCACACGCGCCGCTATAGCCTCGAGAACCGTAGGCGACTGATACCGGCCAAAACATAGCGCCAGCTGATCGCCGGACTGGATGCTGGCGGCGGCGCGCGCCGACAATCTCACGGTACAGGTTTTAGCACCGGCCTCCACCGGTGCTAAATGCTCGAGTCTAAATGTCAGCCGGTGCGCCTTAGTTCGCACGCCGTCCGGTGTCTTGGATGATCGGCGGCAGGTCGCCAGGTGCTAGCAGGTGCTCGAGCAGCGTCATCGTGTCCGCTGCAAACTGCCACACGTCCGGCGTCGCCAGCACCACGCCACCGAGCGCCAGCGCTTCACGCTGTAGTGCCAGCTCGCCGGAGGCCGTCAGATTGACGGCGCGTGTTTCAGATTTTGGTATCCTCATGGTTAATCCTCTGCACTTCTGGATTCTCGAGCGGTAGCGACCAAGCTATAGCCGCTCGAGTACCTCACTATACCGCTTAGAGAAGTAACACGACAAGCCTTAAAGAAGTAAGCTGGAGCATGACCGATTTTATTAGAAAAGCTGTTGGGGAGCGTATCGAAGCCCGCCGCATGACCCGCACCGAAGCCGCCGCCGCCGCTGGGATGTCAGCGCAATACCTGGGCGACCTGCTTGGCGGGCGCAAGGGTGCGCTGCCGAGAAGCTGGGCGCGTCTACTCGACGTGTTGGACCTCGAGGTCGTCGTCCGCCCGAAACGCAAACCCAAGGGTGAACCGACCGGCTAAGCTTGGGGCCTGACGCCAACGCGCCCAGACGCCCGCATCACCTCGTCAAACCACGGTGCTCCCTTGAG
>MWWD01000003.1_pt1 | contig 16660 bp, 28 predicted proteins | sample 1047211 | NCBI WGS metagenome assembly MWWD01 (sample SAMN06349974, study PRJNA376086) | soil metagenome | isolation source: MS2-2 sample Antarctic (ecotone) soil | place: Antarctica | collected 2015-01-13 | reverse complement strand
ATACTTCGGCCTCGGCAAAGCGTGCGATTGAACCATCTCGCAACTCGAAGGTGATCACGTCCTGCGCCGTGTCGCCAGGGGCGCAGCCAGGGGCGCGGGTATCCTGGGCATGGGTGTTCTTTCCATTAACCCACGGCCGATTCCATCGGAATCTCGCTCTCGATGGCGGCCTCCCCGATAAGCTCCCTTTCGTATACGCTGGCGAAAGAGTAAGCGGTGAGCTTGCCCCTCTGGCGCGGGTTTACGAGGGCCCCGATGGCCGCCGTCGTAGCCTGCTCCACGCTGGCGAGGTAGCCAAAGGCCCGCGCAAGCTCGTTCAGGGCCGCCCTGGGAGCCCTCTGGTCGAAGGGCAGGCGGTCTTCCAGGCGCTTCTGCATCTCCTCCCACCTCGCCTTGAAGAGGCCGCGCTTTTGCGTATCGGGCAGAACCCGGAGCGCCCTTTGGGCCAGCTCCTCGATGGCGCGGCGATCCGCCGGCACGTCGAAGCTCTGCTCGTAGGCGGTCAGCAGCTGGGCAGGGTTTTCGCGCAAATCTCCCAGGAACATAGAGATTGCGCCGTGAGCAGCGGCGAGACGGGCGGGCTCCACGGCGGTGAGCTTCTCAAGCTTGCCTTCCACGCTAGCCTCGGCGGCCTCCACCTTGCGCCGCGCGCCGGTCAAGCGCGCCTCTACGCTCTCGCGCGCGGCGTCTGCGCGCTGGCGACGCTGCTCCTCTACGTGACCCTCTGCGTAGACGCCCTGGGCCTCCATCGCGTTGAGGTCGTCGCGGGCTTCCCTGATCTCCTCGTAGCAGGATCGGGCGGCCCCAAGAGCCGCTTCTATGGCGCTACTTGCGGTGGTGTCCTTTATTTCCTGTAGTGTCGTCACTTGCTCTTCCTCTTCTCTCTTCGTGTCGCTTCTCGTGGGCCGTGCTCTCTATATCTCGTGTCTGCTACACGGCGCTCCCCCCCTCTCCCTCCACCAGCCGTCGGGCCTCCGCCTCGTGATGCTCCACGAGCTCCGACATGGTCCTTTTCAGTCTCTCGGCCTGGCCGGCGTGCCAGCGGTAGCGTTCCGCGTCGAGATCCCGCCGCCTACGCTCCCGATCCCTCTCCGCCGAAGCTGCCCACATCGCCTCTCGCTCGCGATCCGCTACTTCCAGCATCCCCGGGATCACTCTCACGCGCCCGTCCTTTCCTCTTCTCGCGTCTTTTCGTTCTGTTCGTTCGTCACGGTGCTCCTCTCATGCCGCCATCAGTTCGCTACCGCAATCGGGGTATCAAAGCATCCGCCAGCGCACCCGAAGCCCGGAACCTCGTCGAAGCACTTTGAGCTGTGGTAGTGATGCATGGCGTAGACCTTGCCGGCCTCCAGGCGCGTGGCGGTCTCTTCGACGCAGCGAATCTGGCAGCCGGAACGGGCGTGATAGCTGAACTCTTCGCCCGTAGCGAGGTCCTCTACCCCGATGTGCGGGTGGTGCGGCTTTATGCGGCCCGCGCAGGCGACGCAGCGGATGACCTTGGTCCGGCCCTCCGTGTAGTTGTTGGGGTCGTGTGGCGTCTGGTCGTTCATCGCGGCTCTCCTCTCAGATAGGGGTTGCACTCATCGCATGGGCATGGCTCATCGTGCTCGCCGCGCTGGTGTTCGGCCTCCAGGTCCTCCCGTGACGGCGTGACAGCAATGTCAGCAATGTCAGCGTTTTTCAGAGTGTCCGGCGACGAGCCCTCTCCCCACTCATGAGGAGCGAAGACGAATTCCCGGTTCTCGAACCGCGGCAACCTCTCGACCGTGCACCCGAGACTCTTCGCGGCCGGCAGCGCATAGGACGGCTCACCGCCCGCGTCGCGCAGGATCTGCTGCAGCAGCCCCAGGCGTATGCGGCCCAGCACTCTCAGCCGTCCGTGGACGTAGCGCTTGGCGAAGGTCTTGGCCTCGGTTACGCGGGTACGACCTAACCCCTCGGCGCAGTCCTCCGCGAACTCGTCCGTCGGCGCCACGGCAGGGGTTAAGTCGTTAATGTCGTATGTCGTTAGGTCGTTCAAGCCCGGCGTGTGTGTGTTATGCGAAGTTGTACGTGTCTCTTCTCTATTACTATCAGTATCTATATATATAGTATGCTTATTAGTATAGTTACTTACGTGGAACTCCGCCTTCTCCACCGCGCGGCGAAGTATCTCGTCGCGCTCCCTTACGCGCTTACGACCTACGACATTAACGACATTACTCATTCGCGAACCACGTTTCGGTCGGACGCCCTCCGGCGTCACCCACGGCGCTCTGCGAGTAGGCCTTGCCGGCGTGCTCCAGTAGGTTAAGAATCCGTTGCCGGTCCCCCGACTTCTTATTGCGCCCAAACAAATCCCGTATCTCTGTCCCGGTCATCCCCTTAGGCGAGCCGCGTAGGGCGTTAAGCAACTTATCCGCGTCCGCGTCGCCGACTTGGTCGCCGAACAGGTGCAGGGCGGAATCTTCACAGTACCCCCACACGGCGAAGGCGCTCGCCAAGTGCTCGACGCGGATCTCATTCGAGCCCGCCGCAAGCGCGTATAGTATTGCGAGTCTTAGTGTTTGGGCTTCGGCCCGTGCGGTTATCATCCCGAACATCCCCGGACGATCTTCCGTAAGTGAGTCGTACATCTCTACCCAGGTATCACGGGCGCTTCGTGCAAAGCTCATCCGTCCGGCCCGTTGGTCGAGGGCGCTTCGTAGCCCCCTGATAATCGGCCCCATGTCCACGCTGCTAAGCTCGCCTCCGAACGGGAGTTTCTTGGACCTTCTCACGCACGCCCACAGGAAGCGATTACCGAAACCGTTCGCCGCTTCGCTTTCGACCAGGTGCTTTAGCAGCTCCGTTGAGGTTATGTGTCCCAGGACGCTGATATGAGGCTCTGTCGCCCGTAGAGGGCTGTTTTTCGTAAGGGTCGCCAGGTCCCCGCCGTCCCAGGCGTTGCGCAGTATCGGGCTCAGGGTGTTGCCCTCGCGCCGGAGAACCTTTAAGCCTTGCGAAAGCTCGCCCTCCGCGACAAGCAGCCGTTTATCGAGGACGCCTTTATCAAGGACCACCGTGTCGCCGTCCTTGTTCTCGCCCTCCACGGCGTCCCTAACCACGTTGATCAGGCCCTCGCCTGAGGATAGTCCGCCAACTATGCGGTTCTGCGCCCACTCCGGCGCGGCGGTTCCAAAGATGTTCCTTACCGGGCTCAGGGACGTGCCCTTGCGCGACCGCGCCGTGTCGCCCACGATCCCCACGAATAGGTTCCCGTGATGCCGGGTCCCGGAGATCTCCATGTAGCCCCGCCGGCCGTAGGAGCTGCCGAAGAGGGTTATGGCGCTAAGCAGTATCGCCACCGGGTCCGCCTCCGTGTGCGGCGCGATGGTCTCTACTATCTCACCGAAGACCCCCCGGTACGCCGCATCGTCCATGACGGGGAACGGGTACTCTCGCGGCGCGGTCGCGGGGGCGGCCTCCTCGTCGTCGAGCCGTCCCGACCAATCCCAGTACCCCGCGAGCTTCCCCCGGAGGCCCGGTATCAGCTCCTCCAGACGCCCGCCGCCGGTCGCCCGCTTGTCGCCCTGGAGCTTCGCGGCGGTATCCGGCACGATTCCCTCTATGTCCTTGTGCGCGTCGCGCGCCTCGCGGTCCCCGGCGAACCCCCCGGCGTCCCACGCGGCGTGCTGGATATTCGCGGTCGTCTCCTCCGAAAGCCCGCGGCGGAGCATGAAGCCCGAAAGCGCCATGCATATATCGTGGCGCCCGCCCTCCGGGAGGTGTCGGGCGATAAGAGCCGCTGATGCGAGCTGGCGGCAGTCGAACAACAGGCTCGCCGCCCCGACGCGCTCTATGTCGAGGCCGGATTCCGACCAACTGTAGTTCTCCCCGCTTGGATGCTTCGAGGGCGCTACCAGCGTATGATGCCCGGTGCTGCGGAGCTCCAGAAGCATCGAGCCGTCAATGTCCTGGAATTCCTTGTGCTCCGTCTCTTGGGCGCAGTACCACCAATGGCTATCGGGCGTCGACTGCCGGCCGCTTGTAAGCGTGGGTTGGAGGAAGCGCCCCGCGATCTTCAGCGCCTCGGGGCAGTCAAGGTCCACGTCCACGAGCCCCCCCGAAGGCTCTCCGCAGAGCAGGCCGATGTTCCGGCCGTCCTTGAAGTAGCGCGGAACCTCCTCCGCTCCGACGCGGAATTTTTGCCACTCTGGGAAGCCCGGGTTCTTCTCGCCGGCCGGAACCGGCACAGGGGCCCACCCGCGCTCTATGTAGCCCGCCGCGGCCTCCGTGGTTCCTAAACCATTGAAGGAAGTGGGCTGGATCTCCCCGATGCGCTCCGGGTCTTTATGGTTTATACTTGTCATCAGCAGATCCTCTCTGTAGCGGGTTGGACTGTTTGATCGGGGCGCGTTGGTCCGCGCCCCATTTCTACGCCCTTTATCATCCGTCTCTCGCGTTTCCGCCCTCTTCAAAACCCCGCGCGTAGCCGAGCATGTAGGCGGATTCGAGCTTTGAAGCGATATATTCCTCGCTCTCTCCGGGGCCCGGGTAGCGTTCCCGGTTCTCTCTGTAATGGGCCTCCCCACTCTCCCGGAGCTGGTCGAGAAACCCGACCTCCCTGTACAGCTCGAAGAGGCGGCGCCGGCGCTCCGGCTCCCATTCGGCGAGATCTTCGAGGGCGAGGATGTCGGGAACGTCAACGTCCAGGGCCGTCCAGTCTTCGACCTCCAGGGCCGCGGCGAGTTTCTTCAGCGTGCCCTTGTGGGGCTTGCGCTTGCCGCCCTCGGCGCGGGATATCGTGTTCTGCGGCACGCCGGACGCCTCGGCGAGCACCTGCTGCGTAACGCCCCTGCTCTCGCGTACCCACCGGAGGGGGCTCACACTCACACCTTCCGGGTGACCGATAACGTTCTTCGTGAACCTGATGGTGACTAGCTTCTCTTTGGCCATAGGCTAAGTATAACAGAAAAAACGATATAGGTATGAAAAAAAGGGGTTGCGTTCGGGGTGTAATACGATATAATAGTCCTACAGATTAAGAAACGGCCCCGCGGAGTTCCCGCTCCCGGAGCCCGGATAGCCTGATAGGAGGCCACCGTGAGTAAGTTTACTGCACACGACGACAGCGTAGAGGCGCACTACGCGGGGCTTGAGCGCCTGGAGCCCCCACACGGCTGCATAGGAGGGTACGTCTTCTTAGGCCACCTCGTGGACGAGGACGGAGAAGAGAGAGAGATCATCGAGTCTGTTCCCTGCCGCCGTTGCGCCGAGCAATCGGCGTGATTATCCTGCTCGGTACCCTGGCGCTTGCCTGTTTCGCGTCCATGGTTGTGGCCCTCCTGGTAGTTATCAAGCTCGCGGCGGAGCTTCGGGATGAGAAGCGCGCCAGGCGAACGCCGCGCGGAGGCCCGCGGCCACCCGAGTGGGTCAACGGCGAAGATGGCAGAGGAGGAAACTTTTGAAGGTAGTACACGTCCGAGATTGTGCCGACCGTGCCGATCATATAGCCGGCGAGATGTTCTTGCGCGAGCCGTTCGTCTATATCGGCAGGTTTCAGCACTGGGGCGCCGGGAGGCGCTTCGCGGCGAGCTTCTGGCGGAACCCGTTCTCCGCCAAGCGTTACGGCCGGGAGGAAGCCCTTAGGTTGTTCGAGGACTACGCCCGGACCGACCCCCGCCTCATGGCCCGCGTCCCCGAGCTTCGGGGCAAGGTCCTGGCATGCTGGTGCGCGCCCGTACATGCCTGCCATGGTGCCGTCCTTTTGCGGTTGATAGCGGAGACGGGCGAAGGGGTCGAGAGATAGAGTCTGTTCCCTGTCGGCGCTGCGCCGGGCTGGCCTAACCTACGATGCCCACACACACCAAGACGAGCACAAAGGAGCGGAAAATGACGCACGCGACAAAGGAACAGTACGCCGAATTGGTCGGCTACACCGGCCACAACGAGTGCATGGAGATCAGGCTATGCACGGGCGCGGATCAGGTGTGGAGCTATGACTGGCAGCACGGCGTGGGGCAAGGGCTCGGCAGGCTCGGGTACTGGGTCGGCACGGACCTACAGCACGCGTTTGTCGGCCCCGATGAGGAGGACGTGAAGGCCGAGTACCGGGACTATCTCGACACGCCGGTGCGGTGGCTTTCCTAGCGCCGAGAAGACGCACGCACGCGGTCTTACACCGCAAGCATGGGGTTGCAACTAAATAGGAGGGATATCTTGCAGATCCTATCGCCGGACAAGATGCGTGAGACGATGGATGGCCTGCTGGCGACCATCCGATACTCCCCATCCGCTTTCGGGAAAACCGATAAGCATGGGATGCCGATTATCGCGCCCGAACGCGACGATCCAGACGACGAGTAGCACCGGAAGCGGGTTTCCGATCAAAAGGAGATTATCGGCAACTAGGCTTCCGGTGAACGGAGTTCTCGGAAGTTCTTCTAGCACAGAAGAGCCTAGGAGCCGTGCAGGGAAGGTCGTTACTGGGCACGTGGGCTAACTACTGGACTTCTGTCGATCGTTACGGGCAGCTTCGGCACCGTCCCCTTCGAGAGTCATCCCTCCTCATCGCCGCCCGCGTCGCCTTCGCCGTCGTCCTCATCGTACTGGGCGAACGTGTGGCGAGGCTGGGCGAACATGCCAAACGGTCCCCGACCCCTCACACGTCCCCTGATGTGCTTCACCCTGAACACAATGAACACCACCGCCAGGACCACCAAGAAAGCCGTTGTAGCTATAGCGAACAGAGTTATCGACATGGACACCACTTCCTCTCGCCTTCCATCATGATGCCACTCGAACAAGCAGGACGCACCTTCTGCAAATCTCTATTCACCCGCCTTCCGAGAGGGCTTATTCTCGGAAGCTCGTATCCACGATCCCGTATAAAACGACGCTCGAAGGCTTCCGGGAACGCTACTCACCACACCGTGAGCATGGTAGTCATCACTAGATGTTGTGGGTCCGCATGATTATTCGCCCTCGTGGATGCCGATAGTCCGGTAACACCCGCCCGGATAGCCCTACCCCCGCCGGACCTCGATTATTCGATTAGAAGCGCGAAGTCTGCTATCTCTAGTGCCTACGAATTAGAATTTGAGGATCTCAAACTCGAAGAGGCTAATCGCTTTGACGACCACTCTGAAATTACCCTTTCTCACACCTCTTCTAACCGTAGTTTTACTGCTCGTATTGATCGCTCTGGCTATGCCGCGTCTATCTACCCTACTTCCAAATAATCCTCTTATAGCAACTGTTGCAACTGCTCAAGATAGATGTTCGGCTTTACTTAGCTCTGGAGTTCACTTCCTCCCACTTTGCGATAGACATTTTCTCTACCTCCTCTGCTGCTTGTCGCATAGCCTGGGCGGTCCACGTCTGACTCGCGCCCTTTATGACCTCAATAACAACAGTATCCGTGCTATCGTACAGTCTCCATTTTTCGAGATCGTCTGAGGCCATTACCCTGTAACTGATCTTGAATTCTTCTCCCATTCTTCCTCCTTTTTTATCTTTGGAGAATATTACCCAGCTTTACGCGATTTAGGCTGCTCAACATAACAACCTCAAAGCATCATACGTTGTCAGAGAAGCAGAACCAAGTGTCCGAGAGGGCGCATTCTCGGAAGTACGAAATCCCGCCTTTGCAGGACCAACGTGTAAGCAGTTGCAAACTCCTACACTTAGCTACGCTGGGAGTGCATCAAGCGCTGTTGCGACAAAGTATCAAGCGCGGCCGAACATCCTTCTCCACCAGGGCCGCGAGGTTTCCGCGTGCGGCCCTTCCGTAGCGGACCGCGCCCGTACCCTCTCCGCCTCCTCCTCGGCCGTCTGAGGCGATTCTCGCGCCTCTAATTGTGGCGGGATACGCTCCAGGGTGGCGGCCAGTAGCCTACGGGCTTCGGCGTGGGCCTGGCGCTCGGCTTCGAGCTGCTCCCGAAGGGTGCCGTTGTGCGCCCTCAGTTCGGATATGAGCGCGTCACGCTCTCCCGTGGCGGACGAAGGGGAGGACACGTCCGCCACGGTGTCCGCCCCCGTGGCCAGGTAGACGTAACGCCGCCCGTCTGACCCCTTATCAGAGCGGAGGGTCCCTCTCTCTACGCGCTTCCTGATGGCGGACTCCGAGACGCCAAGGCGCGCGGCCGCTTGCCGCAACGTCAGCCTTTCGTCCGTCACCCTGTACGGTCCTCTCCCACGAGGGGGATACTAGACCATTAGGACCGGGGCCGAAGCCCTGCGCGGGGCCAGGCGAAGCCAGCGCCGTCAAGCTCGTTACAAGCTACCTCTCGTCAGGCGGTGCGGCGCCGGCCCAGCCGCGCCACGTTCATCGGCGCGTCAAGCGCCCACTCGCCGGGGCGGGGCATGGAGTCCTCTTTGCGCAGGTAGCGCTCCCCGCACCAGCACGCCATTGCGACGGCAAGCACCAGGTCGTAGTGGCTAGGCGGAAAGCGGGACTCAGGAGCCGGCTTGGCTCACCGCCCTCTTCACTAGCGCGCCGATCCTCGCCTCTTCGGTGTCGGTCAGCTCCTTCAGCGCGAAGGAGGTCGGCCACATGGCCCCTTCGTCGAGGTTCGCCTGGTCGCTGAAGCTGAACGTCGCGTACCTCGTGTTGAACTTCTGCGCGCTCTGGAAGTGGCAGACGACCTTGCCGTCCTTGTTGGCGTACGCGGGCATCCCGTACCAGGTTTTCGGTGAGAGGGCCGGCGCGCTGGCCTTGACGATCTCGTGGAGCCGCTCGGCCATGGCGCGATCCGGTCCCCGCATCTCGGCGATCTTCGCGAGCACGTCGCTTTCCCCTTCCGCCCTCTGCGCTTCCGCCTTCAGCTCTTTGGCGCGATCCCTCATCGCTGCCCGTTCCTCGGCCGTGAACCCCTCGGACTTCTTCGCGCTCATCGTTACCTCCTGTGCGAGTTCTTCTGTGTCCTACTCCGTCCGGCAAGAAAAAGTCTACTCGCGGTTGTGTAGCCTCACTTCTCGATTCCTGATCGGCCTGGTCACCCGTTTGCGGACGGCACCCTCGGAGACGCCCAGCCTGCGGGCGGCATCCTGTATCGTCACCCTGTCCAGCCCGTCGTCTAGCCCCCGTCTAGCCCTTTCAGCCATGCCACGCATGCTAGACCCTTCGGGGGCCACGCGCAGGCCGGGAGAAGCTATCCTCGCGCCGCTCCATGCTCACCCCGCCTCACCAATCCATGTGTATGGTGATGGCAATCGGCCGGCCGCATGCTGGGCACCACTCATCAGGCGGAGCCTTGTCGGGGTCCACGAACACAATCGAAGAAGGGCGGTTGTCGTCGTCGGGGCCGTTGCCGCACTCCGGGCACCTATCGCCGCCGCCGGTCGTTGCCTCCAGCTGCCGCACTCGCCTCTCAATGGTCGTTGACATCGTCTAGCCTCCCTTTCGATTGCTGCTATGTGCTCCCCGCCATGCGCCCGCCTCCTGGGCCTCCTGGCCCCGCTCCAGCTCCTCGATGCGAGCCTCCAGGTCCTCGGTTTCTTTGTTCTTTCGTTCCTGCTCTATAGCCCGCAGGCGCGTGTTCGTCAGCTGGTTGGCGACGGCAGCGGGACCGGGGAGCAGGTCGCCGGCGAGGACCCGCTCGGTGAGGTCCTCGCACAACGCTTTCACGTCTCGTAGTTCGCGGTTGGGTTTGCTCCTCGCGGCCCTGGAGGCCATCCTACGGCGCTGGTCGGCGTTCTCCGGGGCGTGGGCCCAACAGAGGCCGTTCTGGCCCGTAGCGGTCCCCTTGCAGCGCTCTCCCGATGCCTTGATAAAGCCGCAGCGGGCCATCAGCGGCTACCCCCCCTACCCTGCAGCCTCGGAGGAGAAGGCACGGTCTGTTAACGAACGCTCTAGTAGGCCCCCGAGGCCCTGAGATTCTCTAGCCTCCCGGCTGGCCGCGACGAACTCCTCCCAGCGCCTTTTTGCGTGCGGCCGCTTTTCGAGGTAGGCGTCGGCGATGTTCCGGGCGCCCCTCTCCGTGGCCACGTGGTAGACAGCGTCGGCTAGCTCCGGGTCTTGCGTGCGCTCCGCTCGCGTGAGTAGCCTATCTAACTCCTCGCCCGCGTACTCCGGGTCGGGAACGCGCGCCAACAGGGCCTCGACGCTCTCGTAGGCGCCACGACGAAGAGCACGTATCTGCGCCTGCTCCAGGTCGGAGGCGGCATACGGATAAGGGGTCTGAAACAGCGCCTCCTCCGCCTTCGCCACCCGCTCGGCCCTCTCACGCTCGCCGGCCTCGCGGGCCTCGGCATACTCTGCCCTGGCCCTCGCGGTAACCTCGGCTATGCGCTTATTCTTGGCCTCTTCGGTGAGGTCCACATATCCGCGAATCTGTGCAATCTCAGCGTTCTGCCGGTTCAGTATCTCTACCGGATCTGTTGCCATGGTGTTCCTTTCCGTAGCTTCATTGCCTTGGCTTCGTGGTGCTCTATCAGGGCCTCGAGGATGCCCCTGTGGCGCTCGGCCTGCCCCTCGTGGAAGGCCGCCCACGCCTGGCGGTTCTCTTCCCGCCTACGCGCGTTGTGGCGCTGCACGCTCGCCTTCCACAGCGCGCTTTGCTCGGCGGGGTCCGGCTTGTCCTGTGACGCCCTTCGGCTTATCAGCCGGTCCAGCTCGGCGTTCACCGCTTCCAAGTTACGCTCCCTTCAGCTTCGCTTTCACTGGCTTTGCTGTGTCCGGTGAGGTCGTGGCCAGAAGAATATCCTCCCTTGTGGTGAATCCGCTCGTGCCGACGCACTCTACGTCGCCCTCTAAGGCTCTGAGGGCGTCCTGTAAGCCGTTGCGGGCGAGGCTGGATACCTCCTTAGCCCTAGCCTTCGTGCCGGGGTTGGGGCCGTCCTGCCTTCGGTACAGCACGCGCAAGACAAGCTCCCCTGTGCGGTAGTCGAGGACGAGGCGTTGGAGGGTCATACTCTTGCCCTCCGCCGCCGGTAAGCCTTCTGCTTGCACGCCGGCGCGCATGTCTTGGCGTCCACTCTCTTGGCGGTGAACTCTTCGCCGCAGACCTCGCAGACTTTCTCGCGGGCGCGGGCGCCTCGTTCGTTCCTGGCAGTGTTGTGGTGGGTCCACTGGCACCTCGCGCAGCAGAAGACGTGGCGCCTGAGGCGGTACATTCCGTGCGTTGTGCGGGAGACCACTTGGCGCCCGCATGTGTCACACGGCTCGTCTATGAACATGTGCCAGCCGGTACGGTCATGCCCGCGCTCGAGTAGGCATTTTGGGGCGCACCCTTCGCACACGGCTGTAGATTGGAAACGCGGTTTGCCTACCAGCGTCGCCATACCGACATAAACCTTCGGCGCGAAATAAACCGCCGCGCCCTCGTCGAATGCCCGTCCACATTGGCCGCACAGTTCGGCAGTGCGCCCCGCTTCCTCCGCAAAGCGCTGAGCCTCCTTCTCTTCCGGCACGTCGTACTCGCGCAGCGCGTCCATGAACTCAAAGATGTTCGCACCCTTACCGGCGCGCTCTTTCGCCTTCTTGGCCTGCCCAGCGGCTTCCTGTCTGGCCGCCGCCAACAACCGCCAGTTGATGCGGTGCCCGTTACGGCTCCTGATTAGCGAAGCGCGGGCACTCTCGACTTCCGTAACCTCCGTAACACCCTGTGCGTCGTTCGCCGTGTTACGGATGCCGAAAACCGTCCCAACCCTAATTTCAGCTTCCGTAACACTCGCGCCGTGCTGCATAACCTCGGCCATCAGTTCGCTACCGCCATCGGAGTATCGAAGCACCCGCCACCACACCCGAAGTCCGGGGCCGCGTCGGGACACAGTGCGGAGTGGTAGTGGTGCATGACGTAGACCTTGCCGCGCTCAAGACGTGCGGCGGTCTCTTCGGCGCAGCGCTGCTGGCAGCGGGCGTGGTAGGAGAACTCTTCGCCCGTAGCGAGGTCCTCCACGCCGATATGCGGGTGGTGCGGCCTGATGCGCCTGGCGCAGGCGGCGCAGCGGAGTATGCGGGTCATGCTGCCGCCTCCGCAGGCGGGAAGACGAATCTTCGGTTGTCGAATTCCGGCAGCCTCTCGACGCGGCACTCCATCCGGCGCAACGCCGGCGGGACCTCCCGGCGGTCGCCCCCGGCGTCGGCGTAGACCTCCATGAGCAGCTCTAGTCTGATCCGGCCCAGCGCCTTCAGCTTGTCGTGGATGAACGTCTCGACGGTGGTCCCGACCTTCTGGCGCTGGCGCTCGATGCGATGCTCCTCATCCTCTTTCGCCCGCTCGACCAGGACCTCGGCCACCTTCTCCCGGCCCATGAGCGGCGGGACCTCATCCGCCGGCGTCTTATCGCGGTTGCGGAACGCTTCGGCCTGCTCCCGGTATTTCTTCTTGTCCCTCTCGTGGGCGTAGATCTCCCCGTCCCGCTCCCGTTTGTGCTCCAGGGCCTCGCGCCAGTCGGCGGCCAGCCGGACGGTATCGCCAGCTTCGCTCAGAACGACTATCCCGGCCTTCTGGAGCTTGGGAAGGTTGCGGCGCAGGAGATCCCGCGTCCGCTTGTTCGTGGCTTCGGCCAATTCCTCGACGCGCATCTCTCCCCCCTCGACGAGGAGCCGGTCGATGAGCGCGCCGTTGTGCTTGCCCGTGCGAGGGACGTGGGGCGCGGACCACCTCAAACGCGGGACTTCGGACCCCCCGCGCAAGTCTTCACCACCCCCCTGTTTTTCCTCTAACCCTCCCCCCCGTGTGGATATAAGGACCTGGTGAAGGGTTGCGCGCATAACGTAGGTGCCCGGCTCCCCGTCCGACCGCGGCGGCCGGAACTCTAGCCACCCTTCGGCCTCCAGGTGCCTTACGGACTTGTGAATCGTCCGCGTGCTGGTCGCCGCCTTTAGCGCCAGCGCCCGGCGGCCCAGGCTAACCTCGATGGTGTCGCCGACGACTCTTCCGTGTTTCGCTGCCTCAGATATGAGGACGAGCATCGCGTCCCGGCAGGTGTGGCCCCGCATCCAGTTGGGCTTTTTCTCCGTACCGACCACCCGCGCCCAATCGTAATCCCACCAACGACGGACCAGCTCCCGGACGCCGGTCCCTAGCTCACTCTTTTTCGGGGCCCGCGCCGTGTTGATGTTGGTAATCCCCGCCGGGCTGTAGGTGTTGCTGAGCCCGCCGATAGCCTTGCGGATAGTTCCTCTGAGGTAGGAGCGGTGCGTATCCCACTTCTCACGGACGCACCCGGAGCCGCGCATGATCCTCTCTACCTGGTCCTCGTCTTGGCTGTAGAACGCTATCCGGTTTGCGAGGCTGAGATCCCGCTCGGAGCCGCTCGGATAATCCCCCAGGCCGGCGTAGATCGTCGCGAACTCGCGCCCGTTGCGGGCGTTCTCCAGTAGCCGGAGGACTTCGGCGTCTTCGAGGTCCGGGCTATCAAAGCTAGTTGGTGCTCTCTCCGGCGGCTTCTGGTCGTTCTCCCTGAGGTATGCGTAATACTCTTCGGCGGCGTCCTGAGCGTCCCGGATCGGGACCCCCCGGACCGTGTCGCCGGTCATGGTGAAGAACCGTCCGGAGCTGTACAGCTCGCCCCGTCCGCGGCGGTTGGTGCCTTGCGGCAGCTTGGCCTTGACGATGATGTGGAGCCCGTTGCCGGACGGGGAGATCTCGGCGTAGGAGTCGAAGCGGTCCAACCATTCCCGCGCTTCTTCGCTATCCTCGGTCGCGTCGTCCAGGTCCGCGCCGGCGTAGGGGTTGCCCTCGTGGAAGACGAACCCGATCCCGTCGAAGAACGCATCTTGCTCGTATGCTTCGAGGGCCTTGCCGAAGGTCGCCCAGGTCCGCGGGGTGTCGCTTTTCGCCCGCCGGCGGTTTATCTGATAAGGCTCTTTCGTCCGCTTCCCGTCCCTCTTGACGTAGCGCCAGAGGACCCACGAGGGATCTTCCCTCAATTCCCGGGGGACGTTCTCCGATAGCGTGCGCGGCTCGCGGTTGGGGTAAGCTACCATTCGTACACCCCCTGAACCATTGCTTCAGGGCTTGCTTGGTGGCGGGTGCCGGCCCCCTCTTTTTGTGTAGTCGCGTATAGAATCGCGTGTATAATCATTGCGGTCCTTTCTTAGCGGCAGGGGACTGGTTAATCCGGGCGTGTTGGTCGCACGCCCTTTTTCTATTCACGCGCTCATCGCTTTCTCGCGTATGGCGTCAACGGTTTCCCTGCGGACACGGTACAGCTTGCCGACGCGAACAGACGGCACCGCCCCGGTTCGCAGAAGTCGGTAGCAAAGCCGCTGTCCGATGCGAAGTTCGTCCTGAAGTTCTTGGGGCGTGAGCCAGTCCGGCACATCCGGCCCTTGCACCGCCGGCACTTTGGTTTTACGATTACTCAAAGCCGCGCCTCCTCATGGTGGTGTGGTTTTCTCTGTCGCGGCGGGAGACTTTGAGATTGGTGTCCGGGTCTCTCGCCGCTTTTTCTGTCCGTTACCGCCGCAGCTTAACGCACGGCTGGGGGGCATTAAAACCCTCTTTTCCCGGCCGCCTAGTCGGAGAGCTCGTGTGGCTCTACGCCAAGAGCCTCCGCCAGCTTCCTCCGGGTCTTGGGGTGCGCCCTGCGCTTGACAAGCTCCAGGTCCGCGATTGTCGCGCGGGAGACGCCGGCGCGCTCGGCAAGCTCTTCCTGAGATAGCGAAGCCCTGTCCCGCAGCCCTCTCAGGCGTGGTGTTGTCTGCAACGCATCCTCCCTGGTCGGATTGTTTCCGGCAGTTTAGTACAGATACCTTGCGCGGTCAATACGAATATGAGACAATACGGGTAGTCAATAGAAACGGCCCCGCAGGTGCTCTAACACCCCGGGACCCGGACCACGAAGGAGCGCTTCATGGCCACCACCAGAGTACACGACCACGACGACCACGACGACACCATCGACGCCCACTACGCCGGCCTGGAGCGCCTCGAAGCCCTGGCGCTCCTGAAGAAAGCCCCGCACGGCACGCCGCACGGCTGCTACGACGGCCTCGTCTTCGTCGGCTATCTTGTCGAGGGTGAGGATGGCGAAGAGGCGGAGATCGTGGAAAGTATTCCTTGCAAGCGTTGCGCCAGCGAAGCTCCGCGAAGCTAGCAGAGGAGGCAGGATGACAAAGTACGCACAGATTCTACTCAAGAACAGGCGGCGTAGCTTCTGGCTTCGCCTGGAGGCCGAAACGGCCGAGATGCTGATCGGCATCGAGGTCCGGCAGGACGGCGATGAGGTTATCCCCAGAGGCCGAAATGAGAATGGCGAGCGGTTCACCGAGCGGCGTCGCTTCATCGACAAAGCGGCGATTGCCGACCGGACCCCCGGCGAGATGAGCTACCGCTACGGGGAGCTTGTCACCTCGTAGTGAGTACCGCGTGGGTGTACCGGGAACTCCGTGCCATCCGGGAGCGAGCCGAGGCACGGGACGTGGAAGCGCAGATGCAGGCCGTTGCGGATAGGCTGCGGCGGGCGGCCGAGGCTCGCCGCGCTGCCGACTTACTCACCGGCACGAGAGGAGGATGAATGTCTGAGGTAGAGAAGAGTCTCGGCAAGCTGGCGGAGAGAATCAATGAGGAGCACCGCGCCTGTGAGACGGCCGCAGGCGCCGCCCTGGCCCACGCCATGAGCGCGGGGGAGCTGCTGGCGGAGGCCAAGGGGCAGTTGCCGCATGGCGCGTTCGGGCCGTGGCTTGCGGAGAATTTCGCTGGGTCGGGCAGGACCGCACGGGCGTATATGCGCGTCTATTCCCGCCGCGAAGAGCTGGAGGGAAAACGGCAGAGCTCTGCCACTTTGAGCCTCGATGGCGCTCTGGGGGCTCTGAGCACGCCTAAGGATGCGCCGGAGCACGCCGCCACGCTGGAGGAGGCGGAAGCTCGTGTGGAGGATGCACTATCGCAGACGCGGGCCTGGGCGCTGGACCTGGCAGAGCGCCTCGATGCTCTCCGCCGTGGGCGCGCGCACGAGGCTCTCGGCTACGCCAGCTTCGAGGACTACGTTAGGGCAGAGTTCGCAACCGGGCCGCCGCCCCTCCCGTTGCCGTTCGCGGTGGTCTCCGACGCCGCCGGCGAGCCGCTGCCGGTCTTTGCGATGGCTGAGAGCATCAACGCCTGGTTTATGGCGCGGGTGCTGGAGCACCTGCTCCGCGACGACGAGCCGTAAGCGGCCCAACCCCCTACCCCGCGTCGGGGCCCGTTTATGCACCGCGCCGCTTGTCCCTCCGTGCCCACGAGATCCGCGTCGTTTCCTATAATACTCCCGGCGGGTATTATGCCCCTCGGTGGCCCCTGCCTATCGGGACGGGATCACTGGGCTTCCGGCTCTTCGTCCTGAGTCTCCGCAAATCGGAGTTCTAGGAAGCTCGCGGTAGCAATCTCCGGGGCCAGGACCGCCGGAGGGACCACCACGGCGGAGATCGTGCCTACAATTGTAGACAGCTGGCGAGATCTCGCCACAGACGAGGCGAGGAATCGTAGCAAGCGGTGGCGACTTGCAACCTAGCCCCGCCCCCCGAAGATCCTACGCCACCAGGGCCTCTGTGTGGCCTGAGTAGCGGACCGGGGCCGTACCCTCTCCGCCTCCTCCTCGGCCGTCTGAGGCGATTCTCACACCTCTTCTAACCGTAGTTTCACTGCTCGTATTGATCGCTCTGGCTATGCCGCGTCTATCTACCCTACTTCCAAATAATCCTCTTATAGCAACTGTTGCAACTGCTCAAGATAGATGTTCGGCTTTACTTAGCTCTGGAGTTCACTTC
>MWWD01000002.1_pt1 | contig 17002 bp, 19 predicted proteins | sample 1047211 | NCBI WGS metagenome assembly MWWD01 (sample SAMN06349974, study PRJNA376086) | soil metagenome | isolation source: MS2-2 sample Antarctic (ecotone) soil | place: Antarctica | collected 2015-01-13 | reverse complement strand
GTGTAGTGCTCGTCGATAAATCCGATGAGCAGTTCGCGTTGCAGCCGCTTGGGGAGCTCGTGCGGCAGCGCGACCTCGACTTCCGTGGCGAGTTGAGCGTCCTTCCTGCGCTCGACAGCCTCGAGGGAGTTCCAAAGCTGAGCGCGATCGGTAGCCCAAGGCTGAGCGAAATCGGGAGCGATAATCTCGGAGTGGGCAACGCGGTCCTGCCGTTTGTACGTGCGGGTCTTGCCATAACGCTCGTCGCGTAGGTCCTCGCCAGCACGATAGGCAGCGCTGGCAACCGTCGAGCGTTTGTCGGATCGCTTGATGATCTGACTTTTGAGATGGAAGATTGCCATTTGGCGATCTTACCATCTGAGAGCGGTTATTTCAAGCGCTCGACTTTTTTTCTGAGCACACGTTGCGGAGCAACGTAGATGTGCGCCCTCGTCTTAACGACTTCGGGACAGGGAAAGGAAGGAATTTGGTTAGCTTGTCGGAATTTTACGGCCATCCTATTATATAAGAAATTGGGAGAAAACATGATGGCCACTCGGATTAGAAGAACCAATGAGCAGATCGCCAACGAACTTAAGTTGAAGCTGCAGAAAGTGAACTCCGATATAAAGGAGGAAGGCAGAAAAGCGGAAAGCCATAAGGCCATCATCATTGGCAAAGCCCTTCAGTCGAGAGCCAATAACGGCAACGCTAATGCTAAGCGGGAATTGGCTGAAATCTTGACTGGTTTAACGCGGGATCAGGATCGAAAGGCGTTCGGCTTCGATCTGCTGCCAGAGCTAGAGCCAGATAATCAGCCGGAGCCGGAGCCGGAGCCTGGTCTATTGGTGATTGCCCAAGCTCGCCGCAAACGGGCCTTGGAAGCCTGGAAGGGTAATGATCAATCCGCGGAGCTTCGGTCCGAGATGGTCAATTCGATTATCGCAGAGGAGAAGCTGACCGGGAAGTGTTGGGAAAATCTGCCTTTGAATGAGCGGGCCGATTGGGGGTTGAGCGATCGTCCTGGGGAGCTCGTTTAATGGATAAGGACACACAGGAGGCTTACCAACGTCTATTTAGGCAAGCTATCAATCACTCATCTGACAGCAGCCGTAACATGGGTGCATTGCTGTTGAATTCCTACAATTACGATATCCCCGGGACCGGGTTTTCGGCAGGGCAGTTCAGGAACCTTGATTCCGAAAATCAGCGTGCTGTGCTTCGTTATCTTGCGTGGCTTGGTTCGGGTTTTGGTTTGTATCCGCCAGATGCGGATATGGACCAGCTCAAGGCTAAGTGGGTGGCGATGGGATGGCTGGAGCCCGCCTGGGCTTCCTAGGACGGCTAGACGGCATGGGACTGGGCTTAGCCGTTTCGTGGCCTTCCTTGGGCGTCTGTGGGGCTGTGAGGGGTTATTGATGCGCTGCCCCAGGTGGTTGTTCAAAGCTTTGCGGCTATCTTGGCGAGCATCTTCTTTTTTTTGGCGGTCTGAAGGATCGGCCGGCTTTCGGGTTGAGCGATCGCCCTGGTGAGCTCGCTAGAGCCTCCTGGGACGGCCAGGCGGCCCTTTGGGCTGTCTTGGTGGCATGGGACGTCGGTTAGCCGTCTCGTGGTCTTCCTGGTGCGGCTGTGATGCGATGAGGCGACAGTAAGTCGAGGCCCCAGGGTGGTGGCTCAAGCCTCTGTTCTATCTTGCTGGGGCAGCGTCTTCTTTTTTTTTGTCGGCCAAAGCACACGCTCGCCAAGTGGCGAGCGTAATAATGACGAGCCTTCGGCTCGGCATGTTTGAGCCTCAATGTCCGCGCAGGCGCGGCCATCCTCGGCCGGGCCGCAGCCGGCCAGCCAGCTGCTGCTTCGCGCGCTGGCCGCCTGCGGCCAACAAATAAGATCATAAAGAAGGCGTTTTTTCATTATCCTTGTTTATCAATGACTTAGCAGGGGGGGGGTGCGCACTCTAGAATGTGCAGGGGTGCGCACTCTAGAATGTGCACCCCCTGCGCACTGAGCTTCCGATTATTGGAAACTGAGTTCCAATAATTTACTTGCCATAATGTGCAGGGTGGCGCACTCCACTTCCAATAATTGGAAGGGGTTCTAATGTCATTGCCAGTGAAGCATCCGCTTGAGAGCGGGTGGGTTCAGACGGATCGAGCCTCGCATGAGGCCTGGGCCGTGTTGATAAAGAGGAGCCCGCTAGCGGCGACGCTGATGCACCTGCTGGCTGCTAGAGTCGGGGAGCACAATGCAGTTGTGATTTCTCAGAAGACGCTGGCGGGCCTGGCTAAGGCTTCCAGGCGTGGGGTGCAGAGCGCCCTGAAGATCCTCGAGCAAGATCGGTGGATCGAGCTTCGGCAGCTCGGATCGACGGGGGCTGTGAATGCGCACATTCTGAACGATCGCGTCGTCTGGTCGGGGGCCAGGGAGGGGCTGCGGTATTCGCTGTTTAGCGCGGTCGTCGTCATCTCGGATGACGAGCAGCCGGATCGGGCCGACCTGGGGCAGCAGGAGCCGCTTAGGAAGCTGCCTTCGCGCCGTCCAGGCGAGCAGCAGCTGCCAACTGGCGAGGGCCTGCCGCCGCCAGTTGAGCAGGCGCTTCCCGGCCTCGAGCCTGACCTCCCGGCCACCCATGAGCCGGAAAGGCATGGCGAGCCGGTGGCGATCGGGCAGCTGCTGAAGAGCATCATCCCGGACCAGAGCGAGGAGTGATCTTTCTTCAGGCGGAATGTCCGCAATGGGTGGAAAGCGGACATTGGAAGGTTATCTCATCGAAAGGCTTCAAATTGATAGCGGAGAAGCGGAGGGTGATGAACGCGCTTAAATCAATCTTGATGCTGGCATGGCTGGCGGTCAGCCTCTACGTGTTCTTTGGTCTTGCCGCGGGAGTGCTGATTGGGAGCGGCATGGCCGGTAGCACAATAGCGGCACTGGTTGGCTTCGCCGCCGTTGGAGCGCTGTTCTTCGGCTGGTGGAAGCTGACGACGTTCGTCGCGGTCAAATGGGGAATTAGAAAGTAAAGCTGGGCCTGTTAATCACACGGTCGATTTTCGAGCAGAATGACCCAACGCCGAATGTCCGCAAAGGGTCGTAAGCAGACACTCACTACTCTGTTAGCGATCGCCAACATCCAAAGCCCGGACAGTGGCGAGTATCGTTTACCGTGAACGCGTGTTAACACCCCCAAGCGAACGATCGTGAACGGGGGTAACGATATGACTTACATTTCGCTTGGACAGGCCGCGAAAGAGGCGGGAGTGAGTAAGGCGACCATCAGCAAAGCGCTGAAAACGGGGCGTCTTAGCTATGTGTCGAAATCGGCAGCCGGGTTCCAGATCGATCCGGCAGAGCTCTTTCGGGTGTTCACCCCGAAAACGCTGGTAACCGTTGATAGCGAACGATCGCAAACCCTTGTGGAAACAGGCAAATCTCAAGCCGATGCGTTTGAGCTTCAGCTACTGCGTGAACGGGTCGAGGATTTGCAGAGGGATCGTGACGCCTGGCGCGAGCAGGCGCAGCGCTTGGCGCTGGCGGGACCCGAGCAGCAGCCCAGAAAGGGTTGGGGTCTGTTCGGTCGCCGCTAGCGGCGAGGACGATCAGCCTCCGACGCCGTTGCCGCCGCCTCGCTGGAACCAGGCGTCACGATGGCCGTCTTTTTTCCGCTTCTCGGCCTCGGCATCGGGGATTGCGGGCGGTGGCATTTCGGGCAGCTTGGCCGGTTGGGGCTTGGCCGCGATCGGCGCCGGTGCTGGCTCCTGCTTCTTGGGAGCAGGGGTCTGCGTTGCCGGTGTGAGCTCCAGGCCGACTGGATTGCCGGCGAGCTTTTGGGCAAGCCGTTGATACGTGGCGACCGCTCTCGCTTTGATCTCGGCGAGGATTCGCTGATTGGTTTGGCGGATCTGTCGGTTGAGATTGACCCGCCAGCTGCGGCCGCCTCGTTTCTCGATCCCCTGGCCGGCGTAGCCCTCGTGGATCGTCGGGAGAGTCTCGATGCCGCGGGCTTTATTGGAGCGATGGTCGATCTCGCGGTCGTCGTAGCCGGCTTTCTCTAGGGCGGCGTTGGCATGGGCGGCCCAGCTGGATCGCCATTGGTCGAGCTGCTGCTTACGCTCCGTAATGGTCGGGCGGTCTTTCTTCTTGCTCCAGTTGCCGTCCTCATCGATCGAACGGAATGTGGTCATCACATGGGCGTGATCGTTGGACTGGTCGAGATCGTAAGTGGCGTGGATCGCCACGTCGGCAACCAGGCCCTTCGACGTGATCTGCTCGCGAACCCATCCGCCGAGGAGTTCGCGCTGCTGCCGGCGACTGAGCTCGTGGGGCAAAGCGATTTGGAATTCGCGGCTAAGCTGAGCGTCCTTTCGACGCTCGTTAGCTTCGACCGAGTTCCAAAGCTGAGCGCGATCGCTGACCCATTCGGGAGCAGAATCGGGAGCGATGATCTCGGTGTGGGCTACGCGTTCATCGCGTTGAAACTTGAAGCTGCGGCCTAGGCGTTCGTCGTGCAGCTCCTCGCCGGATCGGTAGGATGCGCAGGCGACGGCCGATCGATTGGTCGAGCGGCCGATTATCTTTGTCGAGAGATGAAAGATCGCCATAGGCAATCTTACCAGCTTCGACCGAGCGCGACAAGCGCGAGACCTTTTTTCTGAGCACACGTCTCGCAAAGACGTATAAGTGCGCCCTTACCTAACCGGTTTCGGGGAAGAATTGAGGGGAGTTTTGCTATAGCTTGTTGCCCGAATTTGCTCGTCATCCTATTATAGAGAATTGGAGAGAAGCACCATGACTACTCGGATTAGAAGGACAGCTGAGCAGATCGCCAACGACCTTGAGGCGAGGGCTCGGGTTGCAAGAACGAAGGTCAAGAATATGGAGCGAGCGAAGCAGACACGGACCGCGATCATAGCTGGCGAGGCCATTCGGGCGATGGTCAATTCGGGCCATGCTAATGCAAAGCTGGTATGGGATGAAATGCTGGCTGGTCTTAAGCGGGATCAGGATCGGAAGGCGTTCGGCTTGGAGTCGCTGCCGGAGGAGCCGCTGTCGGAGTCGGATGCTGATCCATTGGCGGCTGCCCTTGCTCGCCGCCAACGGGCCTTCGAGGCCTGGAAGCATGATAAATCGCCAGCTGCGAAGGTCGAGGTGGGCGGATCTATGGCTGCATGTGAGAGGCTGACCGGAGTGATTTGGGACACGCTGCCTTTGAATGAGCGGGCCGATTGGGGGTTGAGCGATCGCCCTGGGGAGCTGCTCAGTGCGTCGTAGGAAGGCCAGGCGGCATGGGACTGCGTTTAGCGGTCTCGTGGCCTTCCTCGGGCGTTTGTGAGGCTGTGAGGGGTAGAAGCGCGACCCCAGGTAAAGGGATAATGGTGTCGCCTAATGTCCGCTTTCGACCCGATGTCGTCATTTAGAGCCTTGCCGGGCATTGCCGAAAGCAGTCGTTGCGAAACGGATCGCGGGGTTCTTACAGCGGCATTATGAGGTGGAATCGTGACGCCTTCCTGCTAAGCGACCTCGGTGAAAGAACTGACGATCATATTCAGGAAGCTTGGCGGGGCAACCCTTCTACTCGCGCTGTGGCTGTCACTTGTCCCGATTATCCAAGCGAGCGGTGCCGAGAGCCCTAGCCTGAAAGTCCCGGCATCGGTTTCTCTTACGAAACTGCTTGCCAGCAATGACACCGTTTTCACCGAGACCGCGGCGGCTGCTCAGAAAAAGCCGGATGGGACTGGTGGCGACACTGACGATGCTCCCAGCGTGTCGCTGTTCGGAGCACCGGCTCCGCTTCTGGCCCCTTCCGGGCTGCATGGCCTACCGGCAGCGACCGGTCCGCCTTCTTCTTCCACTCCGCATCACTATCGAGCTCGCGCACCACCTGTCGCCTGATGCGCAGCCCGTTGGGCTACCTTCATCCTATCAGGAACTACCCGGCCCCTCAGCCGCGTAATGCAAAAGGCGACGAGTCATGAAAACAGCAAAAGTGGTGAGCGGGCGGGACGTGCCCGCATCCGAATCATACGACCCTTGGTTGACCGATCCCGCTCAACGGGCGCGAGCCGAGGAATTGCTCAGGAGATACCCGGACACGACAGACGCTGAGACGGGCGAGATCGGTAAATTCTTAACCAAGGGACGGCAGCTCGACGTGGGCATGGTCAGCGGGAGCGACGAGTTTCGAGAGAAGGTCGCGGCGTTTCGCGAGGAGCACAGTCGACACTTTCGTCTGAATCCGCGTCAGGTGATCGGCTCTATCGTGATAGCTGCCGCACTCTTGGCTGCTCTTCTATGGTTTGCGTTCTGATCGGAAAGGCGAGAAAATGGGATTGATTCTAAGCACCACAGCCAGCTTGATGCTCGTATGGGGCGGAATGCATGGCATCGACCGCCTGTTTGAGCGCTACGCTACGCCTGAGGCCAGGATGCAAGCGAAGTCCAACATGGCGGCGGAAGAAGCGCCGACACCTATCGAGAAACGGACGGTAATTAAGCGACGTAGTGGCGAAAGCCGCTAGTCGTTCTCTTCGTGGCCCCGGCGCTACGTCCGGTGTCGGGGCCTCTACATTCTAAATGATCGCGTGCTCGCTCGCGAACAGACGGTCACCGAGTCATTCTTGCTCCGGCGCGTCGTGAGTCCGCTTCAGGACCTAATCGCCCGAAAGCCGACTGGCCGCTAACCACCCATTGCGGACATTCCGCCAGCGGTCCAAAATGAAAATATGAACCAACAAGTCACAGCACCGAGCGCGCGCCAAGAACTGCTCATCAGACTGGCTGAGGGACTCGTCAGCGATGATGACTTGGGTGCGCTGGTAGGGTTCTTACGGGACGATCTGGCTTATGCTCCCGACAACCTCAGCATCATCGGGGCGGTGCTGCGCGAAGACGAGTTCGACGCGTGGCGAGAATTGATGAATGGGGTTCGATGGGATGCGCCTTGGCCGATTGACTACGATACCAACAAGGTTCGCGCGCTTTCACGCAAGCTGTTGAACGAAATGGAACACACCTGACGCCCGCTTTCCACCCTTAGCCGACGTTCAGCCGCTCCGTCATCGGGTACCAAATGTCAGATTTTGACCACTAGGACAGCTTGGCGGCTTGGGACTGCGTTTAGCGGTCTCGTGGCCTTCCTCGGGCGTCTGTGAAGCGATGTGGCGATAGTCATGCGCAAAGCCAGCAGGTTGCTTGAGCCACTGTTCTATCCTGCCAAGCATTTTCTTTTTTTGGCGACAGCCACGCTCGCCGAAGGGCGAGCGTAATGTTGACGAGCCGCTTTGCGGCTCGGCATGTTTGAGCCTCAATGCCCGCGCAGGCGCGGCCATACGAGGCCGGGCCGCAGCCGGCCAGCCAGCTGCTGCTTCGCGCGCTGGCCGCCTGCGGCCAACAAATAAGATCATAAAGAAAGCGTTTTTTCATTATCCTTGTTTATCAATGACTTAGCATGGGGGGGGGTGCGCACTCTAGAATGTGCAGGGGTGCGCACTCTAGAATGTGCACCCCCTGCGCACTGAGCTTCCGATTATTGGAAACTGAGTTCCAATAATTTACTTGCCATAATGTGCAGGGTGGCGCACTCCACTTCCAATAATTGGAAGGGGTTCTAATGTCATTGCCAGTGAAGCATCCGCTTGAGAGCGGGTGGGTTCAGACGGATCGAGCCTCGCATGAGGCCTGGGCCGTGTTGATAAAGAGGAGCCCGCTAGCGGCGACGCTGATGCACCTGCTGGCTGCTAGAGTCGGGGAGCACAATGCAGTTGTGATTTCTCAGAAGACGCTGGCGGGCCTGGCTAAGGCTTCCAGGCGTGGGGTGCAGAGCGCCCTGAAGATCCTCGAGCAAGATCGGTGGATCGAGCTTCGGCAGCTCGGATCGACGGGGGCTGTGAATGCGCACATTCTGAACGATCGCGTCGTCTGGTCGGGGGCCAGGGAGGGGCTGCGGTATTCGCTGTTTAGCGCGGTCGTCGTCATCTCGGATGACGAGCAGCCGGATCGGGCCGACCTGGGGCAGCAGGAGCCGCTTAGGAAGCTGCCTTCGCGCCGTCCAGGCGAGCAGCAGCTGCCAACTGGCGAGGGCCTGCCGCCGCCAGTTGAGCAGGCGCTTCCCGGCCTCGAGCCTGACCTCCCGGCCACCCATGAGCCGGAAAGGCATGGCGAGCCGGTGGCGATCGGGCAGCTGCTGAAGAGCATCATCCCGGACCAGAGCGAGGAGTGATCTTTCTCCAGGCGGAATGTCCGTTAAGGGTGGAAAGCGGACATTGAGTTGAGCCGCCTTAGCAGTCCCCATCTCTCTCCAGTCGAGACCATGTAGGCGCGCCGGGAGTGACGTATAAACGCTGAATAACCTTCCCATTGGCGCACGCAATCTGGATGGCTCCCACGATCTTGGGCACTCCCACGTAGGCAAAGCCCACGTGGGCAAATCCCAAGCGAACGAGCGCCTGCCTCTGGCCCCATCCATCAATCAAGCTTGCCGACACAGCCCGTCCGGAGGGGTCTATGAGCACAACACTTCCGGTAAACAGAACCGCAACGGCGGTCATCGCTACCGCCGATGCAAACACCAGTGCCACCCGCCTCAACCGCATCGTGCCGCTCCTCTACGGGCACAGTCTGACCACTGAAGCTAATGTCCGCAATGGGTGGAAAGCGGACATTGACGACCCAAGCCAGGCAGTCTTTATTTCCTTCATGACTCGTCATGACGCCGCCCCACAGTTTTCCAGAAAGCGATTTGGGTGGGCAGCGCTGCTGTTCAAAGCGAGAATGGCGGACCTGCGAGGCGATTTTGAGGGTGCCATCACTTTTCTGGACAAGGCAACTCAATTGAACCCCGCAAGGGACGAGGATCGAGCATACAGAGCCCTACTCCTTTTGAGATGCCAGCGCCTTGATGATGCGCAATCATCGCTTGCAGCACTCCGGAAGGAGTTTGAACGCTCGTCTGACCCCGACCGGCAATATCTGTGGCGCTGGACGACAGCGACTCTTGGTTTGATGCACGTAAACGCATCCCAATTTGATCGAGAAGCGAAGGCGGCACAGTCTATCCCCTGCCGTAGACGCATCCGTTTGCGCTTCCCCTTGCCTCTGCCATCGGACGACTAACTGATGCAATGTCCGCAATGGGTCGAAAACGGACATTGGCAGCGAGGACTAACCGCCGACGCCGCCGCCCTGGAAGTGGCGCATAGCGGCCTGATGGGCAGCTTTTTTGCGCTTCTCGGCCTCGGCGTCGATGATTTTGGGCGGTGGCATCCCAGGCGGTGGATTGGCCTGTGCTGGCTTGACCTCGATGGGCGCCGGTGCTGGCTCCTTTTTCTTGGAAGAAGGGGCCTGCGCTGCTGGTGAGAGTTCGAGGCCGAGGGTCGTGCCGAGCTTGCGGGCGAACTGTCCAACCGTGGCTGCTGCCCTCGCCTTGAGATCGACGAGAAACAGATTCTTCTCGCGGATCTGCCGATTGAGAGCCATGCGCCAGCTGCGGCCGCCTCGGGCCTCGATCCCCTGGGCGGCGTAGCCCTCGTGGACGGTCGGCAGTTCATCGATGCCGCGGTCTTTATTGGAGCGATGATCAACCCGTTCACTGCACTCGGCCTTCTCCAGGGCGGAATTGACATGCTTTGCCCAGCTGGCCCGCAAGTCCGCGATTTCGACTTTCTTGTCGAAGAACGAGCGGTCTTTCGTTTTTTTCCAGCCACCGGTTTCCGGGTCGATCGCCCGCAAGGGGCTCATCAGATGAGCGTGATCGTTGTATGGCTGGCCAATTGGCACGGTGTGCAAGTTCACGTCGACGACGAGGCCCTTCTTCGTGAAGTGTTCATCGACAAATCCGACGAGCAGTTCCTTTTGCAGCCGCCGGGGAAGCTCGTGGGGCAAGGCGACTGTGAGTTCGCTGGCGAGCTGAGCGTCCTTGCGCTTCTCGACGGCTTCGAGGCTGTTCCAAAGCAGAGAGCGATCTTCGGCCCACTTAGCATTAGCGGGGGCGGTGATCCAAGAGGCTTCAACGCGATCCTCGCGCTTGAATCGGAAGCTGCGGCCCAAGCGTTCATCGTGAAGCTTTTCGCCCGCCCGGTAGGATGCGCAGGCGACAGCCGATCGGCCTTCCGATCGGCTGATGATCTTCTTCGAGAGGTGGAAGATTGCCATAAAGCGATCTTACCAGCTTCGAACGAGCGCCGCAAGCGCGAGACCTCTTTTCTGAGCACACGTTGCGCAGCAACGTATAAGTGCGCCCTTATCCTAATCGGATTTCGGGAATTGGTAGGCTATTTTGACCGATTGCACCCCTCGCTTGATGGGATTCGGGGACCGTCCTATATTATAGAAAAGGAGTGAGGCGGCATGGCTGATCGTATTAGAAGAACGCATGAACAGAGGCAGGCGGAGCTTGAGCGGAAGCTTCAACGTGTAAAATCGGAGCGCAAGAAAATGGAACAGGCAAGGCGAACACGGAGAGCGGTTATCCTGGGCACGACCATTGAGGGAATGGCCGAGGCTGGTGATCCTGAGGCCAAGAAGGCGATGGATAAGGTGCTGGCTAGTCTTACGCGAAATCAGGATCGGAAGATGTTCGACTTGGATCCGCTGCCGGACGATCAGCCCGATAATCAGCCAGGCGCAAATTCGCCGGCAGTTGATCCGCCAGTGGATGATCCATTGGCGGCTGCTCTTGCTCGCCGCAAACGGGCCACCGGGGCCTGGAAGGATGATAAATCGCCAGCTCAAAAGGAAGAGGTGGCTGCAGCTATAGCCGAAGTCGAGACGCTAACCGGAGAGGTCTGGGAAAAGATTGAGTCAGGTGACCGGCCCTTTTGGGGGCTCGGTGTTGGCCCTGGGGAGCGCATCAGGCCCTCGTAGGATGTCAGGGCCATGGACTGCGGTTAGCGGTCTCGTGGCCTTCCTAGGGCGTCTGAGGGGCATTGATCGGCATGATTGCGCGACCCCAGCAGGATGGAAGTGGGAGAACACACAATGAGCGCGATCAAGCAGCGGAGCGATTCAGCGGCAGCCATGATTGACTGCCCCACGATGACGAAGCTGGGCCTGGTGATGGACGGCCTGGCTTTCTTTGGTAGCATGCCGCCTGGGGATGAGCCGCCGGCTCCTAAGGGTGCCGATATTTACGCAGACAGCTTCGCCTTCGACGGCCAGCTGCCGGTGTCCTGCATCGAGCAGTATATCGGCGGTCACCCTGAACGCCTGGTTGAGGGCTTCACTGTCATGGTCAAGCCCAGAGGACACGACTGGATGTCCCGCAGTCGGATCAAGTCGATCATCAACCATAAGGGTTCCATCCTGGTCCAGCTGGAGCAGGCGGCCTGATCTCGCCCGCCTACATCGCCAAGCCCTCTTTCTTTTTTTTCCTGCCCTCGCACGCTCGCCGAAGGGCGAGCGTAATAATGACGAGCCTCCGGCTCGGCATCTTTGAGCCTCAACGTCAGCGCAGGCGCTGCCTTATGAGGCAGGGCCGTAGGCAGCCATCCAGCTGTGGGGTCGCGCTGGCTCCCTACGGCCAGAAACAAGTAGATCATAAGAAACCCGGTTTTACGTTGTCGTTGTTTATCAATGACTTATCTGGGGGGGGGTGCACACTCCGGAATGTGCAGGGTGGCGCACTCTAGAATGTGCACCCCTGCGCAATGGGCTGCCAATTATTGGAATCTGAGTTCCAATAATTTACTTGATATAATGTGTGTGGGTGCGCATCTCACTTCCAATTATTGGAAGGGGAGATGCTAATGTCGTTGCCAGTCAAGGAGCCGTTGAAAGGGTGGGTTCAAACGGATCGTGCCTCGCATGAGGCGTGGGCCGTGTTGATCAGAAGGAGCCCGCTAGCGGCGACGCTGATGCACCTGCTGGCTGCTAGGGTCGGTGAGCATAATGCCGTCGTGATATCTCAGAAGACGCTGGCGAACCTGGCTGGCGCTTCTAGGCGTGGCGTTCAGAGCGCCCTGAAAATTCTCGAGCGAGATCGGTGGATCGAGCTTCGGCAGATCGGGACAACGGGCAGCGTGAATGCGCACGTTTTGAACGATCGCGTCGTCTGGGCGGGGGCCAGGGACGGGATGCGGTATTCGACGTTCACCGCTGTCGTCATCGTGTCGGATGACGAGCAACCGGATAAGATCGACCTGGAGAAGCAGGAGCCGCTTAGGAAGGTGCCTCGGCGCTTTCCAGGCGAACAGCAGCTGCCGACTGGTGAAGGGCTGCCACCGCCATCTGAACCGGCGCTGCCGGGGCTTGAGCCCGACCTGCCGGCGATTGATGAGCCGGAGCGGCGGGCTGAGCCCGTGGCGATCGGCGAGCTGCTGAAGAACACTGGATTTCAGAGCATGGGAGACGGTTGATCAGCGGCGAGTAGCGTTCACGGTTGAACCCGTGTTACCACCCCCAAGCGAACAATCGTGAATGGGGGTAACGGTGATGGTTTACTTGTCGCTTGGACAGGCCGCTAAAGAGGCTGGGATGAGTAAGGCGACCATCAGCAAAGCGCTGAAAACGGGTCGCCTTAGCTATGTGTCGAAATCGACCGCCGGGTTCCAGATCGACCCGGCTGAACTCTTTCGGGTGTTCGCCCCGAAACCGCTGTTAACGGTTGAGAGCGAACGATCGCAAACCCCTGTGGAAACAGGCAAATCTCAAGCCGATGTGTTTGAGCTGCAACTGCTACGTGAACGGGTCGAGGACCTACAGAGAGACCGTGACGCTTGGCGTGAACAGGCGCAGCGCTTGGCACTAGCGGGACCCGAGCAGCAGCCTAAAAAGGGCTGGAGGCTGTTCGGTCAACGCTAGCGTCGGAATGTCTGCTATGGGTGGAAAGCGGACATTAGGATACGAGCACTCAGCCTTCCGGTAATCCTAACACACACTGGCTTGGTCTCCCAGCGACCTGATAGCCCAGCGCCACGAGTCTCCGCGCCATGTCGGTGCTTGACTCCCGCGTTGCAGTCGCAAGCCACGGCCAGAAGGACTCGACCGACAAGATGAACAACTCTGGATGAACATGGACGTCCGCCAAGCCACACCGTTTAGCCTCATAGACACTTAGAGGGAGATTCTGTGCCCAGAGGCGCAATCCTGACCCCGACCCTTCAACAACGTTCAAAGTATGACCGTTGTCGTCGGTTGCGCTGCCAGCTTTAGATTTCAGACCGATGTCAGAAGCAAGTGCGAGCAGATCGCGGATGAAATGCGAAGTCTGCGCTGCGGGTACTGTGACGTAGAACGTTTGCGACTGTGCCTCTTCGCACGCCGTCAATAGGCACGCGCTTACAAGTGCAATCAGGCGGGCTGTCGGGTTTCTCATACGAACACATGATAAACCCATTTTTGCCAACGTCCGCAATGGGTGGAAAGCGGACATTGACGACCCAAGCCAGGCAGTCTTTATTTCCTTCATGACTCGTCATGACGCCGCCCCACAGTTTTCCAGAAAGCGATTTGGGTGGGCAGCGCTGCTGTTCAAAGCGAGAATGGCGGACCTGCGAGGCGATTTTGAGGGTGCCATCACTTTTCTGGACAAGGCAACTCAATTGAACCCCGCAAGGGACGAGGATCGAGCATACAGAGCCCTACTCCTTTTGAGATGCCAGCGCCTTGATGATGCGCAATCATCGCTTGCAGCACTCCGGAAGGAGTTTGAACGCTCGTCTGACCCCGACCGGCAATATCTGTGGCGCTGGACGACAGCGACTCTTGGTTTGATGCACGTAAACGCATCCCAATTTGATCGAGAAGCGAAGGCGGCACAGTCTATCCCCTGCCGTAGACGCATCCGTTTGCGCTTCCCCTTGCCTCTGCCATCGGACGACTAACTGATGCAATGTCCGCAATGGGTCGTAAGCAGACACTCACGCACTCTGTTAGCGATCGCCAACAGCCAAAGCCCGGACAGCGGCGAGTATCGTTTACCGTGAACGCGTGTTAACACTGCCAGGCAAACAATCGTGAACGGGGGTAACGATATGGTTTACTTGTCGCTTGGACAGGCCGCTAAAGAGGCTGGGATGAGTAAGGCGACCATCAGCAAAGCGCTGAAAACGGGTCGTCTTAGCTATGTGTCGAAGTCGACAAGCGGGTATCAGATCGACCCGGCAGAGCTCTTTCGGGTGTTCACCCCGAAAACGCTGGTAACCGTTGAGAACGAACGATCGCAAACCCCTGTGGAAACAGGCAAATCTCAAGCCGATGTGTTTGAGCTCCAGCTGCTACGTGAACGGGTCGAGGACTTGCAGCGGGACCGTGACGCCTGGCGCGAGCAGGCGCAGCGCCTGGCGCTGGCGGGACCGGAGCAGCAGCCCAGAAAGGGCTGGGGTCTGTTCGGTCGCCGCTAGCGGCGAGGACTAACCGCCGACACCACCGCCGCCGCCTTGCTGGAGCCGGGCGGCATGATGGGCGTCCTTTTTCCGTTTCTCGGCCTCGATGTCGGGGATTGCGGGTGGTGGCGTTGGCGGCTTGATCGGTTCAGGCTTGGCCACGATCGGCGCCGGTGCTGGCTCCTGCTCCTTCTTGGCAGGGGCGAGCTTGTTGGCGAGGTCGCGATACGTGGCGACCGCTGCCGCTTTGATCCTTTCGAGGATCTGCCGATTGAATAGGCCGATCTGCCGGTTGTGTTCGGCCCGCCAGCTGCGGCCGCCTCGTTCCTCGATGCCCTGGGCGGCGTAGCCCACGTGGATGCCTGGTTGAACATCAGTGATGCCGCGGCGCTTGTGGGAACGATGGTCGACCTGTTGGTCGTCAATGCCCTCCTTCGCGAGGGCGGCATTGACGTGCGATGCCCAGCTGGCTCTCAGCTTTTCGATCTCGGCGTCTCGGGTGTCATTGAACCCCCGCATCGACTCCTGGCGGTCTTTGGTTTTCCTAAACTCGCCGGTGTCGGGGTCCATCGCACGCAATGGGACCATGATATGACAGTGATCGTTGTAGGGCTTGCTCATCGGCGCGTGGTGAATGTTGAAGTCGGCGACGAAGCCCTTCTTCGTGTAGTGCTCGTCGATAAATCCGATGAGCAGTTCGCGTTGCAGCCGCTTGGGGAGCTCGTGGGGCAGCGCGACTTCGATTTCCGTGGCGAGTTGAGCGTCCTTCCTGCGCTCGACAGCCTCGAGGGTGTTCCAAAGCTGGGCACGATCGCAAGCCCAAGGCTTAGCGAAATCGGGAGCGATAATCTCGGAGTGGGCAACGCGGTCCTGGCGTTTGTACGTCTGGGTCTTGCCATAACGCTCGTCGCGTAGGTCCTCGCCAGCACGATAGGCGGCGCAGGCAACCGTCGAGCGTTTGTCGGATCGCTTGATGATCTGACTTTTGAGATGGAAGATTGCCATAAAGCGATATTACCATCTGAGAGCGGATATTTCAAGCTCTCGCCTTCTTTTCTGAGCACACGTTGCGCAGCAACGTATATGTGCGCCCTCGTCTTAACGACTTCGGGACAGGGAAAGGAAGGGATTTTGGTTAGCTTGTCGGAATTTTACGGCCATCCTATTATATAAGAAATTGGGAGAAAACATGATGGCCACTCGGATTAGAAGAACCAATAAACAGATCGCCAACGAACTTAAGTTGAAGCTGCAGAAAGTGAACTCCGATATGAGGGATGAAGCCAAAAAAGCGGAAAACCATAAGGCGATCATCCTTGGCAAAGCCCTTCAGTCGAGAGCCAATAACGGCAACGCTAATGCTAAGCGGGAATTGGATGAAATCTTGGCTGGTTTGACGCGGGATCAGGATCGGAGGGCGTTTGGCTTGGAGCCGCTGCCGGAGCCAGAACCAGAACCAGAGCCGGAGCCAGATAATCAGCCGGAGCCTGGTCTATTGGTGATTGCCCAAGCTCGCCGCAAACGGGCCTTGGAAGCCTGGAAGGGTAATGATCAATCCGCGGAGCTTCGGTCCGAGATGGTCAATTCGATTATCGCAGAGGAGAAGCTGACCGGGAAGTGTTGGGAAAATCTGCCTTTGAATGAGCGGGCCGATTGGGGGTTGAGCGATCGTCCTGGGGAGCTCGTTTAATGGATAAGGACACACAGGAGGCTTACCAACGTCTATTTAGGCAAGCTATCAATCACTCATCTGACAGCAGCCGTAACATGGGTGCATTGCTGTTGAATTCCTACAATTACGATATCCCCGGGACCGGGTTTTCGGCAGGGCAGTTCAGGAACCTTGATTCCGAAAATCAGCGTGCTGTGCTTCGTTATCTTGCGTGGCTTGGTTCGGGTTTTGGTTTGTATCCGCCAGATGCGGATATGGACCAGCTCAAGGCTAAGTGGGTGGCGATGGGATGGCTGGAGCCCGCCTGGGCTTCCTAGGACGGCTAGACGGCATGGGACTGGGCTTAGCCGTTTCGTGGCCTTCCTTGGGCGTCTGTGGGGCTGTGAGGGGTTATTGATGCGCTGCCCCAGGTGGTTGTTCAAAGCTTTGCGGCTATCTTGGCGAGCATCTTCTTTTTTTTGGCGGTCTGAAGGATCGGCCGGCTTTCGGGTTGAGCGATCGCCCTGGTGAGCTCGCTAGAGCCTCCTGGGACGGCCAGGCGGCCCTTTGGGCTGTCTTGGTGGCATGGGACGTCGGTTAGCCGTCTCGTGGTCTTCCTGGTGCGGCTGTGATGCGATGAGGCGACAGTAAGTCGAGGCCCCAGGGTGGTGGCTCAAGCCTCTGTTCTATCTTGCTGGGGCAGCGTCTTCTTTTTTTTTGTCGGCCAAAGCACACGCTCGCCAAGTGGCGAGCGTAATAATGACGAGCCTTCGGCTCGGCATGTTTGAGCCTCAATGTCCGCGCAGGCGCGGCCATCCTCGGCCGGGCCGCAGCCGGCCAGCCAGCTGCTGCTTCGCGCGCTGGCCGCCTGCGGCCAACAAATAAGATCATAAAGAAGGCGTTTTTTCATTATCCTTGTTTATCAATGACTTAGCAGGGGGGGGGTGCGCACTCTAGAATGTGCAGGGGTGCGCACTCTAGAATGTGCACCCCCTGCGCACTGAGCTTCCGATTATTGGAAACTGAGTTCCAATAATTTACTTGCCATAATGTGCAGGGTGGC
>MWWD01000001.1_pt1 | contig 20721 bp, 29 predicted proteins | sample 1047211 | NCBI WGS metagenome assembly MWWD01 (sample SAMN06349974, study PRJNA376086) | soil metagenome | isolation source: MS2-2 sample Antarctic (ecotone) soil | place: Antarctica | collected 2015-01-13 | reverse complement strand
GCCCCGCTCCCTGGCCCCGGTGTTCGGAGTCGACCGCCGCGTTATCGCGCAGCACGATGCGGCGTGTCTCACGGACAAACGCCGAGAGGGACTGCTCGCGGACCTCGGACTCTCGCGGCTAGGGGGAGGGGGGGAGGGTAGTAGCTATTGGCTAAATGCGCCTTCATAAAGCCAGGTGGAGATAGGTGCAAGGCTACCGCTACGGAGGGCTACGACCACTGCTACGGGCACCGTCCCGACCTTGCAGAGGAGCGCCGGCGCAACGCCTCGAAGGGCGGCAGGCGTGGCGGCCGCGGTCGCCCGGCGTCGGAGATCTCCAAGCTCAAGAGCCAGGTGCGCGCTGTGATCGGCGGGGTCCTCTCCGGGAAGTTAACTACGAAGGCCGGAGCTGTGGCGCTCCAGGGCTACAACACGCTCCTCAAAGCCGCCAAAGTCGAGCTAGACATAAGGGAGCAGTCGGAGCTTATCGAGCGTATGGAGGAGCTAGAGAGCATGCTAGAGCGCCAGAACAATGGGAGGAGCTATGGCAGGGTTTAAGGACCGGCTAGACCGCCTGGAGACTTCGCTCTCTCCGCGCCTGGGGAACCCCGCGTACCACCACGGTGCGAGGGAGCGTCTCGAGGCGAAGCTCGCGGCCGTCTCAGAGGCGCACCGCGAGCACCGCGAGCGGGGCGAAGAGCCGAACCTCGACGGTCAGAGCCTGGCGTCCCTGTTGGCGCTGGTGAGAAGCTACCCCCACGGCGAGGTCCCGCCGGCGGTCGTACACGCGGTGAGGAGCAAAGCACAGGAGTTAAGCTGTGACCCCAATAGCGCAGTCGCCAAGCTGGTTCGCTTGTGCCTGACGTCGAAAGGATACCGTGGCATTTAGAGACCGTCTCTGGCGGGGAGGAGCTCGAGGAGAGGCTGGCCGCTTTGGAGCAGGCGGAGCAGGCGGAGCAGGCGGAGCAGGCCGCCGAGCAGAGAGGAAGAGGCAGGACATGAGTACGCTAGGGCGCCGCCTGGAGCGGATCGAGGCCCTAGCGTCTCCCGGCGAACGGGGCGAGGCTTCAACTATAGAGCTCCGGGTACTTTGCACGGCCGTCGAGCGCCACCGCGCCACTGTAGCGGGCGGCCCGCTACCGGCGTACGCCTCCGAGGAGATCGAGCACTTGCGCGAGTCGGATATCGAGGTCGCCGCCGGTGGCGGGGTCGTGGCCGCATTACGGGAAAGCCCCGGTTGGCAGGCCCTCGGGGCACAGGAGGTGCTCGACGGGTGGGAGCATGATGCCCGGAGAAGACTGGCGAGAGCCGAGGAGTTGGGCGAAGAGTGGGCGAGGGCCTACCAGGAAGAAGACGACGAGACGGAAGGAGAAGCGTGAACGCCCGCCGACTCCGACGAACAAAGCAACCCAACGACAAAGGAGTAACCAGCATGACCGAGCGATACACCCTTGAGCAGCACGAGGCCCACGTCGAGGCCGAAGAGGCGAAGAAGGCCAAAGAGGAGGAGGCGCGTCGGGCGCGGATGGAGAAGACGTCGGCAAAGCGGGCGTGGGTGACCGACGGAGGCAGAGAGGCGGACTTCGAGGCAGCGTGGCCAAAGATGCGCGACGATGCTCGGCGTGGCCGGATCCAGTCCGCCGAACGACGGGCCCGCGAAGGGCAGAAACAGCACAGCCAGATCTACAGCAGCTTGCAGCGTAGATGACCCAGTGGCATCATGAGCGCATGAACGCCTACTCCGAAGACCTGCGCAAGAAGATAATCGAAGCCCTCCGTAGAGGCATGGGCAAGAGCCAGGCCGCCCGCACCTTCTCCGTCTCGCTCTCCTCGGTCAAGCGATACGCCAAGATGGCCGACGAGGGACGTCCGCTCGCCCCCAAGAAGAGGCCCGGCTCTAAACCCAAGACGAACCAGGATGCAACGAGACTGCTGGAGGCCGACCTCCAAGAGCGCCCGGCCGCCACGCTCTCAGAAAGGCGCGAGTTCCTGCAGAGGGTCTGCGGGGTCAAAGTGAGCGACTCGACGGTCTCGCGACTCTTGAAGCGGATGGGGTTCACCCGAAAAAAAGGGCTGTGGGTGCGAGCGAGCGCGACGAGTGGTTGAGAGCGGCCTGGCGCGTGCTGGTCGCTGAGGCCCTTGAGGCGGGACGCTTGGTGTTCGTGGACGAGATGGGCACCAACACCGCGCTCTTACCGCTGCACGCCTGGTCGCGTCGGGGCGAGCGGGCGCACTGCGAGGCGCCACGCAACCGAGGGAAGAACACGACGCTGCTAGCGAGTATGAGCTCCGAGGGGATGGGACCCGCCCTGGCGGTGCAAGGCGGGACCAACAAAGTGGTGTTCGAGGCGTACGTCGAGCGGGTCTTGGCGCCCTCCTTGAAGCCCGGACAGGTAGTGGTGATGGACAACCTGAGCGCTCACAAGAGCGAGGAGGTGCGCGAGCTCATAGAGGGGCGAGGCTGCGAGTTGCTCTTCCTGCCACCCTACTCGCCGGATCTCAACCCTATCGAGGAAGCGTTCTCGAAGATAAAGGGGCTGTTGCGAAAAGCGCAAGCCCGCACCCGAGAGGCACTGATCGAGGCGATGGGGGCAGCGATCTCGGCGGTGACGGCCGGAGACGCCCGGGGCTTCTTCGAGCACTGCGGCTACCGTCGAGTGGGTCAACTGCTATGACAGACGCTGTAGGGGAAGGAAAAGCTTTTGACAGCACCGCAAATAATCCACGAGCAACGCCTAAAGAACCTCGACCGATTCGAGGAGGCTCTGGAGCGTTTGGGGGTCCTTGAGGCGCACGAGGCCGCTCTTCGGGCCGCTTCTAGCACAACCGGCCTGGGCGACCCGCGCCACCCGCGCCACGACGACCTCGTCGGGCTCGCGGCGTATCAGGCGGCAGCGCACGCTGCCCTTGCCGAAGCAATAGAACTGAAGCTGAAGGCACCCGAGGCGAAGGCCACCAAGAAGTAGCCTGCCCGCTCCGCTGGGGGTTGTCGGCCTCGGGGTTTCCTGCCATGCCCCTCTCCGGCGTAAAAGGTTCACTCCGCCTTCTCCCCCACCACGCTTCATCAGAGACGCGAGACGGGCCTCTGACGTTCGTCGAGGACTAGTCCCCGTGGTCCACACCACCCCGCCCCCGCGTCCGTGCTTAGAATCGATTCTCGAAGCCGGCCGCGAGATCCAACAGAGGTGGGCCACAACCCACATTGCCCACGGCCTTCAGCGGACGCCGTCGAGCCAGCGACAGCAGTTTCCGAGAATTGGAGCTCTCGGCAGCTCAGTGAATAGAGGCTAGCTGCTCCTCTAGGGTGGGCGCAAGCCTTTAGATGCTCACCACAAAGGTTGCCCCTAAAGGTTGCCCCTACTTAAGATCGAGTCTATAGTTACCTAAGCGACAAGCCGCTGGGGAAAGTGGAACAGAAAGGAGGAGAAAGAGATGTCGCTTTACATGACGCGATTTTCCTACACCCCCAAAGCTTGGGAAGCGTTCGCCAAGAATCCTGAGGATCGCAGCGACGTTTTCCGCGAATTGGTCGAGAGGCTGGGTGGCCAGCTGCTCTCTTTCTACTACTGCTTTGGCGAGTACGACGGGGTGGTCATCTTTGAAGCGCCCGATGAGGCTACCGCCACGGCCACCATTATCACCGCCATCACGCCGGGCCACTTAAAAGCGACCGAGACGACCGTATTGGTCAGCGTGGAGGACACGGTGGAGGCGATGCGCAAGGCAGACCCGAGGAGGTATCGAGGGCCTGAGTTGTGGACGACGCCAAGCTAGAGCTGCTGGCCCTTTTGAGTATGATAGGGGTACAGAACGCCCAAAGACATTTAAACAATTTGGCAAGACGGGGGTGGCTTACAGTTGCGTTGCCACCGCGAAACCCAGCTAGAGTGGGGTTAGCCGGTAGCTACAACCCCCGGTCGCCTGTGGTCTTATGCCTGGAGTTTCCGAGAAACCCGCTTAGCGGTAACTAGGCTGCTTTCCACAGCCGCTCTCTGGACGCTAAAGCTCTTAGGCAGCGCCGGGATTCGGCCCGTGTCATCATTCGCCTTAGCAAGGGACCTGTTTGGGCAAGAAGGGATATAGATGTCATCTTCGAACCTCCTCCGGCTGGGGGGGCTGGCCGCCGTGGTAGGCGGAGTACTGTTTGCGGTCTCAGACCTTCTGACACTCCTCCTAGACTTCGATGACCCCATCGGGAGCATCACCTCGGCTTCCTTTGCTCTCTCAGTAGGGCTGGCGCTGATTAGTGCAGTGCTGCTAACTGGGGGGCTGGTCGGCATCTATGCTGCTCGTTCGGGGGCAACTGGTGTCCTTGGGCTAATAGGCTTCGCCTTGGCCTTTGCTGGCGAGATACTGGCGGCCGGGGGGATCTGGTCAGAGGCCTTCATTACGCCCGCTCTGGCCCAGGAGGCCCCTGAACTACTCTTGAGCGATCCGCCCGGTATTGTGACGTTCGGGCAGATACTGACTTTCGGGCTTCTGACTGTGGGATGGTTAATCTTGGGTGCAGCGATCTTAAGGGCAAGAGCTTACCCACGTGTGGCCACTGTACTCGTGCTGGTCGGGGCCGTAGTTCAGGCGTTGCCCTTCTTGCCCCCCGCAATCGGCGTGCCAGGGGCTGTTGTCTTCGATGTGGGCGTGGCGTGGCTAGGCTTTGCGCTCTTGACCGGAGCGGGAGCTACAACCGAGCAGCAGGCCTCACGCGTAAGGTGAGTTTCCGAGAATTAGCGCTCTCGGCAGTTCGGTGAATAGAGCCGGGTGCGGTGAAGCAAGAAACCCGCACCCAGCGCCTCCCCGAATACCGAGGAGACGGGCGCAGACCGTGACAATCCGCACCCGCCTCCCAACCCGAGGATGCCCTATTATCGCAGTTCTGGGGGCAGCTCACGCCCCTGCCTTTTGTAGTTGGCCCGGATCAGGGACGGATTGCTCGTGGCCTCATACTGGAGACGCTTCATGGCCCGCTCCTCGCCCGCAATGTGCTCTTTTGTCTCTTTGAGCTCACGTTCCAGATGCTCGTGTCGAGCATGCAGGACGGGCAGGTGAGCCTCGATGCGGTGGTACTGACGCCAGCACTCTGCGCGGCGGTCAACGTCCTCGCGGTCCTTAGTGCCTATGGCCGCCCGGGCGTCTTTCTCTATGCGCTTCTGTTTCTTCTCCGGTGCTAGCAACGTTGCCTCACTTTACAAAGTTTGGGACTACGAACGGCTGTGCGGTTTCCTGGGGTAAGAGCGCGGCGGCGTAGGCAAGGGCGTCTACCTGATCGTCGTGTCTGTCTTTGTCGCCAGTAAAGCGTAGGAGTTCGTCTAAGAGGTCTCCCAACCACTCGGCATGCTGGGCGAAATACACGGCGCCTTGCTCCATTCTGGCTTGCAGGGGCATGGCACGCGCTCTCTTGTCTCTGTCAGCCTTTAGCTCCCGAATGGGTAAGCCGGCGCGGACAGCCTCCTGGATTATCAGTAGCCCCATACCGTTGCGCTCTACCCAGATAGCTTGAGGTTTGTAGACCTCGTACACGGAGCGCAGAGCCGGCGTGATGTCCGGTCCCTCCATACGCCGGCGCACCTGGTGGACGTGTAACAGCTCATTGTTTGGAGTAACTGCGAACGTGCTCACCACCGTGTAGTCGGCCGTCTCTTTTATGCTGGCGGAGACGTCCACGGTGGTCATGAACCAACACTCTTTGGCACGGACGTATTCGACATCACCATCGGGCTTAAAGAGCCGGAAGAAGGCGCCTTCGAGGTCGAAATACCTGAACCAGCCGGAGGATAGTAGTGCGCCTGTGCCGGAAACGAACTCGCCCAATATCTCCTGACGGTACATCAAGGGTCCAAGCTGTTTGCGTGCCTCCTCGAGTTCGTCGGGGTCCAGACGAGGGTTCTCATGGCTCGGGGATTGCTGGGCGTAGTAGAGGCCGGTTTCGTCTTTCTCGGCTACCTCGTAGATGTCACTGAAATGGTTATAACCAACCGGGGTTGAGATATGCACGGCCCACCCGCGGGTATCAGCTAACGCTGGTCTCAGGTCGGCTGACCATACATCCTCGGGTAGGTAGGCAGCTTCGTCGAGTATGAGTCCGGACAGAGCGTCGCCACGCAGGGAACCAGACTCTGCCGACTTGACGGTTACCGAACCTCCACCCGGGAATACCATGCGCCGTTCTATCTCCGATTTGTGGAGGTACACGTCGGTACACGCATCCTTGAGAGCTCGCCACACCTGGCTCGCTACGTCGCCATTCCTCGTAACCCACCATACAACCTCGCCCTGCAAGGCACCTGGGAACTTACCGTCTGGACCGTGGCCCACGAGCACCGCGGAAAGCGAGCTGAGAGTTTTACCCCAACGCCGTCCGCACGAGAGGATCTTATACCTGGCACCCGAATAGACGTAGGGCTCTTGATGCTCGAGGAGGGACGGCAACCTCACAGCCGGTACCCTACGCTCACCTACCGCCCTACTGTGTAGCCCCCGCCACTCACCACTGAACTCTACGCGGATAGTGGGCGGTGAGAAGCCGCAGTCCAGACACGTATCAGGCACCTCACCAGCGGCCTCAGGATCCCCTGTAACGGGCCAGGGGCGGTAGTTAAAGGGGTAGTAAGACAGGCGCGTCCGGGGCCACTCTCGGCACGTTTTACAGCGCCCCTCAGGCACGCCCTCAAAGCGGTTGAGGAAGCTGTCCAGGAGCTCATTACGGCTCTCAGTTGAGGCTACCATCGGCAGCTCCCTCTATGGACTGTAGTTCTCCTTTGGGTCTTCCCATTACCTCTAATACGGTCTGAGCATGTTCTAGGGGTATGAGCCTGAGACCGTGCTCCAGGCGGTCCATTAGCTCGGCAACACGAGGGTCTTGGAGGACGTTGACCTGTACGTTCTGGGGACTGGCGGCGGCAATAATCTTTAGCTGCTCGGAGATAAGCCGGAGGTCGGCCCGGGCCTCCGAATGCAGCTTTGTATACCGCCGCCAATCATCCTCATCCTCCGCACGGTCCAGATGATCCATCAACCTGTGGTAGAGGCTTCTCATATGCTCTAGAGGATCCAGGTTGGCGAGCTCGGGATCATTCCTAAGCGCCTTACGCTTTGCGGGCACTACGTTTACCTTGTGGTAGTGACGCAGCGCGTCGTAATCGACACCGTACTTTTTTGCAAGTTGAGTAAGTGTCTCACCGGGACCGAGACGCCACAAAGCACCTATAACAGCACCCGCTTCCGGGTGCTTCTCTACCTCTGAGGTGGGGCCGCGGCTACCCATAATCACTCTCCTATCAACCCTAACTCGCGGTAGCGGCGCACTAAGAGCGCGTGCCTTTCGCCCTGCATGAACGACCGTGAAAGTAGGTCAACCGTTACGCCAACAGTCCCGCCGTCAATCTTCGCGGCAACCTGCCTACCCGCCGCGTACCGCGCTAGAGCTAGACTAAACTCCTTGCCGAGCCGTTCGGGCGCCAGCTCCTCGACGGCTTCATGCAGCTCGACGTACCCCGTCAGCGGATCGTACGGGTACAGAATATCCAGCGCACTCTCGAAGTCCTCGGGTATCCGAAACGTCTTGCGGACAGCACGCTCAAACTCCTCAAGTACCGACTCTAGCTCGTCAGGTGAGAGCTTCAGATAGTCCATACCCACACTCCTACCGGTTCTGAACAAAGAGGTCTCGCCAAGGACCTTCACCCGCGTTGTGATTGTAGTCGCGCATCTCCTCGGGGATCGTTGGCGCCAGGGTCTCCCACCGCTGCACAAAGAGCTGCGCTGCGCTGGGGTTGTTGATCTCCTGGTCTATCTCTCGGTAAGCGTCGTAGGCCTCCTGCATTTCGGGATGGTATTCGAGGTAGTCCCTCACCGCACCTGTAGCTCCGCGTGAATGCCCTACCCAGAACGCCGCTTTTTCTGCCTCAGCATTACCTGAGTGCCTCGCCATCGTCATATACCTGACCAACTGACTGCCATCGAAGTTGCCGTCCTCGCCCACCACGAGCCGACCGTCGGCCTCCATCGTGTACTGGTGATACTGGCGAGCTTTCTCCTCTATCACGTAGTCCGGTTGTGAGATCAGCTTTTTCGGCTTAAAGAGGGTCTCGTGGTGATCGTCTCGCTGCGAAATCCGCAACCCGTCATATTTTTCTAGGAGCGTATCGTAGCGCTCTTTCGCCTTCTGGTAGTTCTCCGTGGCGGCCTGCGCCATGCCCTCCCGAGAAAGTCTTGTGTTCTCACGAATGGCTTCCTCGGTTTCGTTCTTCTTCTGCGCACTCGCCCTCATTGCCTGCCTGAGGTCTTCCCTTTGTTTCTCGTAGACTTCCTGCATCTCTGACATCTCATTGCTCCCTTCGCTGGCCGGGTGAGCGCACTTTCCCCCCCCCGGCCGATAACCCCACGGTTATCGCTCTGCGCTTTCCAACAACTCTACGCCTCTACTCTGTGCCATAGTCTTGCTCCTTTACCTGTCGATTGACTGCGGCGTTTTGCCGCTCCGCCCCGGTCCGGTAGGCCCACCCCACTAGTACCGAGGCTCGTTTCCAAGTATTATCTATAGTACCGCGGACGCTAATCACCCCCTCTCAGCTTTCCTAGTATGTGCCCCGCGTGTCGCACTGAGAGCGGGATCTGCTCTGCTATCCGGTACCACTGCGTACGCTCCTGCTTCGACATCCCCACTGCGTGTCCGATTGCGGCGAGCTGCTTGTACGTCGCACCCTTACGCTGCTGCTTCTCTTCGGAGCCGGTGTACGCTATTCGGCAGTCGCTCAGGAGCCGGAGCACCACACCGAATACCGCTGGTACCTCGTCGGCTAGAGCCACCGCTCGACGGGTCAGCTCGTCGAAGTCGGCGTAGCGGTCGAAGGGGACAGCGTCCGGGGTCGTCCTGTGCTCCTGTTGCCGCGGCGGTGGCGTCGTGGCGGTAGCCGCGGCGTGACCGCCGTGACACACCACGTCGCGCACGTTCATCGCCCAGATAAAGAGTTCGTGATCACCCGCACTGTCTGGATGCACCTTTGCGAGTAGCTTGCGCCACATGGCACCCTCGGTCGGCGGGAGTGTCGCCGTCTTCGGACTCATTGCGCACCACCACCCCTCAAGCACTCGAGGGTGGAGGGGTGGTGGAGGGTTGGTGGAGGGTGCTTCCACCGCCAGAATGCGATAGGTATGCCGAAAAGACGTCGCTGGTGGAAGGGTGGAAGCACTTTCGCGAAAGTTCTTTCTATGCGCGCGCGCATGTGTGCGTGCGTACGGGTTAGTTTTTGTCTAACCTTCCACACCTTCCACCACAACTCGTATTCCGCATAGATATGCCGCAAAGTGCGGTGGAAGGTGCTTCCACCAACCTTCCACCAACCTTCCACCAGTCGCCTACCCATGCCGGCCTCCGAACTTCCGGTGCTCCTGGAGGCCGACGCCGACCCAGAAGTTCCCGGTCTTTCCGACCCTCTTCTCGAACCCCAGTCGCTCCCAGTCCTGTACGATCGTGGTCGAAGTCTTTGGTTTGTGGTTCGTCCGCTCGCACCACTCAGAGTACGCGCTGTACAGCTCGCTCGACTTGACCTCCAGGTTCTCGTCGACGTCGCACACCTCCTCGACGAACTGGCCGATTATGTCACTGTGCTCCCGGAACTGGTTGGTAGCTGCGGCGATTTTCTCGGGTATCGCAAACCCGCCCCGGCTACGCAGACGCATGAGCCCCTCGAGTGCCCAGTTGAGGATCCCTGCACCTTCGCGCTTGATCCCCTCTTTGAGATCGGGGTCGCGGTCAGCTGCGGCGATCTCCGGGAACTTCACCACCTCGATGCGGCGGAAGAGTCCTTCAGCGCCAGCGGGTACGCGGGGGAGCTCGTTCATCGCCCACGCGATCTTCGCTTTCGGCACGTAGTCGTACGGGTCGTGGTACTTCCGCTCGACCTGGATCGCCTCACCCGAGATGATGGCGTTGATCACGTCGTGACACCCCAGGTAACCGACCGGCTGCTCCGCCGCCGTGACGAGGCTTTTTCCGACGAGCTTGGCGAGCGCGAACCTGTTCCGCTCGATCTCGCGCAGACCGAGCACCCCGGCACGCGCGCCCAGAACGGCCAGCAGACCTTCGAGGTATGTGCTCTTACCCCCACCGGGCGGCCCCACGAGCCACACCGCCTTCTCGAGCGACGTGTCCACCGTCAGACAGTACCCGGCGTACTCCTGCAAGAATGCCGTAACGTCCTTGTCGAGCGAGGCGACGAACCGCTCCCAGTTCGGGGCTTCATCGTCCTCGTCGAAATCGTAGGGTACGCGGGTGGTGGCGTAGTGCTCCCGACTGTGGTCTAGCAGCTCCCCGGTGGTGATATCAACCGCGCCGTTCTCGGCGACGAGGATCTCCCGTCTCGCATCCCAACGCTCGTCCGGGACGTAGCTTTCGAATTGCGCCAGGGCGTGCACGCTATTGACCACGAACACGCTAGGACGTATACCCTCATCCTTGGCATCCTCCAGGGTCTCGACCATTGTCCGTTTCACCACGTTGTTATGCTCTTCGACCCAAATCCCGCCGTCGTAGCGCCGCCACGTCTCCAGGCCGTGCTTGTACTCGGGGTGTGCCGCCAGCCACCGGTCCCGCAGCTCGTCGTGGGTCGGTGCGTCGTCCTCGTCCTTACCCTTCTTCGCCTTTTTCTCGCCACGTCCCCCCTCGTACTTCAGGACACCCCACCGCTGCAGCTGCGCCAGCGTCCCCGGTGCGAGCTCGTCGAGACTAGGGCCGCCGGTGACAGGGTCGCCACGCTCCAGTCGATCGAGCGTTTCGCGTACGGTCGTGTGGCGATCGACGCCCTCCTCGTCCCCGCTGGCCTCGATGGCGGCCACCATTATCTTCTCCGCACGTACGCGGGGGAGCTTCCGGCCGAGGAGTCCGGCGGCGGCGTTCACGTAGTCGTGGCGCGCGCCTTGTCCCGGCCAGCGCGAGACTAGCAGCGCCGCGACGGCCACGTCTGCTACCTGCTCCGCCAGCTGGGCTCCGCTCACCTTCGCGATCTCCCCCTCACCCCACTGGTAGCGGTCCCCGTCGTCCGGGTGGATCGTCGGATACACCGCCGTGTGCCGGCCGTTTGCGCGCAGCTCGACGAAACACTGGCCATCCCCGGTCCCTGACAGCTTGTAGTCCTTGGTTTTGGGGACGGGGGATGCGTAGTACCACCGGTGTGACCGAGGAGACTTCTCTCGACCGGATTCGTGTGTCGTGGGAAGTAGGCGGCGAGCGACAGCCCGCGCCTCCGGCCGGTCCAGGTCGACGTCTACCAGTCCACCGGACGGCTCGCCGGTAAGCAACCCGACGCCCTGACCGTTGTTCCACACGCGGGGTACGACCTCGATCGTGTACTCCTCGTCCTGCCACCCCTTACGGTTGGGGTTCTTGCTGCGTGGTGGCAGCGGTATGGGGTTCCAACCCTGATTCAGATAACGAATTACCGCGTTCTGTGCCTGTTTAGCAGCGTCTTGCATGTTAAGATCCTCTCAAGATCCTTTCGGGTCGCTTGCTTTGCGGTGCGGGCGGCCCTTTGGTTTGCCTACATCTCTCTAACCTTCAGCTCACGCACCTGCTGCTTTAGCCGGTGCCATTCTTCCGGCGTGGTGGCGTTCTCCAGCGTCTGTGCGAACTCTTGCCAATCCACTTGATTTAGCATCTGGTAGCTGTGGCTCTCTCTAGCCTGCCCCGACTCCTGCGGGGCTAGGGCTTTTGGGTAGAGATCTGAGACCTCCAGGTCCAAAGACCGTGCGATCCGCCGCGCGGTGATCGGACGAATGTCCAGACCGTGCTCCGCCCGGAACCACGATCCCGGGGCTATCTCCGCCTGCTCAGCCGCATCCACTTGCGTTAGCCCGAGCTTCTCGCGCCCTTCCACTACTCGCTCTGCGTCCAGTTTCACGTTCTCACCTCCTATGTAGGTAGCTCATGCTGTAAATATACTACAAACTTGACCTGGCTTCAAGTTGTAGTATAATGGTATTGTAGATAAAGGAAAAGCCCCGGCGAGTGTCAGCTCCCGGAGCACGGCCCAAAAGGAGATATCTTTTGAGCAAGGTAAGCGTAACGGATAAGGGGAGGATGCACTACTCCCTCCGCGGGGGAGAGATAGAGCCGCTGGGTAGAGGTCTCTACTCCGTCCCCGGCAGCGAGGGAACCTACACGGTGGATCTGGCCGTGTTCGGCGGCCAGGAGTCATGCAACTGCCCGGCCCGGACGTCGTGCTACCACCTGATCGCGGCCACCATGTACCGCGCTAAGACGACTGCGGCGCGGCGCCGGTCTTCCCGCCCGAAGGTGTCGCCGGAGGACGTGGAAGCCAAGCTCGCACGGATGGGCGCATGAGCGGGCTCAAGGCAGCCGCGGGGTTGATTGCGGTCGTGCTGTTAGTGATCCTCGTGGTGGCGCTCACGGCGCTTTTTCCTCCCCGGGGGTGCGACGGCGTCGACGCGGACGACCAGCCCAGGAGGAGCTCTCAGGCAGAATGACGGTACGGTGGTTTCGATCCGGCACGGCCCCGGGTAGTGTAATGTGCCCTTTCCAGCCCCCACCACTCCAACGTTATAGCTTCGGTTTCCTTTGCGACGCTATAATGTTTCAGCCGGGGGCGTCCCCTCCAAGGGGATGAACGAGAGCTTTTTGTGGTTCCTCAGCTCAATCGTCCCCCGGCTTCTTCAGGGAGCGCCACGAGGCGAGCATTCCCGAGCAAGCTACAGGAGATCCAAACCCCAGGAGATAACGAAGTGCAGCGCTTGTCAGAAAAGTTCCAGACCACTACGGAGTCTGCCGAGCGGTTGGGGGTCTCGCGGTTGACTATCTGCAGATGGTGCCGCCAGGGGCGCTTCCCGGGCGCACTAAAGTTCGGAAGGGGGTGGTACATCCCTCGTGGAGACCCACGGGGAGCGGCAGACTTCCCCTTTGAGACCACCACGGAGGCCGCAGAGCGCCTGGGCGTATCCGTGCCCTACATAATCGCCCTTATCGAGCGCGGAGACCTCGCGGGCGAACGTGGTCCATGGAGAAGCTACGCCGTGGCGCGCGGCGCCATGCCCCTCTCCGGCGTAAAAGGGCCTTCCACTTTCCCCGCTGCTTAGCCCCTTACGTCCTGGCAGCCGCGTGGATCGGGGCTGAGCGGTGCGAGGCGGCCCCAGGACGGGCGGCGAGGGCTCGGGTAGGGGTGTAGGATGCCGGTATGGGCGAGGGACAACCAGAAGCCGACCGCCACGCCGACCGTCGAGACCGTCAACGACTAACCGTGCCTGCTGCGGCGACGGTCTTAGGGGTGACAGTAGACGCCGTCCGTGGTCGTATAAGACGGGGAAAGCTCGCATCCGAACACGATGAAAACGGCACAGTGTACGTGTGGGTGGATGCTCCAGAGAGTCCCGAAGAGCAGAGCCGGGCCGACCGTCCCGAACCGTCGCCGACCGTCGTGGCGGAGCCTGGACCGTCTGCCGACCAGTCGGAACTCGTGGAGGTCCTGAAGGCCCAACTGGACGCCGAACGGGAAGCCAACCGAGAGAACCGCCGCATCATCGCCGCTCTTGCCTCTCGCATCCCCGAGATAGAACCACCGCGAGAAGCACCCTCAGAGCGGCGAGAATCGTCCACAAGGTCCGCCGAGGACGAAACCGGGGGCGAGGGTGCCGAGGTACCTAAGGAGGGCACGGACGCCCCCATGGGCGAGGCCCGTACTAGTTGGTGGCGGAGGTTCTTCGGCTTCGAATGAATATCTATCCAAGCGTGTAGCAAGATGCCTCGACTACTGCGCTTATCGGGAGGCCGAACGGTGCTGTGCCCCGGTCCTATTGGATAAGGATTCGTCAAGCTGAATAGGAGTTTCCGAGAATATTAGCTCTCGGCAGCTCAGTGAATAGAGGCTAGCTGCTCCTCTAGGGTGGGCGCAAGCCCTTTAGATGCTCACCACAAAGGTTGCCCCTAAAGGTTGCCCCTACTTAAGATCGAGCCTATAATTACCTAAGCGACAAGCCGCTGGGGAAAGTGGAACAGAAAGGAGGAGAAAGAGATGTCGCTTTACATGACGCGATTTTCCTACACCCCAAAAGCTTGGGAAGCGTTCGCCAGGAATCCTGAGGATCGCAGCGACGTTTTCCGCGAATTGGTCGAGAGGCTGGGTGGCCAGCTGCTCTCTTTCTACTACTGCTTTGGCGAGTACGACGGGGTGGTCATCTTTGAAGCGCCCGATGAGGCTACCGCCACGGCCACCATTATCACCGCCATCACGCCGGGCCACTTAAAAGCGACCGAGACGACCGTATTGGTCAGCGTGGAGGACACGGTGGAGGCGATGCGCAAGGCAGACCCGAGGAGGTATCGAGGGCCTGAGTTGTGGACGACGCCAAGCTAGAGCTGCTGGCCCTTTTGAGTATGATAGGGGTACAGAACGCCCAAAGACATTTAAACAATTTGGCAAGACGGGGGTGGCTTACAGTTGCGTTGCCACCGCGAAACCCAGCTAGAGTGGGGTTAGCCGGTAGCTACAACCCCCGGTCGCCTGTGGTCTTATGCCTGGAGTTTCCGAGAATTACGGATTCGGAAACTCACCGGAGAAAGCAGGGCCGGGGGAGAAGAGAGTGTGTGACGTCCCCGGCCCTGGTGCGCGTGTCGATGCGTGCGCGTCGGTGTATTGCATTACGCTGTCGGTCATGCGATCAGCCGAGCGACCAGTCACCGACCAGATGCCAACCGGCCGCGTGACCGTCCGGGAAGCCGCGAAGCTCCTCGGGATCACGGTCGAAGCCGTCCGGGGTCGCACCAAGCGCGGCACCCTACGCAGCACCAGGGACGAGGATGGCACCGTCTACGTCTTCCTCGAAGGCGAAGCTAGCCCCGACCAGACGGGCGACCGGCCACCAACCGGTCCCCAACCGGACGACGGCCGGCCGAGCGACCGGTCCCCCCTGGTCGAGGCCCTGCAGGCCCACATCGACCAGCTGCAGCGCCAGCTCGAGGAGGCGAACCGCGCCAACGCCGAGCACCGCCGCCTGCTGGCCGCGGCCCTGGAGCGCATCCCGGAGTTGGAAGGGCCTTCAGATCCCCACGGAGACGAGCGAGGCGGCGTCAGATCGTCCGCGGAGGCCTCCGGTAAGGGTGCTGGTAGGGACGACCAGGGAGGGCCTGAGAACGGCTCAGAGCTCCGCGAGCGTAGCTGGTGGCGCCGGTTCTTCGGCATCGGGTGATGTGAAACCAATACTCTGGTTGTTGCAGCCAGCAGACGACCCAGTTATGCGGTTTGTAGGGGATCTGATATCTCAGGATCGTGTTTGGGATGTTCTTCTCGTCCTCGTAGGCGCTGCATATTTATCCAAGAGCGTATCAAGGTGCCTGCTCCTGGGGTACTCGACCGGGGCGAAAGGGTGCGTAGCCCCGGTCCTACTGGATAAGGATTCGTCAAGCTGAATAGGAGTTTCCGAGAATATCGTTTATCGGACTCTCGCCCGGGCACAACCCGCAACGGTTGCAGATCGGGTTCTTTATCGGCGGGCCCGGTCCAACAGAGTTACCCTCGCAACAGTAAAGGTGGCGAACGAGGCGAACGCATACAATGCGCCCCGGTCCAACAGAGTTACCCTCGCAACGAGCTCAGTCCAGGTCACGCACGTTCGGCGTGCCCAGTGCCGCGAAGAGCTCGGGGAAGGCGCTGCGCGCTTCCGCTTCCGTGTAAAGCGTGGCCGCGTAGAAAGAGCCGTCCTCATCTAGGCACCACAGGGGCCACAGGTACGCCTCGCTCTCCTCGCCTTGCCAGCGAGTCCACTTCTCGACATGCACGCGGTAGCCGGGAGCGGGATCTCCCGGCTCCGCCCCTGGCGTGCGGTACAGCGTGTAGGTCGTCCCGCGGTCGTCGGACGAGCGCGCTTTCCTGTAGTCCGTGTAGCCGCCGAGCTCCTCGCCGGTGAACCGGACGAGATGGCCGAGGAACGTACCGTCCGGTAGCCAGCCGCCTACCTTGACCTCGACTTTAGTCTCTGTCTCGTGTTCGCTCATGCTTCCCCTTTCTCTCGCGTTCTCTGTTCTGTATACCCAACCAGCCGGTCCCATTGTGTCCGCCACGCGGCATCACCTAAGCACCTCGCCCTAACGTCAGGCACCCAGGACTGTAGAGGGCTTCCTTGTCGTCGTTGGCAATCGGGTGCCAGCCTTCGTCTCGCAGCGCCTCCAGCTTCTCGACCGAGACCCTCTCCGCGTCGATCCACGAGCAGCGCTCGTCTGGCGGGCGTGTGGCCAGCGCGAAGAGCGCCGCCACGAGGAGCGCCAGTACGATCACCAGGACCACGAACCGCAGCGGGCTCACGATGCCCCCATCCTCTCCAAGCACGACCATTGCGTGCCCAGGGTAAAGCCTGTGCGCGGGTTGCACGGCAGGCAGTACATCGGTCCTCTGTAGCCATGCCCGACGTTAGGGCGGGGTGCAGTCAGCGTCTTCGTGGTCGTGCCACACGACGCACACGTCCCGCACTCGCGTGTGGTGGTTGGTTGCGCTGGTTGCGCTAGACTCTTCATCGTCAACCTCCTGCTTAGGTTGGCCGGGCCTCGGGGAGCTCCAACTCCTGCGGGGCCGTTTCTTTATCAAAAACCTGTATTGTCGCACAACGGCCTTGTTTTTGCAAGTCCGTGCTGCTAGAATCTTCGTAGAAAAGCGGAAAAAGGGAGGTTCGCAAGGTGCGTGAGTACAGAGAGTACAAACAATTCCCGCTACCCCGGCTCAAGGAGTTGAGGCTTGGGCACAAGCTGTCGCAGCAAAAGCTTGCGGAAATGGCGCACGTATCGCGGGCGACCGTGACGGAGATCGAGGCGGGGCGCCGCTCCAACCCCAGGACGCGGGACGCACTGGCAGAGGCGTTGGACATACACCCGTGGCGACTCATCTTCGTTGACGAGCACGTCAACGCGGCGCTCGAACATGATGTAGAGGAAAACCGAGTCGTTGGACGGTGGCTAGAGACCAAAAGCACGGAAGAGCTCCGCCAGTTGATGAACAGCCCGGCTGGGGAGAAGCTGAGAACAGCTATAGAGCACGATGCGAGCTGGTGAAGATCAGGATCTAGACCGCGCGGTAGCCGCTCACGAGCTCCCCAGGCGGGCGAGGCTAGGCCGTCTGGCGCCGCGAGGCTCTCTCCGGACCTCCGACCCTCGCCGCCGGCGAGGAGGCGGCGAGGACCCTACGAGCCCACCAGGCGGGCGAGGCTAGGCCGTCCGGCGCCGCAAGCCTCGTGCTTAGGTCCATCGTTACTCACCTTTCCTCTCGTTCGTTTTCTTCGCTTGGCGGGCCGCTTCGACCGGACGCACAGGTCCTGCGTCTTGCGGCCCATCGCCTCTTCGAGTTCCCGAGCCCTCGGGGGGGAGGGGCGTTCTCGGCTTCCAGCCCGCGCTCTCGATCTCGACATCGGGTCCCTCGAGGATCTCGCGGCGCATCCGCCGGAAGTCGGACCGGAAGTTGCGGCGAGCTTCAGCAAGCTCCAGCCGCTTGGCCTCCTGGATCTTCTCCACCTTCGCGTTGTGGCTCTTCTCCAGCTTGCCGAGCAGGGCCTTCGTCGGCGATCCCTTGAGCCTACCCGCCCTCCACAGCGCGAGCGTCGTGCCTATGTCCCTCATTGGATGCTACTCCCTTCCTCGCGGGCCATTAGTTCATCTCTCCCTGGACATAGCGGGTCGTCAGAACCCACAGGTCCGGGCTACTCATCGCGACCCGTTCGGCGGCCTCCAAACACCGCTGGTGATAGAAGTGGCGGCGTTCGGAGCCGAACTTCCGGAGCACGAGGTCGGGCTCGCTGGAGGTTATCCTCCGGCCGCAGCCGCTGCACTTGGTCCTGGTGCGGGCGGTCATTCGTCTCCTTCCAACGCGGACACAGCTTTTAGTGTGGGGTCCTTCCACGACGGCGCTTCGCTCAAGGGACGCCCCCAGTACACCGCGACGCTACCCGCCAGCCTTCCGAGTTCTGCGGCTCCGTCCCGGAACTCCCCGAGCACCTTGCGCGGCCCGTTGCCGTTCTCTAGTGCTTCGAGCGCCTTGCGGTCCCTGACGCCGGCGTCCTCAGACCCCACAGAGTTAACGTAGTTAATGTTGTTAACCTGTTTTTGGTATGACGCCTCACGGACAGGATACCGGGCGTTCATAGTGATTTCTGGATAACCCACATTAACCTTTGCATTACTTTCCGTGTTTTTGCAGGCCTTTTGTAGCTCGTCGTTGGTTAACCTTTTCGTCGTCTGGTTAACCTCGTCCGGGCTGTTTTCGGGTTCGGGGGGGCTCTGGGGCTCTGATTCAGGTGTTTGTTGGTTAACCTTCTCCCCGCCGGACGGCGGTGGTTCCCGGCCGGACAACAGCGCGATACCGCGCCGAATCGCCGTGTTCTTCGCGCCGTTGTCGGGCTCGAAGCCACGCTCTTTGAGAAGCATGCCGAAGGCGCGTTTCTTCTCGGCCTTCTCGCCGGACACTTCGCACCACCGGCCGTACTCGGCGTAGAGATCTGAGAACTTCGCCTGGACGCCTGGGGCCACTAGACAACACTCGTCCATAAACGCCGCGAGTACGTCCATTTCGATCCGGTAGTCTTGCGTAGCCTGGCGCACCTCCTCGGACTCTCCCAGACCGCCGCGCTGCCAGTCGAGGCAGCCTCGTACCGCCCACGCCAGCACGCCGGCGAGCTCCCGACGCAGTTTCTCGGGTAGCTGCATGTCCTTCTCCGCCGGTGGGATGGTCACCGACCAGGGTACGAGGCGGATGCGCCGCCAGATAGCATGATCGGTGCCCCGGATCTCGGGCTTGTGGTTGGTTGAGAGCCAGAGCTTGTGCGACGGTTTGAAGTCGAAGAACTCCGCGCGCATGAAGCGGGCCGTAATCGTGTCCTGGCCTGTAAGGTCCTTGACCAGTGATTCTGCCAGGCGCCGGCCTTCTTCCGTCTCGGACGCGGCGACGAACCGCGAGCCTTTGAGCCGGGCGACGTCGTTGGGTATCCCGCCGCCGCGCTTGACCATGAGCATCTCGGTCGGCGCCCGCATGGCGTAGTCACCGAGTGCTTCGGCGAGCGCCTCCTGGTAGGTGCTCTTGCCGTTGTCGCCCCCGCCGTGGTTGATGAAGAGGCACTGCTCAGAGGTATCGCCCGTGACACTGTAGCCGGCGGCCCTCTGGACGAATGCCCGCAGCTCCTCGCCCGGCAGCACTCGCCCTAGGAACGCCGCCCATGCCGTCGCGGGGGCATCGGGCCGGTACTCAGCGCCGGCTATCTTGGTGAGCAGGTCCTCGCGCCTGTGTTCCCGCAGCTCTCCGGTGCGCAGATCCACCGTGCCGTTCTCCGCGTTCAGTAGCCACGGATCGGCGTCAAGCTCGTCGGGAGAGGCCGGGACCTCCGACTGTGCGAGGGCGATCATCGCCTCAATGCTTCTCTGTGCTTCGGAGCTCATGGCGTGGCGGGCGAGCTTATTGCGCGCCTGGTCGTCCACCGCGTCGCCCGCCTCGGCGTAGATGGTGCGGATGGTGTCCTTTGCCAGACGTCTTACGTGCCCGTTGTCGTCTACCTTCCAGCGCGCGCCGTCCCAAACCAACCACCGGCGCCAGGGATGGACGTAGCGAAGGTCCTCGCCGTGCCGGGCGACCAGGCGCTCTGCGTTGCCCATGTCCGTGAGGTGGCGCCCCTGAGATTCGTGCCCGGTTTCGCCTATCTCGCTTTCCCGATGCGCCCATCCGAGGGCCTTAGCGAGCGCTTTCGGCAACCCAGGCGCCAGCTCTTCGAGCGTCCTGCCTCCCGTTACCGGCTCGCCCCTGTTGATCTTGGCCTCCGCGTCGCCAATGGCGCCGGCGACGTTGTGGGGCCGAACCTTGTCCGCCGGCCAACACGCCTCGAGTATGCCTTCCAGATCCTCGCAGGCCGTGCCGTTGCGGAGCAAGTAGCCGCACAGGCTGTTTGCGTAGTCGTGGCCGCCGTCGTGCGGGAAGTTCCGGGCGATCAGCACCGCCGCCGCTAAGTGGCCTAGCCGCTTCGTCAGGTCCTCTTTGGAAACCTCCGCGACGAGCGCGGGGTTGAATGCCGGCATCCAGCGGTAGGGGCCTTTTTCGGGGTGTGTCGAAGGTTCGACCACGAATTGGTGTCCGGCGCCGTTTTCGCTGGCTTTGAGCTCTAGCAGCATCGTACGATCCACGTCGCGGAACTGCCGGTATCCTGCTCCCGGGCTCCGGTAGATCCAGTGCGTCGGAATGCCTTGCTTGCCGCTCTTTAGCGTCTCGGGCAGGAATTTCGGGGCAAGCCGGACGGCTTCTTCGCTGTCGAGGTCGGCGGCGCAGATCCAGTCGGAGACCTGGCCTGCCTGAATGCCGACGTTTCCTCCGCCCTCGACGTGCCGTCGGAGCTCTTCGCGAGGGATGGTTTTTTCCTGCCACTTCTCGTAGGTGGGTTTCTTGAGCTCGCGGTCGACCTTGACCTGCTTCCAACCGAACTCGTCGTATGCGGCGAGGAGCCGTTCCGGCTCCGGGGTGGTTTCCGCGCTCATGGGCTAGTACACTCCCTTTAAGTCTTGGTGGAGAAGAGCCCCGCGCAGGGCGCGCGGGGCTCTTCTTGTTTTTCCGGCTACCAGGGAATGTTGTCGAAGTCCTCCTCATTCTCCTCCTGGGCCTGGGCCTTCTCCGCCTCTTTCAGCGCCTTCCTCGCCCGCATTAATTCCTCGTGGGGGTCGCGCTCGGCTTCTTCTTTCAGCTCCTGGGCCGTCTCCTCCTCGGCGCCACCCGCTGCGCGGAT